>Ga0315902_10012956_pt1 | contig 10818 bp, 10 predicted proteins | sample LakEriMetagenome_9_FD_203523 | JGI IMG/M metagenome (GOLD analysis project Ga0315902, IMG submission 203523) | Freshwater fungal communities from buoy surface, Lake Erie, Ohio, United States - Buoy 12 MA117 | ecosystem: Environmental > Aquatic > Freshwater > Lake > Lake biofilm | place: USA...
AACTGCGTGATGAACTCGAGACCGAAGGCCAGCAGGTCCGTGGCGCCGTGTATGTCTCGTGCCTGGCGCGGGGTCGCGCCCTGTTTGGCAGCGCCGGCGCCGAAGTTGGACTGATCCAGTCCCAGCTCGGAGAAATCCCGATGGTGGGCTTTTTTGCGAATGGCGAGATCGCGGGTAGCCAGCTATACGGCTATACCGGCGTATTGACGCTCTTCACTGAGCCGGGTTGATCCGCAGGCTGGTCGGTTGAGCCGATCAGTCGGGTTGGGTCACCCGGGCTGGGTCAGTCGGGCTGGTGGGATTCGCGCCAGTCACGGATGACGGACTGGATGTCCCGCAGATCAGGCAGGATGCGGACATTGGGCGGCGGCCGACGTCGCAGGATGGGCGCATTACCTCCCGCCCAGACATCGATCTGAGCAGGTAGCTTGGCCCTCAGCTCGTTGATGGCATCGAGCAGGTGATTGGGATTGAGTGCCGCCGAGAAAGACAGGGCCACCACATCGGCGTGATGCGCCTCGGCAGCACGCAGGATGTCCCACACGGGGGTTTGCACCCCCAGCGACACGCATCGACACCCTTCCAGCGAGAGAATGGCCTCGGCCATCAACAACCCCAAGCCGTGGGGCTCCTGCGGAATGGTCGTGAGCAGGATGCGGGGGTGGCCAGCGGGCTGAGGAATGGCCGCGATGGCATTGCGCATCACCACCTGCATCGACTCGGTGTACAGGTGTTCCTCGAACACCTCGAATTCACCGCGGGCCCAGAGGTCACCGACCAGTCGGGTCATGGGCGCCACGATCTCGAGCACGAAACGCTCCATGCCTACCCGCAACTGAGCCTGCGACAGAGCGCGTCGGAACTCATGGACCTGATGCTGGCGCACCATGTCGAGGAAGCGGTCGAGATCGTCGTGTTCGGCGACGGCATCACTGAAGTTGCGTGGCACATCGACCATGCTGGCCGACTGGGCTGCAAGTTCCTGCAACTGCTCGATCGGCAGATGGATGACCTTACCAGGACGGTGCCCGACGTCCATGAGACGGCGCAGCGTACGCAGCTTGTCAACCTGGTCGAGCGGGTACACGCGCTCGCCAAAGGCATCCCGATCTGGATTGGGGAAGCCGTAACGGCGCTCCCAAACCCGAAGGGTGTCTTTCGTGAGTCCTGTATCGCGCTCTACCGCGGCGATGTTGCGGCCCGGAGGCGGCGAAAAACTTCGGTCGTTCATCTGGTACGGCTATCCGATGAAGACACCTGACCGGCCGGGTGACCTGTCCAGGATGTGTCATGGACAAGTTAACCACGACCCTGTCCATGCGACAAGTATAGGCCAGGCCAAGCCTGTCAGGGCAATTTTATTTGGAAAGTAGGGCCTTGTCGGGCTGACAGGTCAGACAACAGGCCCTCAAAATCAGTTTGACCAATATTGTCCATGCGATACCATGGACAAAACACATCGGTTGTCAGAGTTGTCCGCCTTGCATCATGGGTGAAATACTGACTGAACCCTCCTGTCCAACCCTGTCCAGTACTGCAAAAGATGCCTTTCAATCCTCAAGCACCGCGGCGGATTGCCGTGATCGGTGGCGGCATCGCCGGTCTGGGCGCCGCCCACCGCCTGGCGAGCCAGCACGAGGTCACCCTGTTCGAGGCCGCCCACTACGTCGGCGGTCACACGCATACCGTCGACATCGAGGTCGACGGCATCGAGGCGGCCGTGGATACGGGTTTTCTGGTGTTCAACGAACGCACCTACCCCCACCTGATCGCCCTGTTTGAATCACTCGGCGTGCCCACCGCAGGCTCGGACATGTCCTTCTCGGTCTCCGTCGGGCCGCATGATTTCGAATGGTGTGGTAGCAATCTGGCTGGCCTGTTTGCCCAGCCTGCCAACGCCCTGTCGCCTCGTTTCTGGTCGATGCTGGCTGACATCCTGCGCTTTAACCGACAGGCCACCGCCATGGCGCGCGCGCAGGGCGTTGACGCCGATTCGGGCCTGCCGCTGTCGCAGTGGCTGGACTCCCACCGGTATGGTCGGCCATTCCGGGAGGGCTATCTGCTGCCCATGGCGGCCGCGATCTGGTCATGCCCGACCGAAACCATGATGTCGTTTCCGGTGGGCAGTTTCGCGAGGTTTTGCGACAACCACGGTCTGCTGCAGATTGCCAATCGGCCGCGCTGGTTCACAGTCCAGGGCGGCGCCCGACAGTATGTCGAACGCATCGTGGCCGGCCTGCAAGATGTCCGGGTCTCCACCCCCGTGCGTGCGGTGCTGCGCGAGCCCCTTGACCAACAGCGGGGGGCGTCTGCTCAGCGCGTTGCCGTCGTGACCGACCACGGACGCGAAACCTTCGATCATGTCGTTCTGGCCTGTCACAGCGATCAGGCCCTTGCGATGCTGCCCGATGCCAGCCTCGAGGAGCGCGAGGTATTGGGCGCCATCGGCTACCAGCCGAATCGGGCCTATCTGCATCTGGACACCCGGCTGATGCCTCGGCGGCGCAAGGCCTGGGCCTCCTGGAACTACCTCAGCGCGGGCCGCTTCGGGGTGGATACGCCCGGACGGGGCAGCCCCTCGGTGGCCGTAACCTATTGGCTCAATCGCCTGCAACCGTTGCCGATCGAGCAGCCGGTCATGGTCACCCTCAACCCCCCAGAGCCGCCTCGGCCCGAGTTGACCCTCAAGGTGATCGATTACTCCCACCCGGTCTTCGATCTGAAGGCGGTTGCAGCTCAGCGGCGCCTCGGTGAGATTCAGGGCAACCGAAGCACCTGGTTCGCAGGGGCATGGGCAGGTTACGGCTTTCATGAAGATGGATTGAAAGCCGGTCTTGCCGCCGCACAGGGGGTGCTGGAGCACGAGCGCACGCGGGGCGATGCAGGCGCTGCGATGGCCCAGGCGGCCTGATCGAACCGGGCCACCGACCCCCATGACCCCGAGTCCATCCTGCATCTTGAGCCTCCGGGGCCCGATGACTCCGCGCCGATCCTGCTGATGCAATCGTCACCTTCGAAACCCGTGCATCCAGGGCCTGCACAGCCCTCGTCATCAATGGCCGAAGCACCGATTCAGTTCGGCTTCGGTCCGATCCGCCATACCCGACTGCGTCCGGTGCGCCATGCCTTCAGTTATGCGGGCAGCTTCATCCGGTTGCGCGTCGATGGGGATCACGCTCAGCGGCATGCGCGCTCCCTGGGCCCCTGGTTTGCCTTCAATGGAGCGGCGCCGCTGTCGTTTCATGACCGTGATCATGGCGACGGTCAAACCCCGCTTGCGCAGTGGGCTCGGGCGCGTTGTGCCGAGGCCGGTCTGCAGGCCGACGGCCCAATCTGGTTGCACACCTTTGCCCGGCATCTGGGCTATGCCTTCAAGCCTGTGAGTTTCTGGTTCTGTCATCGCAGTGACAATGCCCTGGTCGCCGTGATCGCCGAAGTCAACAACACCTTCGGCGAGCGGCATTGCTACCTGCTGGCCGAACCCGACGGATCACGATTGCGTGAGGGGCATGACCTGCATGCACGCAAGGTGTTTCATGTCTCGCCGTTCTGTGCGGTCGAGGGAAGCTACACCTTTCGGTTCATGAACCGGCCCGATCGAGCGATCGCACGCATAGACCATCATGATGAGCAAGGCCCGCTCATCCTCACCAGCCTGAGCGGTGAGCTTCATGCGGCCGACCGCCGCAGCGCGCGTCGGGCCCTGTTCGGTCAACCCCTGTTCACTCTGGGGGTGATCGTTCGCATTCACTGGCAGGCCCTGCTACTGTGGCGTGCACGTGTGCGTTTTCATCGCAAGCCCGATCCTCCAAGGGCGTTCATCACACGAGGACAACCATGAACCCGACCTCCGCGTCCGGCTCGCTGTTCGAGTCGGTGATCGAAGCCTCGCATGCCATTGCGCTGCCCGCCGTCCTGGCCAGCGAGCCCGTTCCACCGGCTGCCCGTGCCCTATTCGGCCTGCTCTCTCGCATGCAGCATGGGCGCCTGACCCTGGTCACGCCCCGCGGCAATACCCTGCAGTTCGGTCATGGGGAGCCCCATGCTCGAGTCCGACTGAACAACTGGAATGTCTGCTCGGCCTCGCTCGCCCGGGGGGACATCGGATTTGCAGAAAGCTTCATCGCAGGCGATTGGCAGACCGATCAGCTAGCCACCCTCATGCGCGTGCTTCTGGCCAACCGCCAAGCCATCGAAAAAGCAATCTACGGACGCTGGTGGGGGCAACTGGCCTACCGTCTGCGGCATCTGCTCAACCGCAACAGCAAGTCCGGATCGCGCCGCAACATCCATGCGCACTATGACCTGGGCAATGGCTTTTATTCGCTGTGGCTCGATCCATCGATGACCTACTCAAGCGCGCTGTTCGACCGGAACCCGGCCCAGACGCTGCAGCAGGCCCAGGAGGCGAAATACCAGCGCATCCTGGATGAACTGGCGCTGCCCCCGGGCGCACGCGTGCTCGAGATTGGATGCGGCTGGGGCGGATTTGCCGAACTCGCCGCAAAAGCCGGCCTGCATGTGACCGGCCTCACGCTCTCGACCGAACAGCTTGCCTGGGCCCGCCACCGTCTCGATGATGCAGGCCTGGGCGCCCAGGCAGATTTCCGTCTGCAGGACTACCGCGATGAACGGGATCAGTTCGATGCGATCGTCTCGATCGAGATGTTCGAGGCGGTGGGCGAAGCCTACTGGCCGGCCTACTTCGAGACCCTGCGCCGCTGCCTCAAACCCGGGGGCCGCGCCGTCGTGCAGACCATCACCATTGATGACACGCTCTTCGAGCGCTACCGGCAGGGCACCGACTTCATTCAGCAGTACATCTTTCCGGGGGGCATGCTGCCCTGCCCTTCCGGCTTCGCACGCAGTGCAGGCAAGGCCGACCTGAAGGTGGAAACCGCGTTCGCTTTTGGGGCCGACTACGCTCGAACCCTCGCCGAATGGGGGCAAACCTTCCGCCAGCAGTGGCCACGCATTGCTCCGCAGGGCTTCGATGTGCCCTTTGCGCGGACCTGGGCGTTCTATCTGGCCTATTGCGAGGCAGGCTTTGCCCAAGGGGCCACCGACGTTGTGCAGTTCACCCTCCATGCACCGGAGTAAACCCCAGCATGACTGAGCGCAAATCCAGCCGACCGAGCGGCAAGGCGGTTGCCGCCAGCGTCATCACGGCCGCTGCGCTGGCCACCGAGCCGCTGCGCGAAGCACTGGCGTCCTCGCCCGCTGCCGCACCGGTCGCGGTCACGGGTCAGTTGCAGCCCGCACGGCTGGTCGGCGAAGGCGAGTTGCGCTTCCTGGGGTTTCGCGTCTACACCGCCCGGCTCTGGATCAGCACTGCGGGTCGCGATCCCGCACAGTTGCTCCAGCAACCCATGGCGCTCGAGTTGCGCTATCTGCGCGGCCTCCTGGGCGAGACGATCGTCGAGGGCAGCGAAAAGGAAATCGCGCGGCTCGGCTTTGGAACGGCTGCCCAGCGCACCCGGTGGAGCGCGCAGATGAAGCAGCTCTTTCCGGATGTTCGCGAAGGCGATCGCCTCACGGGCGTGCTCGATCCAGCCCGAGGGGTTCGCTTCTTTCACAATGACCAACCCATCGGCTCGATTGATGATGCTGACTTCGGTCGAGCGTTCTTTTCGATCTGGCTGGATGAACGGACCCAGGCCCCCTCCCTGCGAACCTCGGTCATCCAGCGGCTGCCGACCCTGGCCCGCAACCCTTGAGCGCCACCGAACCGACCCATGCTTCAGCCCTGATCCGCTATGGCGCCTTGCGTGCTCCGCTGGCGCTGCTGGAGCTCCCCCTGTTTGTGCTACTGCCCGCCTACTATGCGGAACGGCTGGGTCTGGAGTTGGCTGCGGTGGGCTCGGTGCTGTTTGCAGCGCGTGCCCTCGATGCCGTCGCCGACCCGCTGATTGGTGCGAGTCTCGATCGACAGGCTGATCTGCACCGCTGGCGACGCATCATCTGGCTGGCGCTGCCCGTGCTGGTGCTCGCCTACGCGGCCTTGTTCTTCCCCCCCGACGGGGTTTCGATCGCAGCCTGGCTGGCCATCACTTCAGTGATGACCTATCTCGCCTGGTCGGTGGTATCGATCACCCACCAGGCCTGGGGGGCTCGGCTGGGCGACACCGACGCGCAACGCGTCCGTGTCACGGCCTGGCGCGAGGGCGCGGGGCTGGTGGGTGTTCTGGCCAGCGCCGCTTTGCTGGTTCCCGATCGGGTGCCCGCCTTGGTGACCCTCTTTGCACTGGGCGCGCTGGGTGCAGGCGTGCTGCTCGCCTGGGCGCCGATGCCCGCACAGCCAAGCGCCGGGGCTCAGCTCAAGGGCTTCGAGCCTCAGGTCAAGGGCTTCGAGTCTCAGGTCGTGGGATCTGGGCATCAGGTCTCGGGTGATGTCGATACGCATCGACATGATGGGCACCGACCGATCACGCAAGCCGATTCCCCGTGGCAGGGGTTCGCCCAGCTGTGGCGCGACACAGGCGTTCGCTGGACACTCATCGTGTTTCTGGTCAACGGCATCGCAAGCGCCATTCCGGCCACGCTCCTGCTGTTTTTCGTGAGCGACATCCTGCGCACCCCCGAGCTCACGCCTCAGTTTTTGCTGAGCTACTTCGTAGCGGCTGCGGTGGGCATGCCGGTATGGGCCCGGCTGTCGGCCCGCTTGGGGCTCAAAGCAGCCTGGCTGCTGGGCATGGCCATCTCGATCGCAGCCTTCATCTGGGCCTGGGGCCTGGGGGCCGGCGATTCGACCGCCTTCTTTGTGGTCTGCATTGCCACCGGATTTGCCCTGGGCGCCGATCTTGCCGTGCCCCCGGCACTGCTCGCGACGGTGCTGGCTGCGCCGCAGGCCCCGAAGGATCGCAATGGCGCCGCGTTCGGACTATGGAATCTGGCCACGAAGTTCAATCTGGCGGCGGCTGCGGGCCTGGCGCTGCCCGCGCTCGGACTCCTGGGCTATGTGCCTGGTGGGGCCGAATCCGCTCGGGGTGCTGCAGACTCGCTTGGATCGGGCGCCCTCGATGCAGCCCAAGGGATGCTCAGTGGCGCAACCGCGCTCGCGCTGATGTATGCGGTGCTGCCCTGCCTGCTCAAGCTCGTGGCCGGCCTGGTGCTCATGCTGGCTCCCATTCCACGGTCCTCAAATACAAGGTAACTGCCATGGCTCTGACTCCTGCTGCCCGTCTGCTGGCCCGTCGCGGCACCCTGCTCGGCCTCGGCGCCGGGGCACTGTCGCTTGCGGGTTGCAGCGGCGTCGACCCCACCCGATATGCGCGCGAAAAGCCCGAGCTCGATCTGGCCCGATATTTCAATGGCACCGTCGATGCTTGGGGCGTCTTTCAAGATCGATCGGGTGAAGTGGTCAAGCGCTTCACGGTACTCATGGCTTGCCAGTGGCAGGGCAACACCGGGATCCTCGACGAGGATTTTCTCTACTCCGATGGCAGCAAGGAAAAACGCATCTGGACCGTGCGCAAACTGGGCGAAGGCCGATACAGCGGCACCGCCGCCGATGTGGTGGGCGAAGCCCGTGGCGTGGCTTCGGGCAATGCGCTCAACTGGCGCTATGTGCTGGCGCTCAAGGTTGATGGCCGTACCTGGGAGGTCGACTTCGATGACTGGATGTACCAGATCGACGACCGCGTCATGCTCAATCGCGCCACGATGAGCAAATTCGGCGTGAAGCTGGGCGAAGTGCTGCTCTCGTTTACCCGCCGCGCCGCCTGACTTCGGTCCATGAACACTCAGAGCGCTGACCCCATCAACACGAAGCGCTGACCCCATCCACTCCACATGTTCAAGCCTCTCAATCCCCCCATCACCGACTGGTCAGGCCGCAGGGTCTGGGTGGTCGGCGCCTCGAGCGGCATCGGTGCCGCCCTGGCCCAGGCGCTGCAACGCGCGGGCGCGCGCTTGGCCGTATCGGCCCGTCGAGCTCAGGCCCTGCAGGAGGTGATCGGCCATCCTCCCCGTGCACCGGTCGATGCGCCCGATCCGGTGCAAGACGCGCTGATCCTGCCTCTGGACATCAACGATGTTCAGGCGATCGAACAGGCATTCAACCAGCTGACTGCTGCATGGGGCGGAGTCGATGTGGTTCTGTGGGTCGCCGGTATCTATCAGCCCATGCGGGCGCAGAACTTCGAACTCGAGTCGGCCCAGCGCATGCTCGAGACCAACCTGATCTCGGTCTACAAGGGGCTGTCCGTGCTGCTGCCCGCCCTGCTGCGCCAGCGCTCGGGGCACCTGGTGCTGGTCTCCAGCGTGGCAGGCTTTCGGGGGCTGCCGCATGCGCTGGTTTACGGGCCGACCAAGGCGGCACTCATCAACCTCGCCGAATCCCTTTATCTGGATCTTCATCCGCACGGTATCGGCGTCACGGTGGTCAATCCGGGCTATGTCGAGACGCCCGCCACGGCCATCAACGATTACCCCATGCCCGCCCTCATCAGCGCCGACGAAGCGGCCCGCCGCACCCTGCAGGGGCTGGCCACTGGCGCCTTCGAGGTGCATTACCCCAAACGCTTCACCGGCGTGCTCAAGCTGGCCGGCCTGCTGCCCGACCGGCTGTACTTTGCGCTGGTTCGGCGCGTGACCGGAGCCTGAGGCATGAGCCCGCGCCTGCAGCGTGTGGTGAGCTTCTTCGAGCAGATCAGCCCGCAAGACGCGGGCCGCATGCATCTCATCTACAGCGACGAGGCCTTCTTCAAGGATCCGTTCAACGAGGTGACCGGCCCCCAGGAGATTGCCCGGATCTTTGCCCATATGTTCGAGCAGGTCGACCGCCCGCGCTTTTTGGTGAGACAGGCGATCGAGCAGGACGATCAGGCTTTCCTCATCTGGGATTTCGAATTTTCGTTCAAGTCGCCCCTGCCCCGGGGTCCGCAGGTGATTCGAGGCGCGTCGCACCTTCGATTCGCAAGCGACGACCGGGTCTGTCTGCATCGCGACTATTGGGATGCCGCCGAAGAGCTCTACGAGAAGCTTCCCCTGCTGGGCGGTCTGATGCGATGGCTCAGACGGCGTGGGGGAATGTCACGCACCCCCGGTGTCAAGCTAGAATGACTGATCGAAACGCTCAGGTACAGGGCAATCGCGGCTGAGCCTGGCCTCTAAGGGGTCAGGGCAGCGGGTCGCACTTACCTGCACATCCCATCCTCCTGACCGTTCATTCCATGCTCTATCCCGAACTCTTCAAATCGCTCGAGCGCGTGCGCTGGAGCATGGACGACATGCCCTGGGATCAGTTTGATGCCACGCAGTTGACCGATGAGCAGGCGCTCACCATCAAGATGAACGCCATCACCGAGTGGGCCGCGCTGCCCGCCACCGAGATGTTTCTGCGTGACCACCGGCACGACTCTGACTTCAGTGCCTTCATGTCGGTGTGGTTCTACGAGGAACAGAAGCACGCTCTGGTGCTCATGGAGTATCTGCGCCGGTTCCGGCCCGACATGCTCCCCACCGAGGCCGAGTTGCATGCAGTGCGATTCGAATTCGACCCTGCTCCGCCCCTAGAGACCCTGATGCTGCATTTTTGCGGCGAAATCCGGCTCAATCACTGGTACCGGTGCGCCTCGATGTGGCATACCGAGCCCGTCATCCGCCACATCTACGAGACCATCTCTCGAGATGAGGCGCGCCATGGCGGCGCCTACCTGCAGTACATGAAAAAAGCCATCGGTGAGGTGGGCGATGCTGCCCGATCGGCTTTTGCGAAGATCGGCCTGCTGATGGCCAGCGCCAAACGCACCGCCCAGGCGCTGCATCCGACCAACCTGCATGTCAACAAGGCGCTGTTCCCCAACGATACGGTGCAAAGTCGCCTGCCCGAGCCCGGCTGGCTCGAGCACTGGCTCGATCGTCAGATCCGTTTTGATGAGGCCTGGGAGGGCAAGGTGGTGGAGCGCATCCTGCACAACCTGTCGCTGCTTCTCGAGCGTGAACTACCCACGGTGCAGGCGCTCAATCGTTATCGGCGCGAACTGAAAGCGGTGGCCTGATCAGCCGGACACGCCTTGAGTGTGGCGGGTGAGCCGGCCGCTCGCAGCGCGTCACGCTGTTGTTCGAGCTGTGCAGCCAGCCCCTCGCTGAAGGGTGAGGCAGGCAGCACCAGCGGCCCTGAGCCCGCCGCTGCAGCGTTGCGCAGGGACTCGGGCGAACTCCACTGAATCCTCAGCAGGGTCGTCGCGGGAGGTCCTCCCCGTGCGGCCAGTCGGACATCGGTGTCGCCCGCCAGGATCAACTTGCGCTGCAGTGCCAGCGCATTGGCGACTTCCTTGAAGCGGCCCATCACGATGGCGCCGCGCAGACCGCCCTCCCGCATCAGGACAACCTCTTCGACCAACTTGCGGGCCCGCAAGGCATCAAGCCGTGTCTGCGCTTCGCCCGCGGGCGGCCAGACATAGACCCACCAGGTTTCGGTACCTGCGGGAAGGAGCATGGTTGCATGCACCCCCGGCATCGCGATCGCGGTCTGGATGGACAGCGCCTGTGCCTCGGTGATGGGCCCAAGCTCAGTGCATCCGGCAGCCAGCCAGGCGGGCGGTTCGGCAACGGCCTGCAGGGCCGAGCCGGCTGGAGCCTCGGGAGGCATGGGCAAGACGGGACCCAAGGGTGCAGAAACCGCAGACCCGTTGGTATCAACGGGCTCCGTTCCGCGTGCACCGCTCTCGACGCGGGCGGGCGACCCTTGGGTCGAACCCTCCGCGGGGGGCACTCCTGGGGCAATGCGCACGCGCTCCGGCATCACCTGACGTGCGACGCGCTGGGGCTCGCGTCCGTCGCCCCCATAGGGCGACAGCCAGCCTTGAAACCAGC
>Ga0315902_10012957_pt1 | contig 10818 bp, 12 predicted proteins | sample LakEriMetagenome_9_FD_203523 | JGI IMG/M metagenome (GOLD analysis project Ga0315902, IMG submission 203523) | Freshwater fungal communities from buoy surface, Lake Erie, Ohio, United States - Buoy 12 MA117 | ecosystem: Environmental > Aquatic > Freshwater > Lake > Lake biofilm | place: USA...
AGTTCATTTTCTATAGCTGTCGATTGAATGCCTTTATTTGTCTCGGAGGCCCTTTTATACCAGGTGTTTAGTTGTTTTAAAAGGTTTAGACAAAAAATAAAAAAGCGTTCGTATTGACTAATTTTTGCAAGAAGTTCATCGTAACCGTCGAAAGAATTTAAAATATTAACTTTTTCTTTTTCAATAGCATCAACGGGAAAGCCTGCAATTTCAGCAAGCAAAAAGGAATCATCACCCTCGAAAAATGGCTGCCAGGTTCCCGTTTCATCCCCTTCCACTGAATAGAATTTCAGGAGATGGGATTGTTGGTGTATAAACCTGAGAAAATCGCCGGTAGTGCGCTCATCGGTCAAAAAATACTGACTATGAAGAGCTTTATTTAAGCGATTTTTTCGCGACGAACCCTGGTAGGAGGATAATGTATTCAAAGCAGCTATGATTTTTAGGTGATCTTGGTTCCTTCAGCAAAATAATATGGATACACTATGTTATTTCTAACATTAGTGCTTTCAATTTCATAATCAATGGAAATATGCAAAATACCTTCCATTATTTTGTCCTTGTTTGCTGAGATACTGTGTATAAAAAGACGAGGTTCATTGATGCGAAGAGCAATGGCCAGATCTTTTAGAATCCAATCAATATTTTTCTCTGTTGACATTTCGAAAACATGTTGAAATAGTGGATTACCATATTCTGGTCTCATATCACGTTCCCCTAGTCGGGTACCCAGAAAAATATCAATACTTTGTTTAATATCCTCTTCATCACTAACCATACGAATGCCTTTTGATTCAGTATGAAAGGTAGGAGGAAAACTCCATCCGGTACCAAGAAATGATTTTTCTACAGACATAATTATCCTCCTATGATTACTGTTGGACACCCCAACACAATACTTCCTCCATGAGCACAAGTATCACCCATGCGTGCCGCTGGTTTACCACCTATAAGCACGGTAGCTGAACCTTTCATGATAGAATCTGGCGGACCCACACAGACCGCTGAATCACCCATAATGGCAGCGGGTAAAAAGGCAATAAGCACGGTAGGCGAACCAGGTCCAATGATTGGTCCTCCAACATGAGGAATAGGACCTGTGGTCATTGGGCACACGTGAAGATCGGTTATTCTGGCGGCAAATGGCATAACTTGTTTATTTAGTTTATCATGACAACACCTCCTTTGACAACGGTTTGACCCGAGGCCACAAGTTCTGCCTGAGCAGTTCCTTTAATGGAAGCTTTAACTTGAGCCTCAGCGGCCACATTTAATCCTTTTAGACCGACATCGCCCCCGGAGCAAGCAATATCTACACCTGTCGTACCAGAAATAGCTACTTTTTGTCCACTTTTAATGGTGATATTAAAATCACTGGTAATTTCAATGCCTGATGCCGAGGTTTTTATTATATTCCCATTCAGGTCTTCCAGAGTAATACCTTTGTCCTTGTCAGAAAAAATAAGGGTATTTCCACCTGGAGTCAATAAGGTGATAATTTTGTCTGTATCGTCAAATTCCAGTTTCAAAAGAGATTTCGAAATAATCGACTTTTTAGGATTATCAGCACTGATCGTTTCTGGAGGGGCATTGGTACTATTATATAAACTGCCTAAAACAACAGGGAATCGGGGGTCCTCATTTAAAAATCCAATGACTACCGAGGAACCAACTTCGGGAATGAAAAAACTTCCTGCGCTGGCGGTGGCATAAAGATGACTCAATCGAGCCCAAATACCTTGCCCGGTCTGTTTTAAGGTAGGAATGAGCACTTGAATTTTATATTCACCTGCGGGATCTGCGTCAATTTTTGTAACTTTTCCAATATGTAATCCTTTGACGGGATTATAAATTGGTATTTGATTTGGGATTTTTTCACCATGTAAAAGATTTGGTTGTAAACCAAATTGTAGCTTGGTAAAATATACCCCGTCTGCCATGCTATGTTCAATGCCAGTAACTAAAGTTTCTCCATCAAAATGGCTTCCAAAGCCTTCTAATGTGATAATATCTCCTAAGGAAATACTATTTAAGCCTCTGAAGGTAACGCTTCCTCTAATTCGTTGTATTCTGGATAAAACGAGTAGGGCATCGGCATATACTTTTAATTCAGCGGATAACATGGGGGTTTTGTAGTATAATTCTAGCGTGTTTGGGCTGGCAACAGCGCCCAATACAGTTCCTGTTAAATCACCCTGTACGGGAAATCCACTAGGTTCTGACCCAGTTTGGGTCACCGCTGCGTTACTATAGGGATTATAAGTAGCGGATGAAACCCCCTGTAATTGGGTTGACGCATCTATTTCTCCCTCAAAAGCTGAAATGTTGTCACCATAAATTAAGGTGGTTTTTGACAGCGATAGGGACGCTGGAACAGGCTCACCAACGGTTATCTTATTTTGGCTGTTTAAAATAATATAACCATTTGCTTTGGCACGCATTAACAAGAAATCCCAATCGGTTATCTCATGTTGAATAAGAAATGGATGGGTGTAGGTGGTGCTGGTTATCGTTTTTGTAACGCCTGTTGCCGCTATGAGCGTGGTAAAAATTGCGCTGTCTGTCTTATTTTCATAAATCTCCGATTTCTTCTGATAAGTCATTTGAATGGCTTTATCAGCACATTCTAATACTACCAGATTTTTGTAATAAGCATTTTGATACCCGGACTTAACAGAAATATTGTGTTTTACAATGATGCCACTAAAAACGACTTCATTTAACTGGTCAAAGCCCAGGCTAATTTCAACTTCTGAACCAGGTTTAAAAGCGGTTTCTTCACTTTCAGGAAATAAATTCAAAGAGGTATCTCCACCAATAATTTCAATCCTTGCACGCGCTATTTTATTTACTTCTTCCCAGGTATATATTTTGTAAACCATTAAATCGTCAGGCAACGCCGAGCCATTAAAAGTAATGGTGTATGAGGTGGGTTTGCCAGAAGAATCTAAAGGGGATATTCCAAACATAGGTATATTTTATTTTTCCAAAGGTGGAAATAATAATTTTTCTCCAAGTTTCAGTCTTCTAAAAGAAGGAAGACCATTTATTTCCGCAATTTTCATGTAGTATTTTTTGTCGCTGTAAAATTCTTTACAAAGAGCAGGAAGGGTGTCACCAGACTTTATGGTTGGTATTCTCGTAATATCCGGACTTTGATATTTAGATTCTTCGACATCTCTATTTATAAATTCCTCTATGGTGATAGAAATTTCAGCTCTAACAGCATTGCCCGTCGAATTAAAATAGGTGTATTCAATACCTAAATCGGTAACAACCCCTTTCAAAGAAATATCTCCCCATACCAAGTGAACAAAAGGGGGAGCATGGGTTGCGCGCAAAGGATAAATTGTAACACCTTTCAATTTTTCAATGGAATCATCTAATCCCATAAAATAACTAATTTCAGATGGTAACATCCAATACCAATCTCCGTCGGGCACACTGGGAATAACACCTGTTAAATCAAGCGTGAATTTAAAGGATACTGTTTCCTTAAAATAGGTGGGTGATTTTTGGGGAATGGCGCCGCCGTTGGCGCTTGCTGGTTCGTCGTCCCCTTCATTTTTTCCAAAACTACAAGAAACGCTGCTAGGATTAATCTGGAGTTGATAGGAATCTACACTCCAAAAATATCCCCATGCGATATCATCATACGTTTCGAAAGCAGTAATAGAAAGATTAAAAAATGAAAGCATTATAGATTGGTTTGAGCCTTAATTTGTTCCAAAACTCTTGATACTACCTCATTAATAAGATCTTCTTTCTCATAAAAGCCCAAAGTATCTTTTGATTTTTTACCCTGGCTTTTATTGACACCCTGTTTGGGAGTTGTGCCGGCATCAGGATCTTTCACATTGGCTTTGACCACTAATTGTCTAATTTCTACAGGCATAATTCAATATATTCGGGTGTAATAGGAATAACTAAATTCAATAGATTCAAAAGCGTATTTTGAATCCTGCGCGTCAAAGTCACTTATCGTCCATTTTGTAGGATAAGCATTATAAAATGCCCAAGCCATTGCAGGAGCAGAAGTTGTCGGTTCAATCAAATAAACTATAATGGTTGCCGTTTGAATACCACCCATTAACATAGACATACAAGTGGTACACCAGAGCGTTAAGGGAGAGAAACCTGCTACAATACCGCGCTCAAGTACAAGCGGACTATAACTTATATCTGTCGGCAAATGATAAGTGGTCATATTTCCTGCACCTGCCTGAACCGCATTCGTATTTCTGGTAGTTGAAATGCCAGAAACCTTGCTAAAATAATTATCGCCAATTAATGGCACGGGAACACCAAAAGCCGTAGTAACAATGTTAACTGAAAAGTTATACCCTGGTAGAGGCTGTAATCTTGGATTCGGGACGCCCGCCATTTAATGTATTTTTCAGGTATTAAAAAAATATATTAAAAAGAAAAATCCCAGGGAAGGTAACCTCCTCCAGGATTTTTCTAATATACTTTATCCCACTTCGCAGGGAATGTTATTAAGCGGCTTCAATGGTAATTCCTTCACAAGCAAATACAATAGATTCAATCGCTGCATCACTTGTTTGAGAATTCATGTCAGTAGGCGTTATTTTCTTTGGAAAGGCACCCGTTACTGTCCAGGTCATTTTTGGAGAAGCATCTTCATCCAATAATTTGATGACTAAGGTAAGTCTCTCGTAAGTGTTCAACTGAATTTTTATCAACCAGTCATAGAAAGAATTATCCGTGGTAAATACACCTTTCTTGAGGGTAATATCACCATATTTCATTAGACCCGGCATTTTGATCGTTGAATGAACAGGGCTATTTCCGTGACGATATTCTACGACATCGGTTTCAATATCTAAACCTGAAACTTCCTGAAAGGGTAGATCCGTCTGATCACCTATGTCAACAGAAAAATAAAATTTTGGTAGTGGCCAATTTTGGTCTTGATCGCCACCAGTGCCTGGCGTTGGAGCTGCCATATAGTTAGGTATTTATTGTTAGTTAATTAGGATTATGATTTTTGTTGTTGTTGCTGGAACGTGATAACGATAAATTCTGCAGGACGAACAATTGCAACTTTTACGGTAAGTTTTAACATACCGTCTAAGATATCATTTGCCGTCATCGTTGATCCTAATCCAATTTCTACAGAAAATGCATCTGTCGGCGTACTTCCCGCTAGAAGACCTCCTTGCCATTGATTGTTAAGGAAATTCTCTATAGTTGCCTTGATAGAAATCCAGGTGGTAGCTGTATTAGGTTCGAAAACGTATCTTTCAGAGGCAATTTTAATGCTTTGTTCCAAAAAGGTCATCGTTCTTCTTACAGATATATATCTCCAATCCTGACTATTTCCATCTAAGGTACGTGCTCCCCAAACGATTGTGCCTTTCCCTGTAAACGATCTGATAGCATTAATGGCTTTACCGTTCAATGGCAGGTTTAATTCCTCCTGCGCCTCATTGGTGATATTTACTACAGGGGAAATTACGTTACCAACACTTACATTAGCAGGTGATTTTGCAATATTTATGGAATTATCTACCATAGCATATACGCCAGCCATTGCAGCACTTGGAGGTAAAATATTCAGAATATCACGCATGTCAGCTAAAATACTTTTGAAAGTAGGGCTTATTACTTTTAAGGTATCACTAAGCAATAAAATATCAACAGGCGTTGAAGCAGTGGCAATTTTTGCGATCTCTAATTTTATCAATTCTGCCCGGGCATCTCTTACTAATCCAGCAGCAACGCCATCAACAACCTCTTTAGTTAATATTTCAATAAGACCATCTTTGTTGCTGATATTTGTAAAATCAACATCGCCTGCCTGAACAACTGTTGTTTGTAAAAATGGATAATAAGCCGCACCCCACTGAAGGAAATTTGCACCTACTCCTTCTCTGAACTTATTTATGATATCCTCATCGTCAAACGTTCTTTCTTTATCACCATTGAAAATATCTAAAATGGCAAACCTGCTCTTCATGGTGTAACCACAATGTAATAACATCGCTTGTTGGAGGGATGCGCAATCTGCTTCTTCAAGTAAAATAGCCTCGGGTATTACCAGTAAGGTAGGTTCCATATATTTCAAAAGGGTAACCAGACCTTTACCGTTCGCAGGATCGTTAAAATCAATAGCTTTGATCCCGTTTCCGTAGTTGCCTATGGATACAACATAACAATCACCGCCACCATTTGAATAAAAATGACGCAATGCGCTATGCAGAAGATACCTGGATGCCTGGTCAACCGTAAGGGTGTAACCTGTATTGTCATTTGGCTCAATACTGAATTTTGTTTTTGGTGCACCACCAAACATTTCTTCATATTCAGCTAACGAGGTGATTCTGGTTGGTACGTTGGTAAGTGGTTTGTTGCCTCTTGACGCACGTGAAGTGTAACCAATAAACGCTGGTACTGCGGTTGATACTGGAACCACAGACGAAGAAAAAGCACTCTTTTCTTCAATATAGACCCCAGGCGTTGCTAATACTTTTGCCATGCCGTTTTAATTAATTTGATGGTGTTTTAAAAGATAATTTGATAAAGTTAAAATTTATTTTTTTAAAAAAAAGTATTTATGATATTTTTTTAAATAAAAATAAATTCCTGAACGAAGAACTTGTCCTCCTTTTTGTCATAGTGTACCGATTTGGGATCAGGACATGGCAAACTTTTAATTAATTGACTTTCAGTGTTTTTACTTTTATTTAAATAAAGACCAAGTATTTTCGTTGGTCTTTCTTTTAAAGGCAAACTATTTTCAGAGATAAATAATAATCCATCTTTTCCATTAGGTAATTTTACCATTCCTTGTGAATTAAATGAAATACTATCGTTTTGGTTTTTTTCATAAATACATAGATAATCAGCCTCTTCCATGTATTTGCTAGGGCCATAAATAAAATATTTCCAGTAAACGTTTCTCTCCTTAAATTGAATAGTATGTCTGATAGGAATTAGGTGATTTCGTTGTGCTGGATCGAGACCAAAAAGTTCATTTTCTTTATTAATACTTAAACTTACTTTTCCTATTATTCCCGCATCATCTGACTCGTGGCAAATCTCAATAGGCACTGCTTCAGTATTATGTAACAATTCCCTGCCTGGAATATGCTCAAATTCAATCTGTTGATTTGAAATAAATGGAAGGTCAGTGAAATTTAAAAATTGAGGATTTTTATTTTTCAAGTAAAATGTTAAATTCAAGCTTCCTCTATAACAGAAATGATTGAAGTCTCTATTTGCATCTATTATTAATATAATTTTATTTGGCTCTTGCTTTATAATTACTCCATATTCTCCTAATAATTGTGAAGTTTCCCTACTTATATCAAAGGAAAAATCTCCACATTTATTATGGCTATAATATCCATGAAAAATAGATATGGATAAAAATTCCTGATATTGAACGGTGTAATTAATTTGCATTTGGATGACTTCCTTTTATTTAGGTGTAAATATTAATGGTATAATTTCCTCATTCATAGCATATTGGTTGAAATTTAACATTCTAAATTTATACACAATGGAAGGTAAATATTTCCCACCCAGCATACTCCATATATTACTTAAAACAGGAAATTCCAGGTTGATTATTTCTACTGTTATTTTCTCCACTTCAGCAGGTAGAGAGGGGGTATTTTGCGGATTAAAAGTATGTTGTCCTTGAAAAAAATAGATCACAGCAGAGAGAAATCTTAATCCTTCTCTATAATTGTTTTCTGGAAAGTTAGCAGCGAATAATACGTATAGATTGATATAAATGGATGGGTTTGATCCACTAAATTGGTTATACCCAGTGTTTCTGATGAGTTTTTCTTCCTCGACATTGATTAATGTAATCGTTATTTTGTTTTCTGAATCTATCGTCGATGCACCAGAACTATTCCCAATGGAGGTAACTATGACGCGGTCATCCAATTCGCCAAAGGAACTTTTCAAATATTCATTCAATTGGCTTCCAATAATAGGAAGAACGTTTTGTATCATGGTTATGGGTTTCCTGAAGTGGCATCATGTACACCAACTAGTTTCAATAATGCTTTAACGACAATTCTTACAATATAGACACATATAAACATCACTAGCCATCCAATCATAAAAAGCTGTATGGTAAACACCTTTTCTACCTCGTTTAAACTTGGGTTCGCGCTGGTTAATTTTAGCATTCCCAGGAAAACAAATGAAAGTGGAACGGCAAGTACCGACGCTATGATAAACCACATGAGTTCTCTTAAAATTGTTTTTTTCATACAGATGGTCAGGGTCTTTTTATATTGATGTTAACCTGTAATTTTTGAATAAAGTAAAATACAAACGCACCAAAAAGAAAAGCTATCAAAAGGGCAATTCTTTGATCAGTAAACCAGTTCATCACGCTGAGTAAGGGTATTATGAGTAGCGTCATGATAAGCATAAAAAGATATCGGAAGAATTGTTGGCCTAAAATGCCTGTTCTTACGCGCCAGTCGGCAAAGGCTATGACCCATCCAATCACTACGGCAAGGGCAAAAAGTAAGTAAGTTAACGTTAGGATATCGCGGTATCTCATCATAAAACTACCCATCGACACGGGGAAACCATCTGCCTCATTTATTGGATTAACCACAGCTGTTGTATCTGTAGTAAATTGGTTGTCAAGTAATTGCCATAAATCTGTATAGCCATTATCGTAGCCCAACGCCCAAATACCTACTCCTTTTAGTCCATAGCTCAAGGCTAAATTATATTTTTTCTCTAAGGAGGCAGCATTGTCGAACCAACATTCCACCGATGTGCTGTCACCAAACTCCAGGAAAAAATAATTGGTCATACTAACAAAATCGTATTGGGGCGTATAATTTGTTCCGTAAAGATTCATTACTTCCCGATAGGGGATGTCCTTGTCATAATAGGTGTCATATACTCCTTTACTATTTATTTTACCTTTCCATTGAGCACCATAATAGGGCAGGGCCAATACGGTTTTACCCATATTCAGTTGATTTTTTGCATAATACTCTAAGGTGCTTTGTAAACTTATCCCATTTCTATTGGTCGTTCTTAAAGGTGCTACAGCGCCAGTAATTCCTTTTCCTTTATGATAATCATACCCCATTATAACCATTAAATCTACCAATTCACCTAAATTAACATGGTCAAATGCTTCCCGTGTACTATATGAAGGTAGGGTTATGGATAGAAAAACCTTGCCAGATGGCATTTTATTTGAAAGATTTGTTCTTAATAACCTTACAAAATTAACCAGAGATTCCTTGTGTTTTTCAGGAACATTCTCAAAGTTTAAATCGACTCCATCGGCATTTCTTGATAGAATTAAACTGGCAATACTGTCGGAAAAGGTATTCCAAGCCGCAGGATTTGATAAAAACCGGTCATTTTCAGATACACCATGACTCGCCATACTAAGCAACACCTTGGTTCCATGAGCCTTAGCAGAATCAATCATGGAGGTTGTTCTCCATTCTTGCATTTGCGCAGGATTAGTGTAAGAACCTGTCTCGGGATCAACGATATAAGCAAAATAGGCAACGGTACTCAATAATGAAAAATCATAAGACTCCCATGCCGAACCCATCCAATGAGGATGCCAGCCAAATACCTCATATTTTTTACTTAACTTTCTATTAGTTGGACTTTTAATAAAATAAATTTGCTGTACCGAATCCCAGTAAAAATTATTTGCTTTTAATTTATTGGGGTTATCAGGATTTAAAAAATCGTATAAATAGGCATATCTGTTTAACATATTTTGCTGTTCGGGAGATGCCAGACTTTCTTTCATTTTTTTTTGATCCTCAGAGGAAATTTCTTCGTTCCCCATACCCAGCGCCTTCTGAATTTTTGACGCATCTTTATAAACATAACGCAAGGTTGATTCCGTTTGTCTGGTGCTTCTTTTTGCTTTAAAATACGCATCTTTTGCCTCACATGAATAAAACAGAAGACTTATAACAATAAAATAATTGACAAATCTAAAGGGTAGGATTTGCTTGATCATTCCGTATATATTTTAAAATATCGAACCAATTCCGCTATTTTGTTTACAACTTGTTCTGTAAATGGCTTTCCCTCAAGATAAATACTTTTTAAAAAAATGGATTGTTCTACTATTCCACTGGTATTGAGGCATGCCAAATATAATAATTTTTTATTGTATTTAGAGGTGGGCTCTATAATCTTACCATAATTTGGACCATTATTGGGCGCAAAGGTTAAGATGGCGGGAGCAAATTTTTCGTTTCGGGTCAATTTTAACGCATTAGATTCATTTACAAAGGCGCAGGTAAGTCCTTTTGGTTCTGAATTAGGTAGAAAATGAATTTTACCTGAGGCATAATCTGTCAAGGCATCTTTTTCAGCTATCACAGACTTAAACTCATTGATATTTTTTTGCTGATAACCAATCCAATAAGCCCAACCTTTTCCATTTTTAGCCTCAGTAAAGGGTATAGGAAACATAAAATAAGGTGTTTTTGTAAGATCTAGATTGCCTCCAACACTAAATGATTGTACTACTAAAGGTAGGTACTGCAATTCTTCCTTGGTGACCATTACGGTATCAAGAGAAAATAAAGTATCTACAGCCTCCATAATTATTATTTTCTTTTCCCTTTTTAAATTTCTCACAAACACTTTTGCTTTGAGAGGAAAATAATTTCTGTTACTCAGTTTAACAGTTATTTCCCCTGTTTCCATTGCAGGTATTTTCACGTAAACCTTTTCTCTTTTCGTCAACTTTAATTTTGAATAAACGGGTATTTTTCCAAAAGATACCTCAACGGAACTTAATTTGAAAAGGGACGAATGTTTAATATA
>Ga0315902_10012958_pt1 | contig 10818 bp, 15 predicted proteins | sample LakEriMetagenome_9_FD_203523 | JGI IMG/M metagenome (GOLD analysis project Ga0315902, IMG submission 203523) | Freshwater fungal communities from buoy surface, Lake Erie, Ohio, United States - Buoy 12 MA117 | ecosystem: Environmental > Aquatic > Freshwater > Lake > Lake biofilm | place: USA...
CGGTGCCAAAATTAATTTCCCCAGCATATGCACCTGACGCAGCTCTTATAGAACCAGAAACCACATCCAATTTAGCAGCTGGAGCAGTTGTTCCAATACCCACGTTACTACCATAACCAACAGACATAATAACCGCAGGAGTCACGTTGGCAGATCTATTAATAGCAAAATCAATTCTAGTATCAGTGTCGCTATTCCAATATGGTCTTATCCAAGACTGATAAGCGGTCGTAGTATCATAACGCATTACAATACCATTAGCTTGTGTACTGGCTATATCCAATTTTGTTGTAGGACTTGTTGTGCCTATACCAACGTTACCATCATTTGCGATTGTCATTCTTGTGGTAGCAGCAGAACCAGCAGCGGTACCAAATTCAAGTCTATAATAATCTATTCCCGAACCTTGTATACCTCTTATATATGCGGAGTATGGATAATATGTCGATTGAGCGTTTCCTAGTTTTAATTCAGCATAGTAACCATTAACGTTGCCATCTACAGATATTAAAACTGTAGACGGAGAAACTCCCTGAAATGTTGCTACAGGATCAGTTCTATTATAATAAGATGTAGAATTAGACGAAATTACTGATAATTTGTTTAATGGACTACTTGTACCTATACCAACATTGCCGTTGGCTAATATACGCATTCTTTCTCCGGCGTTTGTTATAAAAACCATAGGAGAATTTGTTTCTGTAGAAATATAAAATGCACCACCCGTCGGCCAAAAATGCGCTCTAGTAGTACCATCCGTTACAGACATTCTTGCTGAATTTGATGCTTGCACAGTAAGAATGCATCCCGATTCTAAGGTTGATGTTCCCACAGAAACACCACCTCCCCCATACACAGCCATTGTTGTAACGCCGTTCGAACTTCCCCTAAAATATGTATATCCTGTATTTGCTGTAGTTATGAAATTTGTACCAGCGTCATTATAATTTAAATGCGTGGTATAGGCTGAATTAGATGATATTTGTGTTTCGCCAAGAATTACTAATTTAACACCGGGACTACTTGTACCTATACCAACATTACCTTGTACAATTAAACCATTTGATGGAGCGGCTATAGATCCATAACTAGAACCCACACTAGTATTTCCAAATACGCTCAACTTACTGCCTGATTGTGTAAGACTACCTACACTTGTAAATGTTGTATTTAAAAATATATTGTTATCATAGACCACTCTAAATCTAGCTGTACCCGAAGCATTTTTCAAATCAAAATAATCGCCGTTATTTGAATTTCTAATATAAGCACCGTTACCATCTATACCAAATGAACCAGAACGAGAATTTGTGGTATTAACTATGGACACTAGTGCTGTACCAGAACTTCCCGCGACTTCTAATTTACTTTTTGGACTTGTTGTGCCTATACCAACGTTACCATTAAATTTAATTCTAACTTTTTCAGATCTGATAGTACCAGCATCTGATGTGTAGAATACAAGATCACCAGATTCAGCCCCATTCGTATTTGTTATAACATGCGTGCCTAGTCCGCCATATTCATGTTCATTACCAACACTATCATTTAATGTAAAATATAAGTTGGAACCATTTCCAACTGTACCATCATTCATATGCAAATATAAAAGCCCATAATTTGCAGCCGTACCAGAATAACCAGATTTCTTCAGTCTAAATGGTACGGGGGTGGTAGTTCCTGTATGTTCAAATAGAGTTGTTACATCATTTCTATTACCCACATCAACATAAAATGCATTACCTGTGCCGCCATTATTATTAACCACAAATTTGGCGCCAGGACTTGTTGTGCCTATGCCAACGTTACCGTCATCTTGAATTCCCATGTACCAAGTACTTCCAGCATTGTTACCTATATACATTTTTGTGTTATAGTAATCAAATTGGAAACCATTTCCCCCGCCATCTGCCGCAAATAGTAAATCACCTCCATTTAAACTTATAGACCCATCTGTAACTGTTGTGGCTAAAGCCGTTCCATTTACTTGTAATTTAGCACCAGGACTACTTGTGCCTATACCAACATTGCCATTTGCATCTATGATTGCACTTTGAGTTGTTCCTCTGTAAAATGCTATCTTACCACTACTCCAAGTGTTTACTTCCATCTGACCTGATGAAACGCTCATTCCTCCAACAGCTGATCCGGCATCATCATATACTCTCAATTTTACATTTGATCCGGCAGAATTACTGAATGTGCCACCCAAACTTAATATTTCTGGAGTAGCAGTTGAAGTACTTGTTAAATTGCCTAATTGTAATCTATATAATGGACTTGTTGTTCCTATACCAACATTGCCGCCAGCAAGTATAGTAAGTCTTGGTGTAGAATTTGTGCTTAGTCTCAAATCTGCACTGTTACTATTAGAAACTAGAATAAAACTGGTACCATTAAATGATATATCAGCATTACCAACCGCTCCAGAAGGTTCTAAATTTAGACCTGGAGTTGTTGCTCCTTTAACTAAAATACTACCACTTTGTATATGTAATTTAGTAGATGGACCTGTTGTGCCTATACCTACATTTCCGTTATTGTTAATAACCATTTTTGTAGTTAATGTTCCTAATGCACCTGTGTTTGTTTTGAAAGCTAAAATACCTTGGTAACCTCCACCTGTCCAAATTTGTTCAATTTGAGCAGGTTCCCAACCATCAGCGTTACGATAAAATCTAATTTTTCTCCCACTATCCAATGATGTTGCATCCGATGCGGCTAAAATTATACTACCTTCTACAGATAATTTTTCACTTACTGTGGTGGTACCTATGCCCACATTGCCCGTACTAGTAATACGCATTCTTTCAGTGCCGTTGGTATAGAATCTTGTATTACCGTGGGTATAATTGGCATTATTTTTTGTCAATTGTCCTATTTCAAGACTTCCGCCAGCCGCACCATATGTTCCTGGCGTATAATAAATTCCAGCTTGGGCATCCCAATCCCAATTTGAACCTAAAATCAAACCATTTGTGGCATTATTACCAATCATCCACAAATTACCATCATTGTATCCTAATAAATCAAATCCATAATACCTGACACGTTCATATCCTTGAGTTAACTTAGCTACAACAACATTTGAAGTTCCAGCTCCGATTTCAAATTTATAGTTAGGATTTGTTGTGCCTATACCAACTGATCCTTGTACATACAATCTAGAAGCAGTTAAACTGCCACTGAAACCACTAGCTTTTATAAATTGCGTAGCTATAATTGATCCTGTAATTCTAGCGCCTTGTAATATTGCCATATAATATAATTATTTATTTATCAATCGATTTATTGTTATTTGTTGTTCATCAACTATCTGCTTCAATTCTTTAACACCCTGTATCAATACAGCTGTCAATTTACTATAATTTATACCAGATATATTACCCAACTCATCATAACTAACAAATTCAGGATATATCTTCACAACCTCTTCAGCTATCAAACCAATACTAAATTCATTGTTGTTCTTATACCTAAATGTCACCGGATTCAATAACACAATCTTGTCCAATTGCGGCGGCAATAAAGGTACAATATCCGTTTTAGTATCTTCACTAGACGTTTCTATCAATGTAGTAGCACTAACAGTTCCAGTAACCGTTAATGTAGTACCACTCACACTCAAAAAATTAACACTCTGTAACGTAGTAAGACCAGTAGTTTTTACCAAATAATTAGGCTGATCAGTAAAACTACCACCACTAATTCCACTGGTACCACTAGGAGCACTAATACCACTAGTGCCACTCGTACCACTGCTACCACTGGTTCCACTTATACCACTACTTCCACTACTAGCACTAGCACCTCCGCCAGCACTTACACCACTTGTTCCACTTGTACCAACAGTTCCACTACTACCACTGGTTCCGCTTGTGCCACTCGTACCACTGCTACCACTTGTTCCACTGGTTCCATTTCGACCACTTGTGCCACTGCTACCACTTGTTCCGCTCGTTCCACTTGTGCCACTTGTTCCGTTTGTTCCGCTTGTTCCGTTTTGACCGCTACTACCACTTGTGCCGCTCGTTCCACTACTACCACTAGTACCACTACTACCACTTGTGGCACTATTACCGCTGCTACCACTATCACGACTAAATCCGCTTGTACCACTACTTCCACTTGTACCACTTGTTCCGCTTGTGCCACTTGTACCACTGGTTCCATTTCGACCACTTGTGCCACTGCTACCACTAGTACCACTACTGCCACTACTACCACTAGTACCACTGGTTCCGCTTGTGCCACTAGTACCGCTTGTTCCGTTTTGACCGCTGCTACCACTTGTTCCACTTGTACCGCTACTACCACTTGTACCACTACTACCACTTGTGGCACTATTACCACTGCTACCACTATCACGACTAAATCCACTTGTACCACTGCTACCACTAGTACCACTGGTTCCGCTTGTGCCGCTTGTTCCACTGGTGCCATTTGATCCGCTTATACCACTTGTACCACTAGTACCACTGCTACCACTGCTACCACTAGTTCCACTTGTTCCGCTAGTGCCACTCGTTCCATTTGTTCCGCTTGTTCCGTTTTGACCACTGCTACCACTTGTTCCACTTGTACCGCTACTACCACTTGTACCACTACTACCACTTGTGGCACTATTACCACTGCTACCACTATCACGACTAAATCCGCTTGTACCACTGCTACCACTAGTACCACTGGTACCACTTGTTCCGCTTGTACCACTTGTGCCACTTGATCCACTTGACCCACTTATACCAGACGATCCGCTACTACCACTGCTACCACTTGATCCACTTGTTCCACTTGTGCCACTAGTACCATTTGTACCATTTGACCCACTTATACCACTTGTTCCACTCGTTCCACTGGTACCATTTGATCCACTCGTACCACTAGTGCCACTGGTACCACTGCTCCCACTTGATCCACTTGTTCCGCTTGTGCCACTAGTACCATTTGACCCACTTGATCCACTTGACCCACTTGATCCACTTGACCCACTTGATCCACTTGACCCACTTGACCCACTTGATCCACTTACACCAGACGATCCGCTACTACCACTAGTACCGCTTGTGCCACTAGTACCATTTGACCCACTTATACCACTTGTGCCACTTGATCCATTACTGCCGCTTGTTCCACTTGTTCCGCTTGTGCCACTAGTACCACTTGATCCGCTTGTACCACTTGTGCCACTGCTACCACTGGTACCATTAGATCCACTTGTACCGCTTGTGCCACTAGTACCATTTGTACCACTTGTACCGTTAGATCCACTTGATCCGCTAGTACCAGACGATCCGCTACTACCACTTGTACCGTTTGATCCGCTTATACCACTTGTGCCACTTGTACCACTGGTGCCGTTTGTTCCACTGCTACCACTTATACCAGACGATCCGCTACTACCACTTGTACCGTTGGATCCACTTGTGCCACTTGTACCGTTAGATCCACTTGTACCGTTAGATCCGCTTGTACCACTTGATCCACTTGATCCGCTTGTGCCACTTGATCCACTTGATCCACTTGATCCACTTGACCCACTGGTGCCGTTCGATCCGCTTGTACCACTTGTGCCACTTGATCCACTTGACCCACTTATACCAGACGATCCGCTACTACCACTAGTACCGCTTGTGCCACTAGTACCACTTGTACCGTTAGATCCACTTGTGCCACTAGTACCACTGCTTCCACTTGTGCCACTGCTTCCATTTGATCCACTTGTACCACTACTACCACTTGTACCACTTGTACCACTTGTACCACTACTGCCACTTGTACCGTTGGATCCACTTGTGCCACTAGTACCACTGCTTCCACTTGATCCACTTGATTCACTTACGCCACTGGTGCCGTTTGTTCCATTTGTACCACTGCTGCCACTTATACCAGAAGATCCACTACTACCACTTGTGCCACTTGTGCCATTAGATCCACTTGTACCGCTTGATCCATTTGACCCACTTGTACCACTTGATCCACTTGACCCACTTGTACCATTTGATCCACTTGACCCACTTGACCCACTTGTACCACTTGTGCCGCTTGTACCACTTGTGCCATTAGATCCACTCGTTCCACTAGTACCGCTTGTGCCATTAGATCCGCTCGTACCACTAGTACCACTAGTGCCGCTTGTGCCGCTTGTGCCATTTGATCCACTAGTACCACTTGATCCACTACTACCACTTGTACCGCTTGTGCCATTAGATCCACTTGTACCGCTTGTGCCACTAGTACCGCTTGTACCGCTTGTGCCACTAGTACCGCTTGTACCACTTGTGCCGTTTGATCCGCTTGTTCCACTTATACCAGATGATCCACTTGTACCGCTTGTGCCACTAGTACCACTTGTGCCACTAGTACCACTAGTACCGCTTGTTCCACTACTACCGCTTGTACCGTTTGACCCACTTGTTCCACTTGTACCATTAGATCCGCTTGTTCCAGATGATCCACTTGTTCCACTAGTACCACTTGTTCCACTACTACCAGATGTACCACTTGTACCGTTAGTACCGTTAGTACCATTAGTACCATTTGATCCGCTTGTGCCATTTGATCCACTACTACCACTTGTTCCACTACTACCGCTTGTGCCACTCGTTCCACTACTACCACTTATACCAGAAGATCCACTGCTACCACTTGTACCGCTTGTGCCATTAGATCCACTTGTTCCAGATGATCCACTACTACCGCTTGTGCCACTACTACCGCTTGTACCATTAGATCCACTTGTACCACTTGTGCCACTTGTGCCACTGGTACCATTTGATCCACTACTACCGCTTGTACCATTAGATCCGCTTGTACCAGATGATCCACTACTACCACTTGATCCGCTTGTACCAGATGATCCACTTGATCCACTTAATCCACTTGAACCACTTGAACCACTAGTACCGTTTGTACCGCTTGTACCACTAGTACCGTTTGATCCACTAGTACCACTACTGCCACTTGATCCGCTTGAACCACTTGAACCACTTGATCCACTTGTACCGCTAGTACCACTTGATCCGCTTGTACCACTTGTGCCACTGCTACCACTGGTACCGTTAGATCCGCTAGTACCACTTGTTCCATTAGATCCACTTGTACCGGATGATCCACTTGTTCCGCTAGTACCAGACGATCCACTTGATCCGCTAGTACCGGACGATCCACTTGTTCCATTCGTTCCATTGGATCCGCTGGTACCAGATGATCCACTTGATCCGCTAGTACCAGATGATCCACTTGAACCGCTTAATCCACTTGATCCACTTGATCCACTCGATCCACTTGATCCACTGGTACCACTAGTACCGCTTGTACCACTAGTACCACTTGTGCCATTAGATCCACTTGTGCCGTTTGATCCGCTAGTACCACTTGTGCCATTTGATCCACTTGTTCCACTACTACCACTTGTACCACTTGTTCCACTACTACCACTTGTACCGCTTGTACCACTCGTTCCACTTGTACCATTTGATCCACTTGTGCCATTTGTGCCGTTTGATCCGCTTGTACCATTTGATCCACTAGTACCACTTGATCCACTTGATCCACTTGTACCGCTAGTACCACTGGTACCACTTGTTCCACTTGTGCCGCTCGTACCACTAGTGCCGTTTGTGCCATTAGATCCACTTGTTCCGCTACTGCCAGACGATCCGCTAGTACCAGATGAACCACTTGAACCACTTAACCCACTTGAACCACTTGAACCACTTGATCCGCTAGTACCGCTTGTGCCACTTGTTCCGCTAGTACCACTAGTACCATTTGTACCACTGGTACCATTTGTTCCACTTGATCCACTTGATCCACTTGATCCACTTGATCCACTTGATCCACTTGATCCACTGGTACCACTCGTACCACTTGTACCGCTAGTGCCGCTTGTACCACTAGTGCCATTTGTACCATTAGTGCCGTTTGTACCATTTGATCCACTTGACCCACTTGATCCACTTGATCCACTAGTACCGCTTGTACCACTAGTACCGCTTGTACCACTTGTGCCGCTTGTACCACTAGTACCGCTTGTACCACTTGTGCCGCTTGTACCACTGGTGCCATTTGTCCCATTACTACCGGATGATCCACTATTACCAGATGATCCACTTGTACCGCTTGTACCAGATGTACCACTTGTTCCACTAGTACCACTTGTGCCACTGGTACCATTTGTGCCGCTTGTGCCGTTTGAACCACTGCTTCCACTTATACCAGATGTGCCACTTGTGCCACTAGATCCGCTCGATCCACTTGACCCACTGGTACCACTCGTACCACTAGTACCACTGGTGCCACTGGATCCGCTTGTACCACTTGTACCACTTGATCCACTTGTACCACTTGATCCGCTGCTACCACTAGTACCACTGCTACCACTTGTTCCACTTGTGCCACTAGATCCGCTTGTACCACTTGTACCACTGCTACCACTAGTACCGTTTGTGCCACTTGTACCACTGGTACCACTGGTACCACTAGTACCACTTGTTCCGCTACTACCACTTGTTCCGCTGCTTCCACTGGTGCCTGATCTACCGCTTGATCCTCTTGTACCACTTGTGCCGGTTGTACCGCTTGTAGTACTTGTACCACTTGATCCGCTTGATCCATCTAATAAACCGCTACTGCCGCTTGTACCACTGCTTCCATTTTCTCCACTGGTTCCACTGGTTCCTATATCGCCACTTTGACCGCTACTACCACCCTCACCATTTGTACCGCTTGTGCCTTGACTACCACTGGTACCTGAAGATGTGCTTGTACCGCTTGTGCCGCTTGTATTGCTTGTTCCGCTTGATCCAGCTGATCCTTTTTCTCCGCTGCTGCCACTACTACCACTAGTGCCTGTGCCTGAAGTACCACTGGTGCTGATATTACCGCTTACACCTATGATGTATCCGCATGCATCAAACGAAAAAGTTATAGTTGCGGTATTATCGTTATTAAGTACTATTGTTTCTGGTATTAATTGATTGAAATTTTCGTCGTATGTTTGAATTAATACTAGATCTGAGTTTAAATTATGATCAAATACCCAAGTTTTTGATTTTTGATCGCATGGTATTTGTTTAGTAGCAACATTGTTGAAAAACTGAGAACTGGTTCGGCAATAAATAATTTTACGTAATTCGTCGATTATTTTAAGAAACAGCTCTGTGGTAGGATCTTTAAAAGTCGCTGTTAATTTTTTATAATCATACAGAGCATTATCCAATTTTATTGGAGAAACCTCGCATGGATCTTTCTTTAATGTTGACATTTCTTATAAATATAACGATACGGTTAAGTAACACCGTGTAAGTGTTAAAAACATAAATATTAATTATATTTAATTAAATAGAGAAATTGGTATTCTTCTCCACTGTCCTGCGCTGTATATATAAAAATAATTACCGTCGTAACTTACCCAACCATCTTCACCGTAATCTGATGATTGATATGGTACTTGATGATAGAACTTGTCAGGAAATCTTTGAAATACTCTAAAAGCGGTATTTATTGGTCTTTTATTTGCGGTTGTGTAAATGGGATTGCCATTGCAATCGTATCCACTGATATAGGTTTGACTATTATAGTCATAATCAAATGTAGCAATTTCTCTTTTTAACCACCCCGCTGGATATTGATAAACATAGATATATTTAGAATCGTATGCTAACCAACCATTTTCTCCATAATCGGTGATAGATTTTGGAGCTGGATGAAATGGTGTTTTGGTAACACCTTCAAAACTGGGTTGTATTTTATTATATCCGTCTAAATTTGTTACTTTATTTACATTTAGTGCCATTGTACCTTGACCTGTTACATCTGTGTAATCCAATGGACTATCTTTTAAATTGCTACTATTTTTAATAATATTGTTTGAAATGTTTTCCATTTCACCTGCACTAGCAATTGCATTTTCTTGCAACATTACTTTTCTTACTGTAAATAGCTTTTGAGTAGTATTTTTTACCCCATTTAAATTTGTTATGTAATTTTCATTTAACAAATATGCATTGACATTTATATCAAATGATGTTTTGATATTACGATCTTCGCCTTCATTGATTTCTTGTTCGATGCTATAACTGTCTATTCTGGCTCTGAACTTAAATCTTTCTGCGTCTCCCCAGTAATCTTTAGCTGCATAATTGATTTGTTCCAACAGCTTATTGTTTTGATCTACATAATCAGTCCAAATGATACATTCGTATGTAATATTTACTTGAACGGGTAAACTTACACTATAAATTTGCTTGGTTGGTTTGCTTGCAAACGCACCTTTGTTCATCAAATCAAATCTGTCATATTTGTTTTTCTCGCTATAATTCATTATGGTTTCATAACTCAAATAACGATTAAATGTTGCAAGATCTTTGTTATTTTCTACACTTTTTCTACGAATCATAACAGCTGGCAACAATATTTTGCCTTGATTGTCTCTGATATGACCAAACTTTTTCATAGCAAACCATCTTTCTGGATTGCCATATATAATTGGCACCTTGACAACTTCACCATTATCGTTTACTTGTAGTCTTAAAGAACTATCTAATGTGTTGATAATAGCTGTATCAACGTCCAATAACGTTACAGTAAAATTCTTTTGTTTATCTGTGTCACGACGAGTTGCGTTGGCTCTATTATAGAACTTTTTAACATCTGATTGCGCAGATGCGTTTTCAATAGGATTTGGTGGCGGATTTGTATTAGTATTTGGACCCCAAGCCATAAATTATGTTTGTCTTTCTACTAGGTTAATTTTGCTTAGTCTTGTGTAATGAGTATTAACAATCAAACTCCAAGACTTATCAGGATGACCAC
>Ga0315902_10012964_pt1 | contig 10816 bp, 10 predicted proteins | sample LakEriMetagenome_9_FD_203523 | JGI IMG/M metagenome (GOLD analysis project Ga0315902, IMG submission 203523) | Freshwater fungal communities from buoy surface, Lake Erie, Ohio, United States - Buoy 12 MA117 | ecosystem: Environmental > Aquatic > Freshwater > Lake > Lake biofilm | place: USA...
GTACCGGCGGCCGCCAGGCACACCAACAGCCAGAGTGAGACACGACGGTGGCGGCCCGCCATGACTCCCAGCAGCGTCGCCCCGACGATCGCCGCCACCGCAGCGGCCACGACGAGCGTGACGCCGCTGGGACCCGCGAGCCCACCCCGCGGAGACGCGACGACGGGTCGCCACGCGGGCTCCACGGTCATGATCACCGGCGCCACTCGGATCGCATCGGCGGCGTTGTAGGCGAAGTTCTTGAAGAAGTAGCCGGCCACCTCCACGGGCTCGTCAATGGCCATGCCGGCCGGCATCCCCTCCGGCAGCTTCAGGCACTGGATCACGACCGGCGACGGCGGGCCGCCGGCCGGCTCCATCCAGCACTGCCAGTAGTGATCCACCCCGTAGTCGTTCCGCGGCGCCGTGAGCCGCTCGACCCGATGAAGCGTGCCTTTCATCCGCACGGGCCGGCCACGGAACGACCGCGGCTGCCCGAAGAGTTCGCGAAACGTCACGTCGCTGGGCCCGGCTCGCTCGACACCGGCTGGGCCACCTTCGCGGAGCGTTCTCCAGACTTCGAACCAGGCGTCGTTGTCGGCGTCACGAAACATCGTGGCATCACGGACGCGGGCGAGCGCGTTGTGCGAGGCAGCCAGTGCGGAGTTCGGCGCCGCCTCGGACGGTTCCGGCTCCCGTTCGATCACGACCTCGTCGCCGCGGGGTGCCGGGCCGACCACCGCCTCGAGCCGCGTATCGACCTGCGACTGGACGCTGGTGCCACGCCGGGGAAACCACGTCCGCTCCGCCCAGCCGAGCACCAGCAGCAGAGCCACGCCGACCGGCATCACGGTCCAGAACAGCCGCCGCCGCTCACCTGGCGCGAGGAAGTTCCGAGCGCCGGCATGAAGCAGTTCTGAACCCTGGCCCCGCCGTGCGTGTCCGTCGTCGCGACGTCCACCCGGGGCGTTCACGGCGCGGACTGCTCCTGCGACTCGCCCGCGGCGGCGGCCGCCTTCTGCCGCCGCATCTCCCGCCAGACGTAGGCGCCGAAGGAGCCGACGAGCGTGAACGGCATCGCCAGCATGAGGAGGATGCTGTAGAAGTAACCCCTCGCGACGTTGAGCCCGTCGGGGTCGGAGGTGTTGACCGCGTCCTTGCAGTTCGGGCAGCCGAGGGCCTCGGCTCCGGCCACGACCGCGACGACCAGCAGCAGCGGGGCGACCTGGCGGAGGGCAGCGTTCAGGAATCGCATAGTCCGTACCTCGACGGCATTGTAGGCCGCCGGTCAGCCGCCGGGAAACCAGTGGTAGAGCATCAGGTAGATCACCACGCCCGTCACCGACACGTAGAGCCAGATCGGCAGGGTGATCCGGCCGAGTCGCCGGTGGGCGTCCCAGCGGCCCTTCCAGGCGAGGAAGAACATCCGCAGGGCGAGCACCGGCACCGCCACGGCGAGAAGAATGTGCGAGATCAGGATCGCGAAGTAAACCGGACGGACCGCCCCCTCGCCGCGAAACGGGACGTGCCCGACCAGGTAGTGGTAGGTCAGATAGCAGGCCAGGAACACGGCCGAGGTGACGAAGGCCGCGGCCATCGCGGCCCGGTGGCCCCGGACGTTGCCCCGCTTGATGAACCTCCAACCGACCACGAGGAGCACGGTGGCCAGCGTGTTGAGCAGCGCGTTGGTGGTGGCGAGCGGATGCACGCCCACGACGGCGGCGGCATCGGCGATGAGGGCGATCATGGAACGATCCCTGCGTCTGCGGCGGGGGTCTTCTCGGCCAAGACCTCGCGGATCAACTTCTTGAGCAGGTCGACACGATCCTGCTGGAGCAGGTGGTAGCCGCCCCGCAGCCGGCCCTGGCGATCGAAGACGACACCCCGTTCCGAATGCACGCCGAGTTCCACCGGCAGGCGGAACGTCTTCTGGCCCACTTGCTCGATGAGCTTCAGGTCGCCCGTGAGAAACTTCCACCGCTTTGGATCGGCTTCGAACCGCGCCGCGTAGGTCGCGAGGGCCTCGGGCGTGTCGTTGGCGGGGTCGCAGGTGAGGCTCACGACCATGAAGTCCGGGTCGTCGATCTCCTGAAGGATCTCGGCGATCACCTGATTCTCGCGGAAGCAAGGCCCCGGACAGTTGGCGAAGAAGATCGCCCCCATGCAGACGCGGCCCTTCAACGACTTCGACGAAAACTCGGCACCGGCCTGATCGCGAAGCGTGAAGGGCACGTCGGCGAGATTCGGCGCCGCGGTGTCGGCCTCGTCGATCGTGCCGGCCACCGGCGCAGGACGGGACGAATCGGCCACGCCCGGCGGCGCTGGTCGCGTGCACCCCACGACCAGCAAAATCAGCCCAAGCGCCCCGCCGACCGACAAGTCGCGGGCGAAGCTCTGAATCGTGGCGACGCCCCGTCCAAGCCGAACGGCGGAAGCCGTCGGGCGCATCATGCACGACGCGGCATCGGCCCCTGTACCACCCCACGCCTCACGGCGTTGGGCTTGTTCCATGTGGTGGTGGTGGTGCATGTGATCCATGGTGAACTGGCGAGGAATGTTCCCACGAGGATGACCTCGTCGCTCCCGGGCGGCATGGAACCGCCCGCCGTCGATCAATGCGCCTGGACCGCAAATGGGCCCTCGGTCGAGGCTTTCTCGAGGATCTTGAGGTCGGAGCCTCGCGCCATGTGGAGAGCCCGCTCCTGCGACACCATGCGGTTCCGCATGCCGACGTCGGGGATCAGCATGATCCCGAGGAACAGGGCCATCATGGCGGCCGGGATCGTGAGCACGTACTTCCAGTTCGCCTCCCACCAGACGTGCATGAAGAACAGGATCACGAGCATCGCCTTCGTGCACGAAACGGCCATCATGAAGGTCCAGCCCACCTGCGGCTGATCCCGCCACGGCCAGGCGGGCGAGTAGGTGAAGAACGACATCGTGGTCAGCCCGCAGAGGGCGAGGAACACGAGGAGATACTTGCCCAGGCCGCCATGCCCGTGGTGATCGCCATGCCCCGATTCGATCGAGTGCTGCAGCGTCTCGTCGGCCGATTCGCCGGCGCGGGTGACGGGGCCGTGGGAGGGAGTGCCGTGGTCGGACATGGTTGGGCCTTCAAAACAGGTACATGAGCGGGAACAGGAAGATCCACACGAGATCGACGAAGTGCCAGTAGAGGCCGATGTTCTCGATCGCCCCGACCCGCTTCGCGTTGAGCGTCCAGGTGAGCATGATCCCGAACACGAGCAGACCGACGGCCACGTGGACGGCATGGAAGCCGGTGAGCAGGAAGTAGGTGCTGGCCCACATGTTGCCGCCGGGGATCACGGTGGGGAGCCGCAGCCAGGGGAAGGCGTCGTTGAGGCCGTGGGCCCCGTGGCCGCCGCCGTGCTCCGCGCCCTCGGCCGGCAACGGCATCACCTGATCGGCGATCACCGCCATGTCGAAGGCCTGCTGGTCGGGGCTCGTCACCATCTTCTGGATCTGCTGAAGGTGACTGCGGGCCGTCTGCTGCTCGGCCGAGAGCCGGTCGGCCGCGACGGCGTCGAGCCGCTGCAGCACGTCGACCGTGTCACCCGACTTGGCCTCGGCGTCGGCCGGATCGCGGAGCACGGCCGGCACCCGCCCCACCGGCATCTTCCGCAGTTCATCGAGACGGGCGCGGACGGCGGACCCGTAGTAGAGGTCAGGCCGCTCGTAGATCCGGCTGTGAGGCATCGCGGGGTAGATGCCGTGCGAGAACTTCGCCGAATACTCGTAGCCCTTCACCCCCAGAAACAGCGACCCCAGAAGGAACGTGAGCAGCATCCAGATCTTGGCCAGGCCCGCCTTGTTGGCACGGGCCGCTTCGAGCGCCAGCACGACCGTGACGCTGGAGCAGATCAGCACGAACGTGTTGAAGGCCCCGATCGGCTCGGAGAGATGCACGTGGTGGGGCTTCGGCCAGATCGGAGCCCCGAACCGGAGGACGACGTAGCTGCCGAGCAGCGCCGCGAAGAACATGATCTCCGTGGAGAGAAAGAGCCACATGATCAACTTGCCACGGGTGAGCGGCAGGCCGGGCTGGTACTGGAGCGTGATGTGGCCGTGATGGCCGCCGTCACCGGCATGACCGGCATGACCAGCATGACCGTGATCGTGACCGTGGGAGATGGAGGCGGCGTGGGCGTGCATGGCGGTGCTCGAGATACGGGAGTGGATCAGACGGGCCTTCCGAACGCGACCGCCGCGGTGAGCAGGCCGAGCAGGGAGCCGAGGGATGTGAACAGGAGAACGCGGGCTGAGGCGTCGTCGCGGCGGACCGCGAACCGGATCGCCGCCGCGACGTAGACGATCGAGGCGACGGCCGCCGCGAGGAACAGGCGGATGCTGCCGGAAGGCACCGCGAGCACGAGACTCGCCGGCACCATCGCCAGCGCGGCGGCGAGCGACTGCCCCGCGGCGCGAAGACCCGACGGATCGACGACGGTGAGCATCTTCAGGCCGGCCGCTTCGTACTGCCGGCGGTAGAGCCACGCGATCGCCATGAAGTGCGGGAACTGCCAGAGGTAGAGGACCGTCGCGAGCGCCGCGGCGGCGAGCCCGCCGCGGGCATCGCCGGCGGCAAGTCGCTCCGGTCCGCCGGCCGCGAGCCAGCCGATGGCGACGGGCAGCGCTCCTGCGACGGCGCCCACGGCGGTGTTGAGCGGCGTCGCCTGCTTCAGCGGCGTGTAGAGCAGCACGTAGAGCAGCCAGGTGGCGACGGCGGCGGCCGTCGGTTGCCAGCCATACGAACTCCACACGGCGGCCGCACCCACGATCAGCGTGACGGCGGTGAGACCCCAGGCCTCGCGAACACCGAGCCTCCCGGCGGCGAGCGGCCGGTCGGCGGTGCGCTCCATCCGGCGGTCGGTGCCGCGCTCGAGGATCTGATTGGCGATGCTGGAACTCGCCGCCACGAGCGCCGTGCCCACGAGCAGCACGACCACGGCGGCGGCGTTCTCGGGCCGGCCTCCTGTCAGCCAGAGTGCGGTGACCACCGTCGCCAGCACCATCACCGCGATCCGCGGCCGGGTGAGTCGCGAGAAATCCGCGGCCCACGTGGCAGCACGCGGCACTGGCGGCGCGGCATCCACACCACCGCCGACGAACGGCCGAGCGACGACGGCGGCGTCGGTAAAGACCGGCGGCGTCATGCGAAGGCCCTTTCGGATGCGAGCTCGTCGCGGACGCCGCGCACCGTCGCGGCCCGCCCGACGGCACCTGCTTCGATCGCGAGCACGACCGATGCGCCCAGGATCAGCATGCCGAGGACGACGTGGCCGGTGACGACCAGGGCGTTGCCGACGCTGCGGGCCCGCAGTGGCTCGGCCGACTGCCACGCCTCGGGGATCAGGCCCGACGGCATGCCCCAGTTGGCGACCCAGGCCCCGCCGCCGAGCAGCAACTGAACCGCGACCAAGGCGACGATTCCCCGCGCCCAGCGACGAGCCACGGGCGAGCCCTCCTCGCCGACCACAAAGGCGCTCATCACCGACAATACGGTGACGGCGACGGCGCCGAGGATGTGCAGGCCCACGAGCGTGCGAAACGTGGCGGGATCGACGGCGGCGTCGAGGTGCCGCAGCTGGGCCCCGGCGACGAGTTGCAGGTAGGCGGCGACGAGCAGGGCCACGGGCAGGCGGGCCGCGGTCGCGTTCCCCACCGCCGCAGACCGGCGGGAGAGCGTGGCGATGGCCACGGCCACCGCGAAGAACAGTGGCCCGGTGCAGGCGTGCACCTTCGCGACCGTCTTGTCATCGAGCAGAACGCGGGCGCCACCGAGGCCGCCCTGCAGCACGACGAGGACGACCGCCGCGACGGCCAGCCAGCGAACGGCCGGCCGCGTACCGGATCGCCAAGCGATCGCCGCGAGCGCGAGCGTGACAATCCCCGTGAGGGCCCCGAGCAGCCGGTGCCCGTGCTCGAGAAACAGATCCCACGGGCCATGCAGCCACTCGGCCAACGGAAACAGGAACATGTTGTGCCCGTAGGTCGCCGGCCAGTCAGGCACCGCCATCGCCGCTTCATACGTGGTCACGAGCGCCCCGAACGACAACAAGACGGCCGTAATACCCACCAGCAGGCAGGCAACGACGTGCGTCCAGTTGATGGCGGTAAGTCTCATGATGGATCTGCAAATCCGAACCACCCGTAGGCAGGCGAAGGGACTGGCGGAAGCTCGACGAGCGTTGGAGATTTCGCTCGATGGAGCCAAGCCCCTGGAACCGGGAAGGCGCGAAATATCCCCGCGAGGAGAGTTCTGCCATCCCGAAGCCGGTTTTGGCCTGTCAGTTCGGACGTGTGGAGGGTCTCCTCAATGTGCTGCCGCAGCAGCGGCCGCGGCGGCAGCATTTGGCGGATCGGTCTGCATGAGGTGATCCTTCTCGACGCCCGGCACCGAGTACTCGTAGGGACCGCGGTGCACGATCGGCTGGTAGTCGAAGTTGCCGTGGCCCGGCGGGCTCGGAGCGGTCCATTCCAGCGTGTTGGCATTCCAGGGATTCCGACCGGCGAGCGGCCCCCAGAACATGCTGTAGATGAAGTTGGCCGCGAAGATCACCTGAGTGGCCACCATGCCGATGGCGCAGTAGGTCATGAAGGCGTTCATCGGCTGGAGGTGATGGAACGTCTCATAGTGGTAGGCGTCGGCCAACCGCCGCGGAAACCCGACGGCTCCGAGGATGTGCATCGTGAAGAACGTGCCGTTGAGGAAGATGAACGTCAGGAAGAAGTGAACCTTGCCCCAGAACTCGTTCATCGTCCGGCCAAACATTTTGGGAAACCAGAAGTAGATCGCCGCCCAGACGCCCATCGCGGTGCCGGCAAAGAGCACGTAGTGGAAGTGGGCCACGATGAAGTAGGTGTCGTGGATGAAGATGTCGACCGGCGTGGCGGCCATGAAGATGCCCGACAGTCCGCCGATGATGAACATCGACACGAACGACAACGCGAACAGCATCGAGGTCGTGAACTGGATCTTGCCTCCCCAGAGCGTGCCGAGCCAGTTGAACGTCTTCACGGCGCTGGGGAGGGCGATCATCATCGTCGACACCATGAAGGTGATGCCGAGGGCGGGATTCATGCCCGACATGAACATGTGATGGCCCCAGACGATGAACCCGAGGCCGGCGATGCCGGCGATCGAGTAGACCATCGGCCGATAGCCGAACAGCGGCTTGCGGGCGAACACCGTGAGGATGTCGCTCACCATGCCCATCGCCGGCAGGATCATGATGTAGACGGCTGGGTGGCTGTAGAACCAGAAGAGGTGTTGCCAGAGGAGAGGCTGACCGCCACCGGCGCCGGCGATCGCGTTGTTGACGACGTTGCCTTCCGGCGAGAAGAAGCCCGTGCCGAGCATTCGGTCGGAGAGTTGCATGAAGCCGGCCGCCGTCAGCACCGGCAGGGCGAAGGCCTGAAGGATCGCGGTGATGAACATCGCCCAGATCGTCATCGGCAGGCGGAACATCGTCATGCCCGGGGCCCGCATCAGGATGATCGTGGTCATGTAGTTGACGCTGCCGAGCATGCTCGACACGCCCACGAACGTCAGCCCGAGCAGCCAGAGCGTCTGCCCCATGCCGCTGGCCGGCGAGGAAGCTGGGTTCGTGGAGAGCGTGGGATAACTCGTCCAGCCGCCGGACGCCGCGCCCCCTTCCACGAAGAAGCTCGCGCCGAAGCAGGCGAAGGCCGGCCACATGAACCAGTACGACAGCATGTTGAGCGTTGGAAACGCCATGTCGTCGGCGCCGATCATCAGGGGGATCAGGAAGTTTCCGAACGCACCCGCGAGGATCGGGATGATCACCAGGAAGATCATCACCGACGCGTGCATCGTGAAGAGCATCGTGTAGAACTCGGGGCTCATCTGCCCGCCTTCCTGGGCGAACAGCTTGCCGATGACCGGCACGTCCGACCACGGCCAGGCCACCTGCCAGCGGACGGCGAGGGCAAGCAGGCCACCGATCAGGAACCAGAGGAGCGTGGAGAACAGGAACTGCAGGCCGATGACCTTGTGATCCTTCGAGAACACGTAGGTCGAGAGGAAGTGCGACAGGCCTCCCTGCGGCGCGTGGCCTGCTGCGTGTCCGACGGCGGGGCCGTGCTCGACGACGGGCGTGGCGGTGACGGGGGGCGGGGTCATCGGTGGTCCTCCGGAAACGAAACGAAGTCCAAACTGGGATCGATCACTCGGCGGCTGCCATGTCGGCGGCCTCGGGCGGAGGCTGCGTCGCCCCCTGCTCGGCATACTTCCGCTCCAGCCACGCGTCGAACGCGGCTCGCGGCTCGAAGGTGACGCGGCCCTTCATCTTGTAGTGGCCCCACCCGCAGAGTTCGGCGCAGACGATGTCGAACTCGCCTGCCTCGCGGGCCTTGAACCATACCGGAATCTTCATGCCGGGCACCGCGTCCTGCTTGATGCGGACATTCGGCAGGAAGAACGAGTGCAGCACGTCCATGCTCTTGAGCTGGACCAGCACGTCCTCGTCGATCGGCAGGTGCAGGTCGTTGACGAGGAACAGGTCGTCCGCCGTGCCGAGCGTGCCATCGCGGCCTGGATAGCGAAGCCGCCATTCGAACTGCCGCGCGACGACCTCGACCGTGGGCGACATGGCCGGCCGCCGCATCTTTACGTCGGCCCAGGCGTTCATCTGATAGATGGCGAGAAACAGCAGCGTGGCCGCGGGGATGATCGTCCAGACCACCTCGAGCGTGTGGCTGCCCTGGATGTAGGTCGCCTGGCCCTGCTGCTTCGCTTCGTCGTACTTCCACATGAACCAAAAGAGCAGCACCTCGGTGACCACGAACACGACACCCGTGAGCGCCAGGATGAAGTAGAAGAGCGAGTCGATGCTCGCCCCGTGCTCCGACACGTCCTTCGGCAGCCAGTGGTCATAGGCCGGTGCGATGGCGAAAGTCGCCACGCCGAGCACCGGAACGGCGAGGAACAGCAGGGACCAGAAGATTCCGGCGAGTCGCTTACCCACGTCGATGAACTCCCTCGTCGAGTGCCAGTTCGTGCCGCGTCAGAACCGATCCTTCGCCACCATCGGCCGATCGGCGCCAAGTTCGCCGTCGAACTCGTAGGGCAGCGACCGGATGTAGTTGACGATGTGCCAGATTTCGGCGTCGGCGACGCTTCCCTTGCCGCCGGGGCCCGAGGGGCCGACGCCGGGCATCGGGGCGCCGTTGATCCCCGTGTAGAGCCGGCGGTAGAGATCGACCGGCCGGCGACCGCCGCGGTAGAGGCCGAGCCTGAGGTTCCGTGGCGGAATCGTCCGCGGCCGGAGGGCGTCGCCTTCGATCACGTCGGCGGCGGCGTGGAGCCACGCCGAACGACCGGCATCGTCCTGCGGCGTCCCCAGTCCGCCGGTGACCTCCTTGCTCCACTCCACGATCACCTTGTTCCAATCATCGTAGTCGTTGGCCTGACCGTCGCCCAGCGCCGTCACGCCGTGGCACTTCACGCAGCCGCCGTCCCCGTGAAACAGCGTCCGGCCTCGGGCCACCGACTCCTGATTGGCCGGGTCATCGCCCGGCTTCGTGAAGTCGACATTGGCGGGCACGGCGGCGACCGGGATCTTGGCGTCCTCGGCGCCCTGCCACTTCTCGACGATCGGAGTCAGGATCTCGTCGACCAGAAACTCCTTGGTCGTCGGCAGCACGTCGTCGACGCCCAGCTCCTGCTCCGCATACGTGTAGAGCGAGAGTTCGGTCTCGCCGCGCATCGACAGGTACCGGACGTATTCGACGAGCGCCTCGACCTGAGCCGGCGGAAGCAGTGCAAAGGACGGCATCGACGATCCAGGGATGCCCTCGTGCAGCACGCGGGCGAGGTCGTCGCGGGCCGGGCGAGCATCCCGCCACGTGCCCTTGAACTTGAACTTCCCGGGGCGGTAGTCGCGGGGATACGGATTGAGGAACGCCGCGGTCGGCCCCATGCCGTCACCGGAGATACCGTGGCAGTGGGCGCAGTGCTCGCGGTAGAGGCCGTTCTTGCGGCCCACGATGTCGCTGCGCACGGGACCGGCCGCCAGCTGCAGCTTGGCGAGGTCGAGCCCCGTCTCGGCAAGGGCCACCGGCTCGTCAGGCGTGCCGTACATCGCCTCGAGAATCGTGGCCACCTGCGCCTGCCGTTCGCGGGCCCACGAACCCCAGGGCTTCTCCATCCCCGACTCCGGGGCCGACGTCTTCGTGGCCTGCACCATGTTCAGCCGGAACGAGGCCGGCGGCGTCTTGCCACAGCCGACGACGGCGGCGAGCAGGGCCAGGAGCACCGTGGATCGAAGCATGGCGGACGACGGGTTCGAGGTGTTCATGAAACTGGCGTTGCGTGTGATGAACGGATGCTGGTGTCTGGTCACGTGCCGATCGAGCCGGCGGGTACCTCGAGCGTGCCGAGGTCCTTCGTCTCGTCGGCCTGCAGCGTGATCACGAAGCGGCCCTTGGGATTCCACTTGAGGTCGGGACGCTCGAGCACCACGCCGCCACCGGAACCGGAGGAGCGGGCGTGCCACACCTGAAACTCGAGGGGCTCGCCCGCAGGCAGATCGGCGATCTCGAACGAACCGTCCGGAGCGGAGACGGCCACGTAGCCATCCTTGCGGAAGATGACGTAGGCCTTCATCCAGGGATGGATGTTGCAGGTGACCGCCTTCGGGGCGCCCATCTCGGTGTCGGGCTTGTAGGTGGTGCCCTGCCCCGCTGGAATCAGCTGATTGAAACTCGTGCCGTCGATGTTGGTGTTGTGCCCCACCGGATCGCTGTTCCGAACCTCGATCGGCTGCCCGACGCGGGCGGCGAACACCGGGGCGAG
>Ga0315902_10012968_pt1 | contig 10814 bp, 10 predicted proteins | sample LakEriMetagenome_9_FD_203523 | JGI IMG/M metagenome (GOLD analysis project Ga0315902, IMG submission 203523) | Freshwater fungal communities from buoy surface, Lake Erie, Ohio, United States - Buoy 12 MA117 | ecosystem: Environmental > Aquatic > Freshwater > Lake > Lake biofilm | place: USA...
ATTGTTTTCGACTTATCAAGAAGAGACGTACCTGCTCCGGGAATAGAAACAGACCGCCGCTTGCAGGAACCGTGGCATTGAAGCTGCTTACAAACACTTATCATCCAGCTTCAGCATCGGCTCAATTTTCCTGAAGGTATTTTCGGTAACGTCAATCAGTCCTACATACCCGTTGATGGCCTTGGCTACCGGATTGAATTTAATATAATACGTCTTGCCTGCTTCCAACGTGAGGACAATATCTCCTCTTTTATCTCTGTTGGGCTTATTGCCGCCCCACTGCGTATGGAAGGTGTAGGTGCCCGGAGCCAGATCGTGAATCGAATAACGCTTGTTGTTGAGCTTGCATAATAACTCTTCATCTTTGAAAATGGAACAGGAAACCGCAGAACCCTCATGTGCCCCTTCACGGATGAGATATACTTTAGCAGTACCCGACTGTGCCATCCCGGCGAAATAAAGAGTACAAAAAAACAGAAATGCGATGATGTGTTTCATGAATAATATTTAGGATAAATATACTGGGATTAGGATCTGGTTGTAATTTTTGTTTAAACACGGGAAAACATCCTCTTTTCAGTAAAGATCCATTTCGACAAAGATAAAGATGCAGTTCTAATTCTATGGTTGACTATATGACCACCCGGAAATATGTTTATTTTCATCTGATAATCTGTACTAAATGAACAAAACTATTTTCCCTGTCGTTTCATTCCTTTTTCTTCTCACATCCTGCCTGCCTTTTAAAACCCTCAATTCAACAACTCTTCTGGCGCAAGTGTTCCGCCTGAGGGGATCACTTGATGCCGATTGGTTCTGCCCGATTGTATCGGGATTCAATACTACAAATATTCAACAGGTTAAAGACCATTATTATTTGTATAATAATCAATTGCACTACTGTATTTATAGCTATCTCTCACCAGGTGTTCGATTTTGGCAGTTTCACTGCTGAGGATTAGGTACACATGATTTGTAATGATGATCCATGCGTGCATGCAGAGCCCGTTCTGTTCTATTCAATAACGGAGACTATCAAGCATGATTTATTTATAGAGCTCCCAGCTGAAAACATCCTCCCATCCAACAACAGAAAAGGTAACGAAATGAAGAATGGCAGGATCGCCGGGCTTATACTTCGAAGACATAAGGATGTTTTTCGAAAAAAAGCTGTTTTCTGTAAAAACCAAACACAGTCCGGTTGATTCAACCGGCATCAAGTGATCCTGCAGAACACTTACGCCAGTAAGGCGCTCGATAGCAGCCTGCGCATGAGCAAGATCATTGCGTTACGTTTTGCAGGCGATGCGGATTTTGTGGCACTGGCCCAAAAAGAAGCAGATGAGAACCTTAGTGCAAACAGCATTAAGCAATCAATTCAAAACTGGAAAGCCGATATGTACAGCGTGTAAGCAGGAAACTACTTTCTTTTTGCAACAGGACCGGTATGTTCCGGCCCTGTTGTGTTAATGTTTCTTAATGAGCCACGGGCTTCTTCATTATTAACATCAGGTAAACGAAACTGCACTGCATCAGAAAACAAGCTTCACTGTTGTCTTCCTGGTCTTAGACTGCAGTACTAAGAGGTACGTGCCCGGTGCAATATTTGCCCGAACGTTAATTGGAATGTGCTGGTTTGCATTTGACACAAAATTACCCTGCTCCATCATACGGCCCTGTAGATCATAAAGCATCCAGGTATGCCTGCCGCCAGATGATGGATCGGTACGTATCCAGAACTTACGATTTACAATGGGATTCGGGTATACATGAATGTTTGATGTGCTCCATTCTCTTACAGAAAGAACTACAGCAGCACGTAGTGTAGCATCACCCACATAGGCATCCTGTTCTCTGTCCTCAGGGCGTACACTGCTCTGTCTGTTATTAACATAAGATGGCGCAGTTTGTGCCAGGTATGCAAAACTGATGAGTGAGTCATTATACACATCACAATCAAAGATCCGTTCAGCGTAAATACTTTGCAGCCTGAAAACTTTTTTTGCTGTCAGCAGGCTGTCAAATTCAATGGTAAGCCCGTCCTGTCCGCCCCCATAACCCACCTGTATGGTATCGATCTGCATGGAACCAGATATGAATCCCGAGGTATAAACTTTATTTCCGGCACTGGTTAACTTATTGATTTGATAAGGGAAAGAGATGCCTCCCGATACTGGCGGTGTAAATTTCTTTTTAGCAAATACCTGGCCTGTGCTGTCAAGTCCAAGTAAGAAAAATGTATTATTCGTAGTATCAGTATCTAAGATCTGTGTATTTTTGAAAAGTGTATCTGTAATACCATTTTTACTAACAGGCAGGTATAATCTTGTTCCGTTCATAACGTATGGAGTTTGCATGGATGGATTCGATGCGGGTCCAATGATCGTGGATCTGCGTCCACCGCCCGTTACACGTATTTTCAAAATATCCAAATAGGTTTTGCTAAATGAAGGTTTTGGATTCGAAACAACAAAAGTATCCTGATATTGCTGCCCGTCTGTCAATACTATGGTACGTGATGCAAGATTTGTAGTGAAGCCAATATTACTAATCACCGTTAGTGATTCATTTCCGGGATGCAGAAGAAGATCCACAGGTATATTGCCGTAAGTTGCATTGGCAGACTGGTGTTTGATTGCTTGAAGAACAGTACCAGTGCTATTTAGCCTGAGTATAAAAAAGCCTGCTTGCGAAGGAAAGCTGATTCCATTGATCGTTGCCGCTTGTGAACCGCTAGAAGTAATGACTGCAAGATCGCCATTATCATAGACATCAAATGACTTGATCCCTCTTCCAGGAAGTATGGTTGTAACATCCAGTAATTTATAGTTGCCGTTTGCTTCAATAATTAAAAGAATACTATAACCGCCTCCCGAAACTGTAATTGCCGTTGTGTCAAATTTGAAATAATTGAAACCAATGGCATTAGCGGGGCTGAAAAATGTTATAAGCACATACGCTTTGTTGTTTTTCATTACCATCTTGGGAAATGGTGCACTTCTAAAACTGGTAAAGATGCGCTTGTACCACAATAACTGGTTGTTTGCACCAAGTCTTGTAAAAAATAAATCTGTTCTTGAACTTGATTTCACAATACCGTTAGTAGTTGTATCAAATGCTGTTTTTCCATAGGCGTCGCCTACAATAAATTTAGAGCCGTCATTAAAAAAACGGATGTGTCTTGACACCTCGGCTGCATCTGGCCCACCTATCATACTTCCGCTTCTGATGGTAAGCGAAGTATCAACAATCCAGGGGTTCCAGGCTCCATCATAGCTATTGGTAAAATACAGACGGTTTCCATGGATCAAAGAACCTGCATACAGAAGCGGCTGTCCGTCATAGGTAGTGGCATCGCCCAGCCATAAAACATCTTTTTTTGCAAAATCATAAGAAGATCGAACCAGCATGGATCTATTTGGCCCGTTTATGTCAAGGGTTTGATTTAACCCGCAAAAGAAATCGACAGTTTGGGGAGAAGGAGAGATGGGTACCAGTGCCGGCGCTTGATTTAATCCCCAAAAAACACCTCCAAACAGGAGATGATCACGCATCGGAAAAACTACCTGATGCCTCACTCTTGGAGAGGTGGGCGATTGATAAAGTGTTTGCACCCTCGCAGTTTTAAGACTTGAATCCATTACAACCAAAGTGCTCCTGTTAGTTAATGGCACATTGAAACCGTCAAGTGTATAACTCAAGTTATTTCCCTCCAGAATAAAATAAAGCGAATCGACAGCGGCATTATAAGTAATGCCCAAATTTGTACCTCCTGCAAATAGCAATGAATTTTGTGTTTGATTGAGTGTACGATAACGGATTTGTTTAAACGAAGTGTCTGTTTTAAAAACAGCCGTAAAAAAACCTGAATTGGGAAGAGCGATTAAACTATCCTGTACATATAAAATAGACTGTGCCGAATTGCTGAGAGATAGGTAGAAAAAAAGCTGACCATCTGCAGTAAGCAAGGGGCTTCCAAAGGCTGCAGTACTAGTACTCACTACATTACGGTATAGTTGTTTTCGACCTAGGTAGCTTCCTTCTTTATCAAAATACATCAACCCAACTCTTGAGAAACCGGTAGAGTCCTGCAGTAATTGGTTCTCATAAAGCCAGGGGCCTCGGGTAGACGTGATATTACCACTTACCATCAGCAAATTGCCTGTTGCACTCATGCTGTTGATAAGTAGAGAGGTTCTTCGTGCCCATACAACATTACCGGTAGCGGTGTCAATACGGGCAATACAACTGGCCGGCCGGTCCTGACCATAGGGCTCAATGGTAAAAGCACCCAACTGCGTTGTATAAGCGATCAGATTACTAAAATAAAGAGCACCATTACTGAACTTTAAAAGATCGGAACGTATAATAGCTTCATTTCCTTCACTTCCGTATTGCCTGGCCCATACCAGGTTGCCGGCGGTATCTGTTTTGATCAGAAAGAGATCATCGCCACCGCTGCCGCTCAGCAATGTTTGTTTGTTACGGATGAGCTCGCCTCTGAAAACGCCATAATAGTAAACATAACGACCGCCATCGCTTACAACTGCCTGAATTTTTGTAGTGGGCTCCTGAAAACCCAGCAGTTTATTATTAAGCACCTGTGCATAGGAAAACAGAAGCTGTAACAACAGAGCTGCAGTAAGAAGTAGTTTTTTCATTCTGTATTGCATTTAAAAATACATAAACCGCACCCACTATGATTTAAAGTACTGAACATTCAAAGATTTATGTTTCGGTCAAGTAAAAAACGGGTGGTATAAAGTTATTGTATACGAAAGTGGAGTACAAATTTGATTTTCACTTCGGATAAGTTCTTCTGCTTGATATGATAAGCATTTGCATTTATTTTTACTGGTATGAAAGCGTCTCTCTCTTCTGGCATCTTCTGGCGCAAGTGTTCCGTCTCAGCGGATCACCTGATGCCTTTTATTTCTGCCCGATTGCATCGGGATTCGATTCTGAATTTACCTGGTTGATAAACCACCGCATTTTTGAAACAAACTGCATGGCAGTATTTATAAAGCAGAAACTCTCTGCAAAAAATAGCAAAGCATCAAACAACCGAAATTGCAGAAAATGCAAAACAGAAACCTGGCTGTGCTATTGCATTAAAGACATAAAATATGTTTTTGAAAACTGTTACATTTCTTTGGAATCCAGACACAGTCCGGCTGATTAAACGGGCAACAAGTGATCCTGCAGAACACTTGCGCCAGAGTGGGTACCTTTTTTATGCATTCAACTTTGATTTATTGATTAAACCTTTACTTAATAACTATTTGGATAGAATTGTAGTAAATCGTGGTTATGCCTTCAAACCCGGAGTCTGTTCCTATTGCCAACCATATTTCCCCCTTTTGATTGGCTTTGACGTTTAAAGGTGTGGCCGTAGTTAGTTGTTTAATTTTATAGACATTATGGTCTGTTCCATTGGCAAAATCCCCAATTACCTTCATATCAGAACCGCCAATTGATTGATTGCCCTTATCAATATTCATTCGATACCAGTTTTCAGATGTATTCAGCACTTTTATTGGCTCGATAGGCACAGCACCTGCTTTTATTTTAACCCCTTCACCGGGTGATCCACCAACACCAATCATATTTCTGGCCACGTTGGTCGCAAAATCAAGCTTAAAATCTACTGTATAGATTCTGTCTGGCGTTAATCCTGTTATTTTCTTTTTAATAAACATAAAGAGGTCATCGCTGCGATTAACTCCAGATTGCCGGATTGCCCCGTCGGTAGTATTTAGTGGTTGTGGCAGGTTGGAATGTGAAAATTGGAGCTGATACTGAGGTAACATTATCGGGTCACTAGGATAGTCTGCAAAATCACCTACCCAGTTATCTGTACCTGTTGTAAAGTTGTCAATAATTGTTTTGCCGGTTGAAGGTGGATTGTTTACAGTTTTTTTACAGCTGAAAAAGATAAAACCGATAATTAGAAAAGATAAGAGAGCTGTGTAAGAGCCTGTGTACATATGTAATACGATTAGCCTACAAAACTACATAAAGTTGCAGCTACTTTAACTAACTGAGAGACAAAGAAAAAGCCATCATTTCTGATGGCTTGTCCAGTGTGGCTCCCCTTCTTGAAGAAAGATGCAGCTATAATGCTTTATTTGATTTTATAACCATTAGTAAAATAAAGGGTTGAACATCCTGTAAATTTGCAGGATGTTCAATCAAAATCTAAATTAGTGCCCCTTTTTTAGTTATTATTTATAAAGTCAATTAAGTCAGTATTAAATTTTTCTGGAATTTCTATATAAGGTGTATGCCCAATTGGATACTTTAATAAAGTATAATTGTGAAATTGTTTAATTGCTTTTTTATTTCTGCCAAACTGAACAAACTTATCTTTCATTGCCCAAGTAAATAAAACCGGGCAAGTAATATTTTTAATAAATGGCCTTAAATCTTCTTCGTCTAATTTAAAAGACGACCACCCTTGAACCAATAAAAGGGATAATCGATACCCGTCATTAATAATTTCTGCTCTTCTACTCAATGAAGTTTCAGCAATCAACACTTTTTTATAATAGTTCTCAAATTGAATTTGAAACGAAGGTTTTTTCTTGACTCCTTTTTGAAAAAAATGAATCATATAGTTCAAAAAGAATGGGGCAATAAATCCCCTCTTGTCTAAACCTGCTGGGTTGCTTAAGGATAGCAATCTAACATTTAGATTATTGTTAGCAATTCTTATTGCTACAGCGCCTCCAATAGAATTTCCAACGACAATGATATTTTTCAATTCCAACTGTTGAATAACCTTGTTTATTAAACTAAAGTAAAAGCCTGAAGATACAGGAACGGATGAAGGGGAAGAAAGTCCTTGACCTGGAAAATCCAGTGCAATAATTCTAAATTTATCCAAAGGCAATTTATAAAGAGATGCAAAGTCTTTTGAGCTATGCCCTAAGGCGTGAAGACACAAAATAATTTGACCACTTCCCTCGTCTTTGTAGGCGATGTTTATTCCATCAATATTGATGGTCTTATCTGCGATTGAAGGAAACCCATTTGCTGAATCAATCATTATTGACATCAAAAGAATTAAAAGAAAACACCTCATTTCTTCATTAAAGTTAACTTAAAACACGTCGAGATGCAATACCTCTAACTCACTGATGGACAAAGAAAAAGCCATCCGCCTGATATTTGGTCGGATGGCTTGTACAGTGTGGCTCCCCTTATTAACGAAAGATGCAGCATTAATACCTTGATTATTTTAGTAAGTATAAGAAAAACAAATTCTTATGCTTATTTTCTTTTTACAAGAAGTTTATTTCATTTTCATGAAGCTACAACTTCTTGGATTGGAAGATTATTTAATGGCTGCTTGAATTGAATTGTAATATATGGTGGTTCTGCTTTCGAAACCGGAATCCGTACCAATCACCAACCAGATTTCACCCTGTTGATTGGCCTTAACATTCAGGGGTGTCGATGTACTAAGTTGTTTAATTTTATAAACATTGAAATCTGTTCCATTGGCAAAATTTCCAATCACCTTCATATCCATGCCGCTCTGCGATTGATTGCTTTTATCGATATTCATTCGATAGTAATTCTCTATTGTATTAGCTATTTTGATTGGTTCTATAGACACTGCGCCAGCCTTTATAGTAACCCCTTCGCCCGGGGCACCTCCCACTCCGACCATATTGTCTGCAGCATTACTTGCAAAATCAACTTTTAAATTAACAGTATAATTTCTACCCGGCTCAAGTCCTGTTATTTTTTTCTTGATAAACATAAAAAGGTCATCACTTCTGTTAATCCCAGATTGCTTTAACGCTCCATCAGATGTATTCAACGGATCTGGCAAGACAGCATGTGTAAATTCAAGTTCGTATTTAGGAATCTGTGCTGGATCAGTAGGATAATCAGCAAAATCACCTATCCAGCCATCAGTTCCTGCAGTAAAATCGTCTGTGAATATCTTACCCGTTAGCGGTTGATTATTATCCGTTTTTCTACAACCTACAAGAAAAAAAACAAGTATAAGGGCGCATAGAATTTGTATAAATAAATTTCTGAACATATACGATTGAAGTTTTTTATAAAAACAATTCAACAAAAATAACTCATTATTCCATTAAGGCTCATCTTAATGAGGAAAGATGCACCTTAAATGCGTTGATTGTGTATGTGACTATCAGGAAATTAAAGGATTAGACTTCGTGTCAATTTGCAGGAGGCGCTAATTGGTTATTTACTCTCGTCAATAATTTTTTTCAAATCGGATGGTATCTCCATTGGTTTTAATGGAGGTACGTTGACACCTCCCGTATTGCCAACAGGAATTTCGCCAACAAACGACTTTACACCACCGACAAGTAAACGAGGTATTTGCCCAATTATCTCTCTAAGGTCTTTAATCTTAATTCCGAAAATTAACATCTTCCAATGAACCAGGGTATGATGATAAGGATAGGGTTGACCAAGAATATGTGCCCTTTCTAAGTGGTGCCAGCTTGTCCTGAAATCATTATTTAAAAACAAGTTATAAGCAATTTCCAATTCTTCACGAAAGAATGGTTTTAACCTATTGGGCATCGTTGTATGTATTTTCATATCTACCTATCGAGAATTTATAAAAGTTATTACTAATTATTGACCAAATTTAAGTTTATTGGACGCTACAATCTGCCAACGTTTTTGACGGTGTTTATAAAATTTTTTAGCGAAAGAGGTTATTAATCCGGTCATTATTCCCCCATAAATTGTTATTGCGTCCTCGTAATAAATGCTACCATTACCTAAGTCTCTCATCACTACGTCGTGATTCCAAACTTTTGCACCCTTATCCCATTCATTGGTAGATATAGTATAATTTTCGTTGTCAATTTTCTTTATTGATAAGTAGTGTACCCCGCCGAAAGGTATAAATCCAAAAACACGCATTTTCGCCCCGTAGGTTTTTCCAACTTCCCATTGCTTAGGAAAATCTTCACCCACTGATTTGAATTTAATCATTCCCTTTGCCACAAATTCCAATAAAGCCGGGGTTTTGACATTCTCCCAGGCAGTATCAATCCCCATTGGAATCTCACAATGGACAGTTAGTTTTTTGGCCTTAACCTTACTGCCATTATAATCAATGATGACAGACTCAACTTTAGCAACTGGCTTCAATTTTTGAGCATTTACATTCATTCCCATTCCTAAAATTCCTAAAAAAACAAAAAGATTCTTCATTGCTTAACTTCAACTTGGCAGAAATTATATTCTTCCCAAAAAAAGAAAAAGGGTTACACTATACAAGTATAACCCTTTTAACTTTATATCTGCTCCCCTTATTGACGAAAGATGCAGCTATAATGCGATGATTGAGTATTTTACTATCAGGAAATTAAAGAGTTGAACTTCGTACAATTTTGCAGGAGGTTCATTTCTTAATTTTCTTTTAGCAAAAATCGTAATGTTTAATTTTTAAAATCAAGACTACCACAGGAAACCATTACAACATCTGTACCGGCTGTAATCTTGTAAAATAGTTCTTTATCTTTTAATATATATTCTGCCCTAACCGGCCATTTTGTTTTATGGATGAAAATTACGCTGTAAAATAAATAGTTTTTGAAAGGTGAAATTCTATTATTCAAATCCTTTAATTGATCTGATTCATTATTTAAAAGAGATGGTATGCCCGTAAGACCATAATCGAACTCTTGCACGTTGTCAAGTGTCATATTTGACTTTGTAAAGGCAACTTTAGCGTACGATTCTTTAGATTTAAAAGAAATGATTGTGGGAAATTTAATTTTTAAATCTAGAGGCGATGATGCTTCATTACGTATATTAGTCCAAAAAATAAAATAATTGTACTCTTTTCCTTTATAGGAAACGATTCCCCCTCCCTTAGGTAAACTATTTGTAATACTTATTTTATTCTTGACTGAAGAATTATAGACAACTTTTGAATACTCCCAATTCTTATTTTGAACTGACTGTCCATACAAGTTTAAAGAGAGTAATATTAGAAGGCAAGTGGAAAATATATTCATAAAATCAAAAAGGGTTATACTATAAAAGTATAACCTTTTTATCATTACTGCTCCCCTTTTCGACGAAAGATGCAGCTATAATGCGATGATTGATTATGTGACAATCAGGAAATTAAGGGGTTGAACTTCCTGTCAAATTGCAGGAGGTTCAATTTTTGATTTTTTTAATTTACTCTTTTGTAAAGAAAGCAGCATAAATCACATAAATCCAACTCAATAATGCGTGAATGATTGCAAAAAGAATTGACTTATTCCTGTCCCAGGATATTACTGCTGCAATTACACTACCAAGTGAAACTCCATCTTTAAGTATTGATTTATTCACAATTCCATCATCTGCTTGAGCTGTTAGGAAAACAAAAAGAAGAATTAATGTAAGTAAAAAGGTTTGCTTGATCATTCGTAATCTTATTTGACGTTAATTTAATTTTAAAAAATAATCGAGATATCTAATAAAACGATGATATGACATCTTCAATAATTTGTATATGGTGATTGGTATGAATGTCTAACACGATAAACGTATTTTTCTTATTGAGAACTCCAAAAATATTATGTTCATAGAATTTATTTGGATCTGCTTTTTTTAATTCTTCAATTTTTTCTCTTGTTTTTGAAAAGAGAGCATCAAAATCTGTTTTCTCTGTTTGTTTGGGATTTACAGCATCAGGAGCTTTACCCTTTCCCCTTGGGAATTTATTGATTGTAAATACAATTGCTCTTGCAAGGTTAAACTTCCACTTATATTGAGCAGGATCAGAAGCTGTTAAAGCAGAAATCATTTTTATTATT
>Ga0315902_10012969_pt1 | contig 10813 bp, 11 predicted proteins | sample LakEriMetagenome_9_FD_203523 | JGI IMG/M metagenome (GOLD analysis project Ga0315902, IMG submission 203523) | Freshwater fungal communities from buoy surface, Lake Erie, Ohio, United States - Buoy 12 MA117 | ecosystem: Environmental > Aquatic > Freshwater > Lake > Lake biofilm | place: USA...
CGCCCTTACGGGGACACCCCACACACGACCGGGCGCAGCAAGCGACCTGTACACACGACCGGGCGCAGCAAGCGACGCCCTTACGTTTTGTAGACCGAGGTGCTGTTGTGGTATACAGATGGGGGCACAGCTGTGCCCCCATCTGTATACCGAGGCTCCACCTGCCTACCGAGGCGCCACACGGACACAGGTGCCCTGCCCTCACGTACACAAGTGTCGTACGTCGCCATGGCGTCTGGTAAGGGCGTCCGACAGCGTGGAAAACCGGGACGACCGCACACAACCGGACGCCATATCGGACGCCCTACGGGATAATCACGACCTGCACGCCAAACGGTTGATACACCTCAAACCCACGATCAAGGGTAACCACTGGCCAATCGTGGTGTAACGCCAACGCAGCGATGTGGGCATCCATCCAGCGTTTGGGAGCTGGGGTGGTGTGGGCAGCAAGTTCAATCCACAATGGATAGATCTCAACCGGCTCAGCAACGACCTGGACGTGGGGATTGGCACGGATTTGGGTCAGATAGGCACTGGCGTCGTGGTTATTCAGCTGTGGGATGCCGTATGCCTCTTGCATGCTCGGCGTCGTCAAGAGCCGCATCAGGCTGATTTGCACGCTCGTACACAGACGCAACGGTGCACCTGTCTGCGTGATGTACTGATGGGATGATTGATGATGCGGGTGGAGCGGCAGTAACAAGGCCAGCCAGACATTCGTGTCAACCAGCATGCGCATCCTCATCAATGAGGGCGGCTGACTCACGTGCAATAATCTCGGCGCGCGTCATCTTGCTGAGTGGCGCATCACTGCGCATCGGAATCAATGGCAATCCGAGTTCACCGACGGGTAATGCTGGGACAGTGGGCTGGTTTAGGCCATTGCGAATATACTCTGCCACCAGCTCACGCACCGTCCGCCCTTGCTGGGCAGCACGTACCTTGACCGCACGAATCAGGTTTTCTGGCAAATCAATAGTTGTTTTCATGGAGCAATATTACCAGCAAGCTTGTTTGCTTGTCAATATACCCAGCAACATTATTTCAAATTCATTTGAATAGTTAAAATTAATTTGAAATATACTATCGAGTGCTGGAGCACCCAAACAGACGGGGCGCCCTTTCGGACGCCCCTACGGTATTGATTGCACCACAAGAATCTCAAGCTCACGCAGCATGGCCAACTCATGCAAATCAGTGGTGTGTTGCCGGGCCTGTGCCAGTCGATCGAGCCAGTGTTGGCGTAATCCGGGGCGCTGCGCGCCAGTGGAGAGCCAGGCGAGATCGGCGTCGAGCACGGCACTCAGATGCTCGGCATGGGTGTAGCGTGCGGCCACAGCCGGCAGGCGCTCGCGCTTGGCCACAGGGTACGAGGTGCCGACCACCAATTGATGTGGCTCAACACCGAACAAACCGGCCAAGATGACGACGGTGCGCTCGCCGGGCATGGTCAAGCCCATCTCGATATGCGAGACGGCCACGCGTGAGACGGCCAGACGCTCAGCCAGGCGCTCTTGGGTCCAACCGCGCGCCACGCGCATAGTTGCGATGCGTTTGCCCAGCGATTCAGGTTCAGTCATACAAATATCACCTAGACGATAAGTCACTTAGCAGACAAGTACTCGGGCACATGCTACTATTCAGTATAGTCTGTTTGACTAGGTAGTGTTTTTGAGGAGAGACATGAGTCGTAAGCGCGCATTAATCACCGGTATCACCGGTCAAGATGGGTCGTACTTGGCAGAGTTTTTGTTGGAGCAGGGGTATGACGTGATCGGCATGATTCGCCGATCGAGCACCGTCAACTTCGAGCGCATTCGGCATATTCAGGACAAAGTAACGTTGGCCACGGGCGATTTGCTCGACGAGGTCTCATTGATTAACCTGCTGCGTGAGCATCGCCCTAGCGAGGTGTATAACCTGGCAGCCCAGAGCTTCGTGCAGACGTCGTTTAGTCAGCCAGTCTTTACTGGCGAGGTGACCGGCCTCGGCGTCACCCGCATGCTTGATGCCATTCGCGTCGTCGATCCCGGGATTCGCTTTTATCAGGCCAGCTCATCCGAGATGTTCGGTAAGGTGCAGGCCGTACCACAGGTCGAGAGCACGCCGTTCTACCCACGCTCACCGTATGGCGTGGCCAAGCTCTACGGCCACTGGATTACCGTCAACTACCGCGAGAGCTACGACATGTACGCCTGTAGCGGCATTTTGTTCAACCACGAGAGTCCACGCCGTGGCCTCGAGTTTGTCACGCGCAAAATCACCAACGGCGTGGCCCGCATCAAATTGGGCATCGACAAAGAATTGCGCCTCGGCAACCTCGACGCCAAACGCGACTGGGGCTATGCCAAAGATTACGTACGCGCCATGTATCTGATGCTCCAGCAGGAGACGCCCGACGATTATGTCGTGTCAACCGGCGAGACCTACTCCGTGCGCCGCTTCTGCGAGATTGCCTTCGGCCATGTGGGTCTTAAGTACGAGGATCACGTGGTCATTGACGAACGCTTCTATCGACCAGCCGAGGTCGATTTGCTCGTCGGCGATCCGGCTAAGGCCCGCACCAAGTTGGGCTGGACGCCCGAGGTCAGCTTTGAGCAGTTGGTGACCATGATGGTCGAGTCAGACGTCGATCAGATTAAGCGCGAACGCGGCTTGTAATTCATCAATCTATTACGATAACGCTTGTCGATACCGAGAGATGCATGGTCATGCATCTCTCGGTATTTATCATTTTTTGTGATACAATAAATCATATCAGTATTACGTATTTAATGACAAGTACAATCGTGTGGCGTTTTTTAAAAGAAAGGACCAATCCATGGTGCTATCCCCCCGATTTGAGCAGGCGCTCCAATACGCGTGTATCATCCACGCCGGCCAGATCCGCAAAGGCGCTGGCATCCCGTATATCTCACATTTGATGGCAGTGACAAGCATTGCACTCGAGCATGGTGCCACCGAGGACGAGGCCATCGCCGCCTTGTTGCACGACGCCGCTGAGGATGCGGGTGGGCACAAACGCGTCAACGATATTCGCGTGCGCTTCGGCGATACGGTTGCTAATTTGGTGGTGAGCTGTACCGATACCATGATGGAGCGCAAACCCGAATGGAACAGCCGCAAAGAGGCCTATGTCGCGAGTATTTATCGCAAAACTCCATCAGAATTGTTGATTACGGCCGCAGATAAACTGCACAATAGTCAGTCGATTTTGCGCGATTATCGTGCGCTTGGTGATGAGGTGTGGGAGCGTTTTAGCAGCAAAAAAGAGGGCACGCTCTGGTATTATCGGGCCTTGGCCAACGCGTTTTTGGCGGCACCGAACAACTACCGTTGCAAGTCGCTGATCGAAGAGATTAACCGCGTTGTCACCACCATCGAGGAATTGAGCAAATAGCCGATGTTATACGACACCGACCACACACTCAAACGCTTTGTGGTGGCGCAAAACCAGCCACACGACGGCTATGCTGATGCCCTCGCCGAGATGCAGGCTGGCGCCAAACAACGCCACTGGATGTGGTACATCTTCCCACAGCGGCGTGGGCTCGGCCACTCGCACATGGCAGTCTACTACGGCATCGCCGACGACACCGAGGCCATTGCGTATCTGCGTCATCCTGTGCTGGGAAAACGCTTAGCCGAAATCACCACATGTGTACGCACACAACTCACGTGCATTGATGCCAACACGTTGATGGGGACCCATATCGACGTGCTCAAGCTCGCATCGTGCATGCAGCTCTTCGGCGACATCAGTGCCCAGCTGAGTGATGCGAGCGATCCGTGGATTGTCGCACTCCGCCATGATTGCCCGCAAGTCATCCAGCTCCTGCAGGCACAAGGGCACATACCCTCAGCGTGAGGAGTCGTAGCGATACAGCACGTGTGGGCGGAGTGGATAATCTACGAACTGCCTGTAATCAAAGTCGTCAACCGGGTTGACGTGCAGCGCAATCGTCTCCATCATCAGCCATGAGGTCATGGTGTCATGCACCATAAACGATACGACATAGGCACCGCTCGTGTGTGTATTGCTCAATTGCGCACTGCGCCAACGAGGACGAGGCCTAGACACAAAGTTGCATAACGCGACCGTGGTGGTGGTCACAAACAGGTCAATGACATTCGTATACGATTGGCCGACACTGTGGCAGATTCAGACAAGCTCTCCAACAGTCAGTCGATTTTGCACAATTATCGTGCGCTTGGTGATGAGGTACGGGAGCGTTTTAAGAGTAAAAAAGAGGGCTCGCTCTGGTATTATCGGGCTTTGGCCAACGCATGTATGGCGGCACCAAACAACTACCACTACAAAGCACTGGTCGAAGAATTAAATCGTGTGGTATCACAAATTAAATAACTCCTACGCCATTCATACTAATGTTGTAATTTATTAATTTGTATCAATCATATTATTGACTTTAATTTACAATAAACTTACAATACACGCATCCATATGTAAACAAATATTTGGCGTTTCTGGCTTCATGGGATCACTATTACTATGTAAGGGGGTTTCACATGGTCGCACCCAAGTCGCTCATTTGGATCGTGCTAGTGAGTTTTTTTCTACTGCAATCAACTGGAATTGCAGCTGCATCAAGCACACAGGCCGGCAAAGCCACAGTTTGTCGTGATGTAACCACAAGTAACCCTACAACAGTCATCACAAAGGAACGGCATACGATCTTGGTTGCACCACTCGAGTGTTTACCCACCAGTATGCTCCAACGTGCGTTACGCCAAATTACAGAATCACAAACAATGGTATCACCTGATTGGACGTCGTTTTATTTTGGTGCAAACGCAATCCCCATGTATCGACCGGATATTGGTACCAGCAAACCGGCCTACTACGAAATCGAAGTATTCTCTGATGTGACCCGGAGTAAAAGCGCCGGATACATCGTTCTGACGAATCCAGCCACAAAAGCGCAAGTATCAGCGATTGAACGCATTGACTATCCGATTGCGCACTGGAATAGTCGCGGTAAATCAGTGACCACTACTCTCCTCCAAAAATCCAAAGTGGCCACAGGAAATGTGCTGATTTGGAAGATGGACACGCTGAGTTATGTGGCCACTCGCAACAATCTGATTGCTGGTCAACTCGGAAATATGCCGATGCCACTATCCGGATTAACACAAACCGAATTTAATACGTATGCGCAAGCCAGTAAAAATAGCTCAATCACAGATACTGCAACTCGAAGCACGAACGACACCAATTACAAAGGGACTTTTACGCGTACGACCAGTGGGCCTAACCGCGCAGAGGTCAGTTCGTTGTTCTCATTTATACGCCCAACGAGTTTTAGTGACTATACAGCCAAATATGCAACAGGCTTTCAACCGCTATTAAATAGTTTGCGGAAACAAACCTTAATCGATTGGACCTATGAAGAAAAGCTTAGTCCGAGCGAAGGGGTATATAAGGTACCAGTACCAGAAAGTTCAACGACGCTCTTTCCGATTCCTTTTGCAGGCATCACTAGCAGCGATGTACTTATTATTGACACAAACAATAAAATCTTTACATCGGCATCGTTAACACAATCACGAACGCAACAATTCCCGATGCTCCGATTGGTCACTGGTTCGCTTGGCACTACGCTCAAAACCGCCACAGCCAGAGTATCGGTAGGTGGTGTAGTCAAAATGAATATCACGTTCTACTTAATTGACAAAGATAGTGGGAGAAGTATCTCATCATCAGAAAGAAGTGGATCTGGTCGAAGTCATGGAAATTACCAATGGCATACCTTCTCAGCAGGCACAGATGCTCATCAACGGATGTACAATCAATTTTCGTATCTTGGATGTGCAGTCGGATGTGGGAGCGTGGCCTGGATGATGCTGTTTGGCTGGTATGACTATCGTGCCTCTGCTGCTGGCGGCAGTGTGTACGGTCGTTGGAACACGTTCCGTGAGGGCGGCGTGGCCTCAGGGAACCCAAGTAATCTCGCTGGTACAGCACCTGTAAGTAACAATCCAGGAGTTGAAACCGCCATCAAAAATATCCGTAATCGCATCGGCACATTCTGCGCCTTAGATTCAGGGGCAACTCCGCCGTGGAATATGCCCAATGCGTCTGGGTATCTGACTGAGATGCGTACCGGTTTAGGCATTAGTTCGCACTGGAACTCTGTGGGGTATCACGAAGATGGTCTCAGAGATATGGCGATAATGGAGATTTCTAGTCGTGGGCGCCCGGTAGTTATTGGCACGGGACTTCTTGCCCATTACCCTCTTGCCTATAAATATCGTTGGTACACGCGACCAGAGACTTGGGATGAAGGGTGGCTGGATAGCGACAATATTACATACGTCAGGCAATTCTACGTCAATCAAGGCTGGGGTGGAAACGAAAATGGGTGGGTATCAGCTGGCACTTGGTTTGTCGGGCGCGGTCTTCCATAGGCCAGCAGTCGTATCACATCACAACAGCACCGAAGATATTGCGAACAATATCTTCGGTGTTTTCGTCAATGGCGATAGCGGAATCAGTACCGATACAGCACATGTGGGCGAAGCGGATTGTCTGCCGCCAACAGCGGATGATCAAAGTCATCAGCAGGATTGTGGTTCAACCCAATCTTCTCCATCACGCGCCGCGACGGCAGATTATCGCGCACCGTAAACGACACGATATTCGGGAGCGCCAAGGTATGCACCGCCCAATTGAGCACAGCGCGTGCGCCCTCGGTGGCCAAGCCATGACCCCAGTGGGTACTTGCAATCCGCCAGCCAATCTCAACACACGGCGTAAATGATGCCTCAAAGCGCGGTACAGCGAGGCCGATATAGCCAATAAAGTCAGGCATATCGCGCAACTCGACGGCAAACAAACCAAATCCGTTGGTTTGCCAACTGGTCTGAATGCGCATAATAAACGCATCGGTTTGTGCCTCGGTCAGACTCGGACCGAGCCAGCGCATCACAGCGGGATCTTGGTTGATTGCGGCAAATGCAGCCAGGTCGTCATCGCGCCATTGGCGCAAAAGCAGGCGGTCAGTTGTCAGATACATCGTTCTTTCTCGCATGAACCAATTGAGATGCGCATCATACCACACACAGACGGGGCACACGATTGTGTGCCCCGTGCGCGTCTTTGAGCTGATGCGAATAAACTACGGCGTCCAGATGGTGCCGTCTGGCCAGCGGGCCTGGGTCCATTCGACGATCTTGTTCTCGGCTGGGTACTTGGCGGCTTTGGCCTCGTCGAAGTCGACACCCCAGCCCGGCTTGTCGTTGACGTACACATAGCCACCATGCACTTCGGGGCAACCGGGGAAGACGTCGTACAGGTTCTGACCGAAGTGAATAACCTCTTGGATGCCGAAGTTCGGGCTACACAAATCGAGATGCACATTGGCGGCATGCCCGATGGGTGAGACGTCGCCCGGACCGTGCCAGGCGGTGCGCACGCCGAATTGCTCCGCAAAGGCGGCCAACTTGCGCGCTGGTGTGACACCACCGATGGCTGATACGTGGGTGCGGATGAAGTCGATGAGTTGCTCAGCGATCAACGGCTTCCACTCGGCGGCATTCACGTGCAACTCACCCATGGCAATCGGCGTGGCGCATTGCTCGCGAATGCGGCGGAACCACTCGATTTGGTCGGGCGCCAGTGGATCCTCGAGGAAGAACAAGCGATATGGCTCGACCTCTTTGGCCATGCGCATGGCATCGATTGGCGCAATGCGCTCGTGGATGTCGTGGAGCAAGAACAGGTCGAAGCCGATTTTGCTGCGAATGTAATCGAACATCTTGGGGATTGAGCGCGCATACACATCGGGCTGGTAGTAGGCACCGGGGAAGTTCGACTCCGGGTTCTCTAATCCCTTAATGCGATGCGTCGCCTGTGGTGCAGCCGCACCAGGCGAGTTATTCTCGGCGGTAATTTCTTTGATGCGACCACCGTAACCGCCCATTTGACAGCGCACAGCCAAGGCGCCACTCTCTTGGTACTTGATCACGTTCTCGAGCACTTCTTGGGGATCACGGCCATCGGCATGGCGATAGACCATGGCGCCCTCGCGCATTTTGCCGCCCCACAAATCGTAGACGGGCATGTTGGCGATTTTGCCTTTGATGTCCCACAAGGCCATGTCGACACCGCTGATGGCGTTGTTCAAAACTGGGCCGTTGCGCCAGTACGAATTGACCATCATCATCTTCCACATGTCTTCGCTGTTGCGTGGGTCACGACCGCGGAGCAGGGGATCCAGATAATCCTCGACGGCCTTGACGACCAGCGTGGCCCGCTGGGTGAAGGTGGCACAGCCAAGTCCGTAGAGGCCATCTTGATCGGTCTCAACCTTGACGACGATAATCCCGATGCCATCGGGCGCAGTCAAAAAAGCTCGAACGCGGGTAATTTTCATTGATACTACTCCATGTATCCAGCACCGGCGTGGCGCATACACATGTCACCACGCCGATGAACACTAGCTTATGACCACAACCGATCCCAGCTATTGGCGTTGTCCCACTCGGGCGTTGGCTCAAAGAAGCCGCTGCCTTTGACCAGATGCTCTTTGACCACCTCAAGATTGACGTCGAAGCCGAGGCCGGGGCCGGTGGGCACCTCGATGTAGCCGTTCTTGATAATCTTCTCGGTTTTGCCGTTGATGGAGATGAAATCGCTCCAGAACGGCTCCTCGGAGAAGTGATGCTCGAGGGCGATGAAGTTCTCAGTGGCTGCCGCACAATGGACGCTGGCCATGGTGCTGACCGGCGTACCGGCCATGTGCAATGCCATGCTGACACCCTTCTCGGCAGCATAATCACCGATGCGCTTGGTCTCCATGATGCCACCGCTGGTGGCCATATCGGGGTGAATCACGTTGACGCCACGGGCATCGAGCAATGGCTTGAAACCGTCGAGGGCAAAGATATCCTCACCGGTACAAACCGGTGTATGCAACTCGCGCTCGAGTTGAACCCACTGGTCGGTGTACTGCCACGGCACAAGGTCTTCGAGCCAAGCCAGATTGTATGGCTCGAGCGCTTTGCCAAGTCGGATACAGCTATCAATACCGATATGACCGAAGTGGTCGGCAGCGATTGGCACCTCGTAACCCACTGTCTCACGCACCTTGGCCACATACTCGACAATCATGTCGAGGCCCTTGGGGGTGATTTGGACATGGGTGAACGGGTGCTGGAGCGTATGCAGGTTGAGCATCTTGTCAAAGTGGGTGCGGTCGCCGGTGGGGAGCATGCCGGCTGGATAGGTCAGGGCACCCTCGACACCAATCAACGGCTGAATACCGACGTCCATTTTGAGCATGGTGAATCCCCACGAGATGCGCTCCTTGAGGCGCTCGCCCATGGTTACGCCATCGGGCTCGTTGGGGGTGTCACAGTACATGCGCACCTTCTCGCGGTACTGCCCACCGACAAGCATGTAGGCGGGCACGCCATAGGCCTTGCCGGCGAGGTCCATCAGCGCCATTTCGACGCCCGAGACACCGCCGCCTTGGCGACCATGATGACCGAACTGCTTGATTTTGCGGAACAAGCGATCGACGTTGCACGGGTTCTCACCGAGCAAACGGCTCTTGAGCATCAAGGCGTACTTGGCTGAAGCCAAGTCGCGTACCTCACCCCACCCGCTGATGCCTTGGTTGGTGTCGATGCGGATGATGCTGAAATGCCAGTGATCCCAGCCGACGGTGGCAATGCGCATGTCGGTGATTTTGAGATCGCTGGGGCTCGACGAACGTCGAATGTTATCCTCGGGGCGTTGGCTCATTTGTTGTTCGCTTTCTTCCAGGCTTGGTAATCGGCTTCGATGTCTTCGCGCCACGTTTGTACGTCGATTTCACCGCTGGTATACTTGCCCTCACCAATACGCATCTTGCCGAACTCGTCGCGCACACGAATGTTTTCGCTCTCCTCAACCACCTCTTGGACGAGGTGTGGTGGGATGACGATGATGCCGGTAGGTGTGCCTAACACAATATCACCCGGCATGACAGTAATTCCGTCAATGCGCACGGGGATGTTGATACCAAGCAGTGTCATATCCGCGATGGCCGTTGGATCAAAGCCACGCACGTAGAAGTTGACGTTATCGAGTTGGACGAGACCGGCCAAGTCACGCACGCCGCCGTCGATGACAGCACCAGCTTGGGTACGTTTGGCCACGGCAGTGCCGAGGTTATCACCGACCAATGTGCCGTCTTTGACTTTGCCGTAGAGGTCGGCAACCATCACGTCGTTGCGCTCGAGTTGCTCGATAATCCACGAGTTTTGGCCACCGATTTTGCCACGGCCGGCGTTGAGGCCTGATTGTTGCGTCACTTCGTGGAAGTCGGGGCGGTGTGGGACAAAGGCGGCGGTGACGGCGCGACCGACGGTAATTTTGCCGGGATGCGTCTCTTTCCAGTTCCCAGCGAACTGCAGGTGGTAGCCGTGGCGGCGCAATGTGCCCCAGGCCTCCTCGGTGGTCACCAGCTTCATGCGCTCAATCAAATCGTCGGGCACCTTGGGGCGACCATCGGCGAAGCGCTCGAACGGGTTGTTGGGCGTCAAGGCAATCATCGCCTCACGGGGCGGCTGTACATTCCAACTCATCGGACGTTCCTTTCAACTATGAAACACGCACAAGGTTCATCCCTTGCGCAGAAACCATCAATGTGTCCAACCCAACAGACGCTGAGCCTTGCTACAGTCGTACATACCTTCTTTGTCGGCCAACTCCTTGGTGACAGTGACATGAGGGTGCCATTGCGTAATCAGGTCGATACTCTTCTCAGCCATGACAGTAGTAGGCGCCACGATATAGAAGGCCTCG
>Ga0315902_10012973_pt1 | contig 10812 bp, 8 predicted proteins | sample LakEriMetagenome_9_FD_203523 | JGI IMG/M metagenome (GOLD analysis project Ga0315902, IMG submission 203523) | Freshwater fungal communities from buoy surface, Lake Erie, Ohio, United States - Buoy 12 MA117 | ecosystem: Environmental > Aquatic > Freshwater > Lake > Lake biofilm | place: USA...
ACAATGAAAAGGTTTTCTTCTATTTGGTTTTGTTCGTTGCTGGCGGATGGGCGCTGTTTGTTCGTCCATGGTATTTCGTGATGATCCTTCCAATTATTATTCAAAAAGAATTGACGAATCAGCCGAGTACCTGGGGATGTGTTTATCAATACAGCATTGAGTTTGCTCCAGTAGTTGTTGTCGCGGTTATGGAAGTAGTTTCTAGGTGGAAATTCAGTGCGAATAGAGTAGGAGCCGTTCTCATTTTCTTCACGCTGTCAAGCACGGTATACGGTTTAGTTGAACGTTCGAAGGCTTGGGAAAAAGAACGCTTTATCTTCTGGCAAAAGCCGCATTTCAAACCGCATTATGATTTGGCTGATGTGAAGGCGCTTATGGAAAAGATTCCTAGTGATGCTTCTGTCATGGCCAATTCGGCTTATGTTGGTCAATTGGCCTATCGCGACAAATGCTATACGTTGCCTTTTGTGAAGGATGCTGAATTTATTCTAATCAGTTCGGTAGAGTCTACTTATCCGTTAAGTGTAGATCAGACGAACGAATTCATTCAAGCCATTCAAGTCGATAGCACTTGGAATTTAGTTGAACAGCGTGGACACGTTTATTTGTTTCAACGCAAACCGTAGTTCCAATACAAAGGGGTAGTAGGAATTTCAGGAGATTGAATGGTCTTTTCCATCCACAACACATCGTGCCATTGATTCAATTTGAATCCAACGTTTTCGTAAGTAGCGAATTTCTCAAATCCCATCTTGTGATGAAATCCAACGCTCGCATCATTCGGAAGCGCAATCACCGCGAAAGCTTTACAAATGTGAATTCGTTCAAGCTCATTGAAGAGTTGGGTGTATAGCGTTGTTGCAACGCCAGATTTTTTGTTTTGATCTTCAACGTAAATAGAGACTTCAACATTCCATTGGTAGGCTGCGCGATCTCGATAGGCTGAAGCGTAGGCATAGCCGATTACGTTTCCGTTTTCTTCTGCAACCAAATATGGAAAGCGCTTGGAAATTGAATCGATTCGAATTGAAAATTCTTCAAGAGAAGGTGCTTCCAATTCAAAAGAGACAGCAGAGCCTACGACATATTTCGAATAGAGACTTAAGCAAAAGTCTGCGTCAGAAATTTTAACAGGACGAATGCTTATGCTCATCTGCGAATCACACGTTCAAGTGTTCTTCCTCTTGAAGAATTTATTTCAACGAAATAAGTTCCGCGAGTTTCAGGCAGCTGAATACGCGCAACAACACTTCCAATTTTTCTTCGCTCAATGAATCTTCCATCAATGGAATAGATTGCAATTTCATCTACAATTGCTCCATTCGATGTGAGGTTCACCCAACCGTCTGAAGTTGGATTCGGGAACAACAAGAAAGTAGGAATACGAATTTCTTCAACTCCAACAATAGTGCTCATAAGTGTTTGAGCGCCTACTTGCACAGGGTCTGCACCTTCCGCGTCATACATCGAACGGAAAGAGTTAATGGCTTCATTGTCGAAGGTGAACATTTCTTCAAGATACTTCGGTGGAACAGTCTGATACATCAAACGAGCAGTCACGTGCAAGTTTCCAGAGAATCCGTTCAAAGGAATGTGAACTCGAATTTGATCGGTTCCGCTTCCTTCGTTGCCGTTCGGGAAGTGATTGAAGTTCGGGTCGTACAAAGCGTCACCCACAATCTTAGTGGTGTCGTAAGAAGCATGATTCACAGAAAAACCAATAGGAGTAAGACGGTTGTCTTTAAGCATCACATCAGCACGTTCAAGAACCGTAGTTCTGTTTCCGTTCACATCTCCCATTACCATTTCATAAATCTGAACTTGGTCTTGAGAAGTAATAAGGTCGTAGTGAGGTTCCCATGTGTTGTCTTCTCCAACAATGCGATATTGATTATCCATCTTTCCAGAATGGAAGACTTCATTTCCAGCATCATCAACCGCAATAATTTCAACATATGCGCGTCTTGATGGATATCCGCTTGGGAATTTGTGTCCGGCTAAGTTTGATAATTTAATTGAGTACTTCGCCGTGTCATTTTCAATGCCTGTTTCGGTAAGCGCAACAAGAGCCGTTTCAGTTTGAAGAAGAGTGGTTGTGCGTTCAATAGCGGTGTTGAAGTGTTCTTCGGTTGCGGTCACTCCTAAGAATGCTGCGTTGTTCTTTAGAAGGCCGAGCATGAATGTGTTTCCACCAACCAGCCAGTGTTGTCCATACGGTTGGCGTTGCGGAAGGAAGAGGTATCCCGACGCAATAACAACTCCTTCGCCTGCTTCGGGCATGTGGCAACCCTGACATTCTTGTTGTAGTCCAGGTGTATCGTTGTAAGAAGAGTTCAACCATTCGTGATACGTGGCTTGTTCAATGAAATCGTTGCCGGTATAATTACCATCGAGGTCAGCGGTGTGAGTAGATAAACTGTGGCATCCTGCACAAGTCTCCGATTGGCGCATTTTAGCATGTCCAAGAGGGCGGTAACCTACGAAGCTTTGCATCATGGCTTCGAAGATTGGAACCTCCTGCTCTTCAGTGATAAACGGACCGTAAATGGTATCTCTATGGAAGAAGAGATCTCCACTGAAATGTTTACCGACGCCTTGCGGACCGTCCATCTTTTGTTGGTGACAAGCTCCGCAATTAACTCCATCGAGTGCCAAAGAGTCTAAGGCAAGTTCCTCCATGGTGTAGTTCGGATTGTTCAAGTCTAGAAGATTTGTGAAGCGTCCAACTGGTGCGTGACAAGAGGTACATTTGTTTACGAGTTCTTGTGAATGCGCTGGGTTAACTAAAATTTCGTGATTCACTTTGGCTTTCCAGAAAGGATCTTTGGCAGAGTTGGCCATCATGGTTCCTCTCCAATTGGTTGCTGGACTTACATCTGAACCTTCAGAATTGATATTTGCGAAATCAATTGGATCATCACCGTGACATCCGGCGCAACGTCCAGCACCGGTGAAGAATCCATTGTCACCTACGGGAAGATTGGTCTGAGTCAACAGCTTTACCATTTCCACGCTTCCGTGATGTCCTTTTTTAGGTTTCTCATCGGACCATGAAATGTTGAACAAAGAGACCACTGTTAGAAGGACTAACAATGCTGTAATTGACTTATTCTTTGCGCAGAGTGTTGGGATTCTCGACATACGTTTTAATTCAGTAGGCGAAAGATACATTTCATTCGCGTTAAGCAAAAAAAAATAATTGAAGGAATGTTGGAAAATCTGCGATTTGTCAGGAAAAGACAATCTCTAGCACTGGTGGCTCGCTGAATTGATCGTTGATTGCCTTGAGTAAATCGGAGCGCGATTGGAAAAGCTCGGCACGTAAGGGTGCCGATTCGAAATGCAAATGAAGTTGGTTTCCCTTGATTGTTATCTGCTTGGTCTTTTTGTAGAGAATTGGACCAACAGCTTTTTCATAAGCTTCAATAATCTGAAGCTCATTTAATTTGCGTTGAAGAGGAGACCTCTTGATCCACTCGCCAATGGCGTCTTTCAAGGAAAATTCATTTCTTGTGCTCATGGTTGGTGGGTTTCTTCAGGAAGGATAAAGTTGTTTTGAAGGGAAATGGTTTCGAATTCCATTTCAACTTCAGCTAATAAGCGCGGAGTTTTTTCTAGGTCAGTATCTGAAAGGAAAATTTGCGACTGCGTATTGTCATTCAACCAGCGTAACAAAGATCGCAGGCGACTGTCGTCGAGTTTCTCTGAGATGTCATCGAGAATGAGTAAAGGCGACTTGTTCAGTAGCCCCTTTGTGTATTCCAACTGCGCCAATTTAAGGGCGAGCAGGAAAGTTTTTTGTTGACCTTGAGAGGCAAACTTTTTAAGCATCTTTCCTTGCAATTCGAAAACGATATCGTCTTTCTGAATTCCTTTGGTGGTGCGCTCTGCGTATATGTCACGCTCGAGACTTCCTTCCAACAGAGATAAATAATTTTCTTCGTTTACTTCCGATTCGTAGCGCAACACGGGTAATTCCTCGGCTTGAGAAATTTCGTTGTAAATCGATTCGAATACAGGGGCGAAGCCTTCGAAGAAACTTTTTCGAGCAAGAAAAATCTGTGTCCCGCTGTAATTCAGTTGCTCGTTGTATATGGAAATAATTTCAGCCAGTTCCGACTTTCCGTAACGGTTATTTTTCAGAATCGCGTTTCGTTGGTCGAGAATATGGTTGAACTGAATGAGCAATCGGAGATATTCTGAAGAAGTCTGCGACAAGGTTTGGTCGAGCCATCGGCGACGAACATCGCTCGCCTCGCGAATCAGGTCAATGTCATTCGGAGTAACCATAACCAATGGAAGAACACCAATGTGTTCCGACAATCGATCATAGGCCTTCCCATTTTTACTTACCTGCTTCTTTTTGTCTCGAAAGAGTGCGTAAGAAATTTTCGCGGGTTCATCTTCGATTTCATACTCGCCATTGGCCGCACCTTGTTCTTTCCCGTCTTGAATCGAAAAGCTGTCGGTATGCGAAAAGTAACTTTTGCAGAAGCTAAGGCTATAGATGGCATCAAGGATATTGGTCTTCCCAATCCCGTTTTTCCCCAATAAACAATTCACTCGGGGGCCAAAGCGGGCCTCGAAAGCGTCGTAGTTCTTAAACTGAAACAGTTGGAGTTTATGGAGGGTAATTCTTGACATACAATTAGAAGTGTCAAAATTATTCGGAATTTAGTATATTCGCACCTCAATTTACGCACATGTCAAATAAAAATATCGCAGACCAAGAAGTTAGCAACAACGAAGCTCATGCTTCGAACACTACTTCAAACTTTTTCGAAAAATACAGAAAGCCATTGATGGCAGTAGGTATTGCTTTGGTTGTTGGAGTTGGCGGATACTTCGCTTACGATGCAACAATTGCTCAACCTCGCGAACGTGAAGCGGCAAACGCTTTATGGAAGGCGCAGTATTATTTGTCAATCGACAGTATTGACTGGGCTTTGAATGGTCATGAAGATGCTCCAGGTTTCCAAAGTGTTATTGATAACTACGAAGGAACAGATGCTGCTGAATTAGCGCATTACGGTGCTGCTATTTGTTTCCGTACGAAGGGAGATTTCGGAAATGCATTGGCTCACTTCAAAGAAGTAAACGTTGACGATCAAGCGGTTTCTGTTTATGTTCTTGGAAATATCGGAGACATGAATGTAGAGTTGGGTCAATTAGACGAGGCTGTGAAATACTTCGAGAAAGCAGCTACTCAATCTAAATCGAACGGAACGCGCGACGCGTTAGCAGGTGAGTACTTATTGAAAGCTGCTCGTGTATACATTGAACAAGGCAACAAAGACAAAGCGAAAGAGACATTAGAAAAAGCAATGGAAGGTATCGACAATCGTTCTGCAACTTATATTGAGGCAGACAAAATGTTGAACTACTTGAAAGCGCAAGGATAATGGCAACAGTTAATCTTTCAGAAGAAAGAGCAATTGTTCTTCCTGAAATTCAAAATCACCGCGTGGTTATTTTGGTTTCTCGCTGGAACGACGACATTACAGAGAATTTATACAACGGAGCATTGGAAACATTGCTCCGTCTTGGTTTTCAAGAGTCTCAGATTGAAAAGGAATATGTTCCTGGAAGTTTTGAATTACCTCTTGGTGCGAAATGGGCTACCGAAAAGCCAGGCGTGACCGGTGTTATAGCATTGGGCTGCATAATTCGCGGAGAAACTCCACATTTTGAATACGTGTCAATGGCGACTGCACAAGGTATTCAAGACATAGGACTGCATTCAGGAAAACCTGTGGTGTTCGGTGTTCTTACCGATGATCACATTGAACAAAGCCGCGCTCGTAGCGGAGGAGTTCTTGGAAATAAAGGTGTCGACTGCGCGCAAGCATTGGTTGAGATGCTTGCACTGCAATCGAAGCTGAAGTCGTAAAATCACAAACTTTTACTAAATTCGTTCAATGCGCAAAATTTTACTCATTGGATGCTTAAGCCTGTTGGTTCAGTTAGGACTTGCGCAGGTTGTTCATTTCATTGAGAACAAAGGTCAGTGGCCTTCGCAAGTGAAGTACAGTGCTGCTACAGAAAACGGCAGGACTTTTTTCGAGAACAACGCCTTCACTCATCACTTCTTCGATTTATCTGAAATAGCTAAGGCCCATGCTGGGAAGGAGTTTGAGCCTGTCATGCGCGGACACGTGTTTCGTCAAGTGTTTCGAAATTCGCGCCCCGAAAAGGTTACAGCAGATGCCTTTCAACAAACACGATACAATTATTTTTTAGGAAATGATCCGTCGAAGTGGGGAAGAGATTGCCGCGAGGCGAAAGGATTTCGTTATCAAAATTTTTATTCAGGCATTCATCTGCACGTTTATCAAAACGACTTCTTCATGAAGTACGATTGGGAAGTGCAGGGCGGTGCTTCGCCTGCGCAAATTCAATGGACTTACGAAGGAACCGACGATGTTCGTGTGGAAGATGGAAGGCTTATTGTTCGTACTGCATTAGGTGAAATCGTTGAGCAAATCCCCATTGCATATCAAATGATTCCCATGGAAGGCGAGGCCGCGGGAAACAATCCGCCATGGAAGACACGCGTAGAATGCGCATTCGTGAAAAACGGAAATACCATTTCTTTTCGAGTTGGAAAGTACAACCCGAGATATGCTTTAATTATTGATCCCGAGCTCATCTTTTCTTCCTACAGCGGAAGTTTCGACGATAACTTCGGATATACCGCCACTTATGATAGTCAAGGGAATTTAATTTCGGGAAGCAGTGCTTTCGGACAGGGATATCCGACGACAATCGGCGCTTATCAAACGACGTGGGGAGGTGGCGATGGACAAGGAACTTTGGCTGGAACGGATATGGCTATTTCGAAATACGACGTGTCCGGAACCTTTATGCAATGGAGTACATTTCTTGGAGGTGCTCATGATGATCTTCCACACAGCCTTATCTGCAACAGCAATGATGAACTGATTGTTTTAGGAACGACTTCAAGCGGAAATTTCCCGGTAACATCCAATGCCTTTGATAATTCATTTAACGGCGGTGCGAACTTCGCTCCATTCGGCGTTGGTGTGCAATATGTAAACGGCAGCGATATCATAGTTGCGAAATTGAATGTGAATGGAAACACGCTTGAAGCTTCCACCTTCGTGGGTGGAACCGGTAACGACGGTGTGAATACTGCGGCAGGATTGAAGTTCAATTATGCCGATGAATTTCGAGGTGAAGTAGATCTTGATGCAAATGATAACGTCTATGTCGCGAGTTCAACCTACTCAATGAATTTTCCGACAGTGAATGCATTTCAATCGAGCATAGGTGGATTGCAGGATGCGTGTGTCTTTCAACTTTCAAGTGATTTGTCGCAAATGAATTGGAGTACGTATTTAGGCGGAAGCGATGACGACAGCGGCTTCAGTTTGGCTGAAGATAACGCTGGTAATGTCTTCGTGTGTGGAGGAACTCAATCCGTTGATTTTCCTTTAGCAGGAAACGGATACGGACAAGTTTTTAATGGTGGAAATAGTGACGGGTGGATAGCGAAATTGAATCCTTCAGGGACGTCGCTGCTAACTTCAACTTATTTCGGAAGCAACGTTTTTGATCAATTGTATTTTATTGAAACGGATAACGTCGATGATGTTTTTGTATACGGACAGACGCGTGCTGCGAATTCAACCTTTGTTGTGAATGCCGCATTCAGTCAGCCAAACAGCGGCATGCTCGTTACGAAATTCCCTAATGATTTATCGTCCATTGTTTGGAGCACTGTATTTGGAACGGGTGGAGGAGAACCGAATCTTTCTCCAACTGCATTTTTGGTCGATGTATGTGGAAAGATTTACCTCAGTGGATGGGGAGGAGCAGTGAATGAATACTCCACTATGGAAGCGGGATATACAACAGGTTTGATCACAACTCCTGACGCATTTCAAACTACGACTGACGGAAGTGATTTTTATTTGCTAGTCTTGGAAGCCGATGCAAGTGCTGTTACCTACGCTTCTTTTTTCGGTGGAAACATCAGTGCCGAACACGTAGATGGTGGAACCAGTCGCTTCGACCGAAAGGGAATTATTTATCAAAGTGTTTGCGCGGGTTGTGGTGGAAATAGCGACTTTCCAATTTTTCCTCCGAATGCTGTTTCAGCAATCAATAACAACAGTTGCAACAACGGTGTTTTTAAATACGATTTCCAACTGCCGCTCACTGTCGCTAATTTCAATGCGCCACCCTTGTTGTGCGAAGGTTCAACCATTCAGTTGGTAAGCACCTCTTCTTTAGCCGCTTCAGTTCAATGGCATTTCAGCGATGATAATTCTACTGTATTTGGAAACAGTGTGGTTCACACGTTTAATGCGCCTGGAACCTATACGATAACTTTGACAGCTCAGAACCCAATTACGTGCAATGCGGTAGATACTATTTCAAGAACAATTACTGTCGTTGCGCCAATTGTTGAAACGCTTGCCGATGTTACTGTTTGTAGTGGAATTCCTGTTCAGTTGGGACAGGTGAGTGCCGATCCGAATGCGGTTTATACCTGGACGCCAAACGATGGGAATTTGAGCGATGTGAACGGACCACTTCCGATTTTTACAGGAAGTTCCAGCGCGTCATACCAGTTGTTGATTCAGCACGATGTATGTACAGATACGCTCATACAAAACGTGATTGTTCCGCAATTGGAATTAACCCTTCCCAACGATACGGCATTGTGTGTGCCAGATAATCTCGATCTCAATGCACTCGTAAGTCCTTCAACGGGAGACTTGATCTGGAGCGCTTCTCCAGACTTTTCGAATCCATTAAACAGTAATACGCAAGACCTCTCAATCAATGTTTTTGTAAACGGAATGCAAACGTATTTCGCGCAATTGACCAGTCAAGGTTGCACCGTTGAAGACAGTGTCTCTGTTTTCATGGTTGGTGATCAAGCAACTATTCAAGGCGATTTTACAGCGTGCTACGGCGACACGGTCACATTGTCTGTGTTGAATCCAAATCCGACATTTAATTACCAGTGGCAATCAAATGCGCAGTTGTTAAGCGGACAAGGGACTTCTTCGGTTGAGTTTATAATTACAGCAGGTACAACAGTGTCTGTTTCTGCCGCAACACCAAGCGGATGTTTCGCTCAAGACACTGTTCAAGTTGCGGTGAGTGCGTTGAATGCTTCGACAATTGAAGCGACCGCTACACCGGCTGTTGTTTTGGTAGGGACGAATGTCCAGTTGAATGCGAGTCCTGTGAATGCCGGTTATAATTATGTCTGGACACCCAATATAGGATTAAGCAATGCCAACATTCATAATCCAAATGCTTTTGTTGAAACGACTACAACCTACAATGTAGCGGTCTCTGATGGTGATTGCATTCAGCAGGATAGTGTCACGGTGCGTGTGGTAGATTTTATATGTGGAAGACCAACCGTGTACGTTCCGAACGCCTTCACTCCGAATTTAGATCAAGCGAACGATTGGTTATACGTGAGAGGTAACTTCATCACAGAATTAAACTTCAAGGTCTTCGATCGTTGGGGTGAATTGGTTTTCGAGACTCAAGATCAAAGTGTTGGTTGGAATGGCTATTACAAAGGGAAGAAAGTAGATCCGGCTGTTTTTGTGTACTACCTCCGCACTGTTTGTGAGGGTGGAGAAATATATTTCGAAGAGGGGAATATTACGGTGCTTGAATAAGATCAGAATGATAAAAAGAATGAGAAACAGAAAGAGAATGAGTAAGAGTAAGCTCGCATGCTTGTTCGCCTTACTCGTTTTTTGCTCTCGCTCTATTGCCCAAGATATTCACTTCAGTCAGTTTGATCAAGCCATGCTTTGGCAGAACAGTGCACAAGTTGGTGCATTCAACGGGCAGTTTCGTTTTGCAGCGAATCAACGAAACCAATGGCGAAGTGTTACAACTCCTTATCAGACGTTCGGGTTTTCCGCAGAAGCGAAAGAGTTTAATGCAAAGCCTTGGTCTTTCGGCTTGAATGCAGGAAGCGATGTTGCAGGAGATTCTCGTTTCAGGACTTCACAAGTGCATTTGCACGCGGCGCATACGTTATACAAGCCAAATGATAGTCTAGAAATTAGAGGGGGAGGTTCATTTGGAATTACCTCTCGCGGATTCGATCCGAGTGCATTGGTTTATGATTCGCAATGGAACGGATTGAGCTTCGATCCAAATCTTGCCAACAATGAGATTTATGCGACTACCGCTCGGGTTTACCCTTCTATTGGATTGGCTGTTTTTATTCAGAAACAAGAAAATAAATTTCGCTGGAATGCAGGATATTCGTTGTATAACATTACACGTCCGAGACAAAGTTTCATGGATAACGACGCTATCGTATTGGATATGCGTCATGCTATTCAAGCGAGTGCACGAGTGTCAATCAATCAATTGTATGAAGTTGAAGTTTTGTCACTTTTTCAAATACAAGGAAAAATGAAAGAATTGGTTTTTGGTCCACGCGTGTACTACAAACTTCCTTCAGAGAAGTGGGAAAACCAAAGGGTATTTGCTGGAATCCACGGGCGTTTTCGCGATGCTGCATGGATTGAAATGGGAGTGGAATATAACGAGTGGCGCGTTGGTATGTCTTATGATTTGAACACGTCAACCTTACGTCCAGCAAGCACTGGAAGGGGAGGTTTGGAATTTTCTATTGTCTACATTGTTCCTCCAAAGTTGAAGCACGGCACCTTAAAAAAGGTGTGCATTCCATATTACTAAAAACAATTGTATTTTTGTAGGTATAGATTTTACCTATGAACTTTCAGCAACTCGAATACATTGTCGCATTAGAGAAACACAAGAATTTTGTTGCCGCAG
>Ga0315902_10012974_pt1 | contig 10812 bp, 9 predicted proteins | sample LakEriMetagenome_9_FD_203523 | JGI IMG/M metagenome (GOLD analysis project Ga0315902, IMG submission 203523) | Freshwater fungal communities from buoy surface, Lake Erie, Ohio, United States - Buoy 12 MA117 | ecosystem: Environmental > Aquatic > Freshwater > Lake > Lake biofilm | place: USA...
GAGCTCAAGATCGACCGTGCCTTCGTCACCGACCTGCCCACCAGCGAGGACGCGCGCTCGATCGCCAGTGCCATCGTGCAGATGGCGCACACCCTGGGGCTGCGGGTGGTGGCCGAAGGGGTGGAGACGGCCGAGCAGTGCGAGCGGCTGGTGGCCATGGGCTGTGACGAGCTGCAGGGCTTCCTGTTCGCCAAGCCGATGACGGCCGATGTGCTGGAGCTGTGGGCCAACGACGACGACAGCCCCGCCGCGTTGGGGTTCAGGGACTCGCTGTTTTCCGAGACCCAGCCCGCGGCGCTGGGTTGAGGCGGCGGCCGCCGCACCAGCAGGACCATGAACAAGCCTCGCGACCTGCCCTTGGCGGCGCTGTCCCAGCAGCAGGATCACTCCCGCTCGATGACCAGCGAGTTGGGGCGTGAGATCAACTCTCCTCTGGCCAGTGCGCTCGAGCGAGTGACCTCGCTGAAGCTCAGCGGCAAGATCAGGCGCAACAGCCTGCTCGCCCTGCGCGAGGAGATCGAGCAGGCCTTGCGCGCCGGCACGGCCGCCCAGCAGTTGTGCGAGCTGATCACCGACACGCCTCAGCCTCGGCCCCATGCGCTGGACCTGAAAGCGGCCCTCAGCGGTGTGCTGGAGCTGCTGGGCGCCAGTGAGCCTGCCGGCGATCCCGATGTCCAAGGCCAGACCAGGCCGGTTCTGGTCTCAGCCGATCCTCGTCTTACCCGACGCCTGCTCACCGCGCTGGCGCAGTGGGCGATGTGCCGGGGCGAGGGCCCCGCTCGCTGGTCGGTGGAGACCGGCCGCGGGGTGGGGGTCTCCAGGGTGGTCTGCTCGCTCCGCTTGCTCGAACCGGCACAGGGCGAAGAGGGCTTCTTGACGATCGACTGGCGGCTTGTGGAGGCCTTGTCCACCGCCTTGGGCACGCGACTTCTGCGCCGTGTCGACGATGGCCTGACTACCGTGCTCATCGAATTTTCGCGGGTCTCCGAGGTCCAGTCCGTCGAGGGTCTGCTGGTCGAGGAGCTCGATACCGACGAGGCCATGGCCCTGTACTCCCTGGCCATGGCCGGCGTCAGCCCCAGCCTGCTCATCGTGGCTGGCCGCCGGGAGACGCGCGGACTCATCGAGCAGGCGGTCAAGCCGCTGGGGCTGGCCTGCCGCCTGGCATCTACGGTGGAGCAGGCCCGTGAGCTGTGCGACGCCGAACTCCCGCAGGCGATAGTTCACGAGCCTCGAGTGCGTGGTGTGCCTTTCGAGCCGCTGCGCATCCAGTTGCTCTCGCAGACGCCCCACCTGACGACAGTGGAACTCTTCGAGGAAGACGGCGCAGACAGCGTGCTCCAGGAGATCCGCCCCAGGCTGCGGATGCGGCGTGAGGCGGCTGCGCGTGACCTCTCGCCGCTGCTGATGAACGAGCTGTCGCGGTCGCTGCGGCCCTGAGGCCGCCAGCGCACGGCCTGGGGTGGTCAACAATGACGGCATGCAGGGAGCTACCCCTCGGCACGGCGCTCCTTCCGGTGCCTCGCCCTCGAGTCTGAGTCCATCGGCTGGCCTGACTGTCGTCATCGGCGCAGGGCCGGCCGGCTCGGCGTGTGCGCTGTGGCTGCATCAGCTGGGCTGCCCCGTGCTGCTGGTCGATCGCAACGCCCAGGCCGGCGGGCTGCAGCAGTTCAGCCCCTACGAGAACCTGTGGATCCCCTCCATCCGCGGCCTGCGCGGGCAGGACATCGCCGGCCGCCTCCACGAGCATCTGCAGGCCGCAGGTGTGCCCATGCGGCTGGGGCTGGCGGTAGAGCACGTCGAGCCGCGTGCGCAAGGAGGATTTCGGATCGCGTGCGCAGATGCTTCGGTGCTCGAGTGCGGGTTTGCCGTCATTGCCACGGGCGCCCGCTTCAAGACCGGCGGCTTCACGCCCGGCGAGCGGCTGTCCATCGGCCCGGGGCGTGACTTCGAGGCCGTGGACGTCCAGGGCAAGTCGGTGGCCGTGCTCGGGGGCGGCGACAACGCCTTCGACGCCTACCGCTTCGCCATGGCCAGAGGTGCAGTACGCTGCCGCATCTTCGCCAGGACGCTGCGCGCCCAGCACAAGCTGCAGGCGCTGGTGGGCCTGGAGAACGTGCAGACAGGTCCGTTCACAGTGGACGCGCCGTCATTCAAGGTGAATGGCGAGGCCTTCGACGTGATCAGCGTGCAGTTCGGTTTCGAGCCCGTGGTGCCCGGCGGGCTGCAGGACCTGGAGCGCAGCCACGAGGGCTACCTCAAGGCCGATCTATGGGGCGTAACGGGCGTCCAGGGCCTGTACGCCGCGGGCGAGGTGACCCATACCCTGCACCCTTGCGTGACCACCTCGCTGGCGCACGGCGTGCAGGTGGCCAAGCACATCCAGGGATGCCTGGGGCTGTAGGGCTCCGGGCCTGCGGGCTAGGACTCCTGCACGATGGCCGTGCGGGCCCCGGCCACGGCGCCCATCACGGTGTCGATGTCCGCCGCTTCCATGCCCGCCTCGGTCAGGGTCTGGCGCAGGATGTCCGCCACCTCGCCGAAAGCGGCCCCGGTGATGCGCAGCCCACCATGCGCGGCGCCCAGCGCCCGCCCTTCGTAGACCGAGGCCGGCTGGCCCAGCACGTGGGAGATGAACTTGACCTGGTGGTTGATGAGCCGGGGCATGTCCACGCCCTCGAAATAGGGCTTGAGCGTCGGCCGGTTCAGCACCTCGCGGTAGAACCTGGAAACGATTCGGCTCACGGTGGGAACGCCACCGTACTTGTCGAACAGAGTCATGGACAAACCTGGTGGCTGGGGTAGGTACTAGGAAAGGGTACGTGCTGCGCCGCTTCAGACCTCGCGGCGCGGCGAAGACCCTGCACCATCCTAGGGCATGTGACGCAGGTGGGCGCCCAGCCTCAAGGTGGCCGCACTCGACGTTATGCTGCTGCGCTTTGGCCCCGACCCCCGGTGGCCCTCCCTCCCGGTGGCCCGCCCGATGTGCACGAATCCCCTCCCGACCTGCGCCGCCCAGGCCTGACCGCGATGACGGGAGCGGGCGAGCCTCGACCGACCGAAGACCTCCTGGCCGAGCTGCGTGCGGCGCATGAGCAGCAGGCCCGGGAACTGGCCCGCGTGCGCGCCGACCTGGACCAGCTGCTCGATGCCTCCATCGAGATGGGCGTGCAGGCCGAGGCCGGCCGCTCGGCCGAGCTGGCCAACCGCGCCAAGAGCGAGTTCCTGGCCACCATCAGCCACGAGATCCGCACCCCTCTGCACGGCATCCTGGGCAACGCCGAGCTGCTGATGGGCACGCCGCTGGACGACGACCAGGCCCGTTGCGTCCGCTTGCTGCGCTCCAGCGCCCAGGCCCTGACGGCCATGCTCAACGACGTGCTCGACTACTCCAAGATCGAGGCCGGCCGGCTGGAGCTGCATCTCCAGGCCTTCAGCCTGGCGGCCTGTGTGCGCGATGCGGCCGCGCTGTTCGAGACCACGGCGAGAGAGAAGGGCCTGGCCCTGCGCCTGAAGCTGCCCGAGGCCATGCCGCCTGCCGTTGTGGGTGACACGGGCCGGCTGCGCCAGGTGCTGCTGAACCTGCTGGCCAACGCGCTGAAGTTCACCGCCCAGGGTGAGGTCTGCCTGTCGGTCGAGCCGGCGTGGCCGGCCGATGCGGGCGAACCCGAGGCAGACCCCGGAGCGGACGCCCCCAGCTGGCCCGAGCAGGTGGCCTATCGCGTGGTGGTGGAGGACAGCGGCATCGGCATCCCGTCGAATCGCGTCGGACAGCTCTTCGAGCCTTTCCAGCAGCTCGACACCTCCATGACCCGCCGCTTCGGCGGTACCGGCCTGGGCCTGGCCATCAGCCAGCGCCTGGTGGAGCTGATGGGCGGGCGCATCGCCGTGGACAGCCGGCAGGGGGAGGGCAGCCGCTTCCACTTCACGCTCGTCTGGCCCACGGCCCCGGCGGAAGCTGCCGCCTCCGGCGCCACGGTGGCCCTGGACGAGAGCTTCGCGCTGAAGCGGCCGCTGAGCATCCTGCTGGTGGAGGACAACCCCACCAACCAGATCGTGAGCCTGCAGATGCTCACCCGGCTGGGCTATCGCGCGGTGCTGGCCGCCGACGGCGAGGCCGCCGTGGCGGCGCAGCGCCGCGGAGGCCATGACCTCATCCTGATGGACATCCAGATGCCGGTGCTCGATGGTGTGGAGGCAACCCGACAGGTCAGGGCCCTGGACGGCGCCGCGCGGCCGCACATCGTCGCCCTCACGGCCAACGCGGGGCCTGGCGACCGCCAGCAGTATCTGCAGGCCGGCATGGACGACCACCTGGCCAAACCCTTCGAGATGCGCGACCTGGCGGTTGTGATCGAGCGGGGCTACGACGCTATTGCCGCTCGCAGCGCGCACTTGCGCGGCGACGCGCTCGACGGCGTTCGGTCGGTCTAGCGGGGCGCGCGGGCCGCCTTCAGGCGGTGAAGCGGGCCGACACCCGACCGAGCACCCCGTAGTCGACCTCGACCCGGTCGCCGGGCTGCACCGGCAGCGGCACCATGCAGGTGCCGGTGGACACCCACTGGCCGGGTTCCAGCGCAACGCCCAGCGTCGACAGCTCATTGACCAGCCAGGTCAGCGCCACCCGCGGGTCGCCGAGCACGACAGAGCCGTCGCCCTCGCGGGCGATGCGCACCGCCCCATCGGCGCCCAGCACCCGCGCGCTCACGCGGTGGGTGCGCAGGTCCAGCGCGCGCCAGTCCACCCGCTCGGGAGAGCCGATGACGAAGCGGCGGGCGCAGGCGTCGTCGGCAATCAGCTGGGCTTCGCCGGCGCGTGCGAAATCGGTGAAGCGCGAGTCGGGTTCCTCGATGGAGGGCAGCACCGCGTCCACCGCATCCAGCACCTCGTCCACCGTGTAGGGCGTGGTCCGCGGTGCCAGCGCCTGGCCGAAGCGGAAGGCGAACTCGGGCTCGGCCACCCGCATCAGGTTGCCGGCCAGCGACAGGGCATCGCCGTCGGCAAGCACCTGGCCGGCCAGCACCCGCCCGGCCAGCGGGCCGCTCACCCCGATATGGGCCTGGCCGGCGGCGCTGGTGGCCGCGATCTTCCAGCCCACCACAGGGCGCCCGGTCACGGCGGGCAGCCAGGTCTGGATGGCATGGCCTGATGCAGCGTCAGCCGGCCGCAGGTGCGCAGGCAGGGCCTCGAGCAAGCGCCCCGACTCGCGGTGCGACCACAGCAGCCGCGCCGCGGCCTCGGCCTGATCAGGCGTGATGGCCGCAGCGCCGGTGTGCGCGCCAGGGCCGCGTGATGCGATGTTCGACGTCATGAGCGCTCCTGCTGTTCAACTGCGCCGCTTCAGGTTGACCGCGTTGCCACTCAGGATCAGCGCCGCGCCGGCCATTGTGGCCAGGTCGATGCGCTCAGCGTACAGCGCCCAGCCCGCCAGCGCGGTCAGCGGCAGGCGCAGGAAGTCCATGGGCACCACCACGGTGGCCTCGGCGTGGGCCATGGCGCGCGCCATGCAGTAGTGCGAGAAGGTGCCGCACACGCCCACCACCGCGATCCACGCCCACTGCACGCCCACGGGCGTCTGCCAGTGCAGCACCGCCGGCACGGCGCCGATCACCGACTGCACCACCAGCATCCAGAACATGACCTGCGTGGCGCTGTCGGTGCGGGTCAGCGACTTCACCATCGTCACCGAGACCGCAAAGCCGATGGCTGTCACCAGGGCGATGAGGTGGCCCACGCTGAAGGCCGCGCCGTCGGCGGGCCGGACGATCAGCACGACACCCGCCGTGCCCAGCGCGATGGCCGCCAGCTTGCGCCCGTCCATGCGCTCGCCCAGGAAGGCGTAGGCCAGCAGCGCCGTCCAGATGGGCATGGTGAATTCCAGCGCCACCAGGTGGGCCAGCGGAATGAGCGCCAGCGCCACCAGCCAGCCGCCCTGCGCCGCGTAGTGCACCAGGTTGCGCAGCGCGTGGGCCTGCAGCCGGGTGGTGCGCATCGCGCGCAGCCCGCCAGCGGCGCGTACCAGCGGGGCCAGCAGCACCAGTCCGATGAGCGAGCGCAGCAGCATCACCTGGAACACCGAGAGCTCGCGCGTGGCTTCGCGGCCGGCCACTGCGATGGCGGTCATCATGAGCAGCCAGCCTGCCATCCAGGCCGCCGCGAGGCCGGTGGAGGCACGCGCGGCAGGCGGTGGCACGGGTCCCTGCGCAGACGACATCAGACGGTGCGCCGCCTCATCGGCCGGGAGACTCGTATCGCTTGCCGAGCTCCGGCGGGTTGGCGAAGGTCTTGCGGAAGAAGTCGTCGTCGGCGTCGGCGAAGCGCAGGCCCGCGGCCTTGACCGCGCCGTCGTCCACCTTGGCCAGCGGCGTGTAGCGCGGGTGGTGGTGGTCCAGATAGGGGTCGTTGCGCGCGGCGTTGTAGCAGAACAGCACCGTCCAGCGCCGATCGGGCGAGCGGTTCTGGTCGGAGCGGTGCATCACGTTGCTGTGGAAGAACAGGCCATCGCCCGGTTCCATCTCCACGTACACCCGCTCGAAGCGCTCGAGCATCTCCTGCACGCGCCGGGGCTCGGCACCCACCTGCTCGCCGGGCAGCACGCCGTGGTCCACCCGCCCGGCGTGGTGCGAGCCGCGCAGCACCTGCAGGCAGCCATTGGCCCGGGTGGTGCGGTCCAGCGCCACCATCACGCTGGCCATGAGCGGGAACATGCAGCCGTTGTGGTACCAGTAGCCGTAGTCCTGGTGCCACTCCCAGGCGCCGCCCTCGTAGGGCTCCTTGGCGGTGAGCTTGGAGTGGTAGTGGTAGACCTCGCCGCCGAGCATGTCTTCCATGGTGTCCACCACACGGGGAGACCGCGCCGCCAGCCCGTACACGCTGTCGCCAGGGTGGTTCCAGGTGGCCATGCGCGTGGCCTTGCCCTCGGAGTCCTTGCGGTCGTACAGGCTGGCGCGCAGCTGAGGGTCCTGCTCGATGGCGCCGCGCAGGGTGGTGGTCTCCTGCAGGTCGAACAGGCCGCTGACCAGCACGTAGCCGTCGCGCTCGTACTGGGCTCGTTGCTCGGGCGTGAACAGCGTTGGCATGGCAGGGGCTCCAGCAGGTGCGTCGGACCGCGCGCCTGGCGCGCGCTCGGGTCCTGCTCAGTGTAGGTCTGCGCCTGGCGGCCCCGGCAGGGCCTTGCGCGCGGCAACGCACAATGACTGCCGAGCGTCTGCACACACACGTCGATGACCTGATGCCCATGCCTCGACCGACCCTTCCTTCGTCGCCCGGCCTGAGGGCCGCCCGGAGTCCCGGCCTGGCCGGATCTGCCCAATCCGCGCTGCACGCCCTGTGCGTGCTGCTGGCGCTGTGCGCCGTGCCGGTTCTGGCCGCCCCCGACGAACAGGCCCTGTGCAAGGACCGGGGCTACCCCGTGGGCACGCCCAGCCGCTGGTTCTTCGACGAGTGCGTGCGGGTGGGCTCGTTCACGCACCAGGGCGAGATCCCGGGGCTGTTCGGCGGGCAGCCCAACACCCTCCGACCGGGCGCTGACCCCATGCCGCTGCCCGCCGCAGCGCAGGCGCCTGACTACCGCTGGAGCGTGGGCACTGAAAGCGGCCTGACCCTCGACGACTACCTGGCACGGCAGCGCACGATGGCCCTGCTGGTGGTGCGCAACGGCGTGCTGGAGGTGGAGCGCTACCAGTACGACCGCACGTCCTCGCACCGCTTCCTGTCGCAGTCCATGGCCAAGACGGTCACGGCGCTGGCCGTCGGCTTTGCGGCGCAGGAAGGCAAGCTCGCCTTGGACGACCGGGCCGACCGCCACGCCCCGGCGCTGGCCGGCACGCTGTACGGCGAGGCGACCGTGCGGCAGTTGCTGCGCATGTCCTCAGGCGCCCGGTTCGAGGAGCGCTACGACGGCCGTGACGACCTGGCGCGCTACGGCGCGGCGGCCCTGCGTGGCGGCGCGGCAGCGGGCGCGCGGGTGATCACCGAGCGCGCCCACCCGGCCGGCGCTGTCTTCAACTACGCCAGCGCCGAGACCGACATGCTGGCCCTCGTGCTGCGCGGCGCCACCGGCCAGACGCTGAGCCAGTGGCTGGAGCCGCGCCTGTGGCAGCCCATGGGGGCAGAGACCTCGGCCCTGTGGCGTGCCGGGGCCGATGGCCTGGAACGCGCCGGTGGCAACCTGAACGCCACCGCGCGCGACTGGGCGCGCCTGGGCACGCTGCTGGCGCATGACGGCGTGCGGCCCGACAAGCCGCAAGGCGGCCCGCTGCTGCCGCAGGACTTCCTGCTGGAGGCCACCGACTGGAAGCGCCACCCCGAGGCCTTCGCGCCGCGCAAGGCCACGCCCTACTACGGCTACGGCTACCAGGTCTGGACCTTTCCGGGCGCCAAGCGCCGCTTCGCCCTGCTGGGCGTCTACGGCCAGGCGATCTTCGTCGACCCCGAACAGAAGCTCGTGATGGTGCACCTGGCAGCCAACGCCACGGCCCGCGCCGGCCAGACCTCCATGGCACGCGAGATGGGGGCGCTGTGGAATGGCATCGTCACGCACCGGGGGCGGTGGTGAGCTGAGTTGAGGGCGCGGACAGGCCCCCGGGTGAACGCGCTCAGGCGCCTTGCACTGCCGCCTCGGCGCGGCGCGCGGCGGCCACGGTGGCCGGATAGCGGAAGGCCAGCGGCAGCAGCAACACGAAGGACAGCACCAGCGCGACCAGCGACACGGCGGTCATCGCGACCAGCAGGCCGTCAGGGCGCCCCTTCATCTGGTCTGACAGGGCGCCGACGATGGCGGGACCCAGCGCCGAGCACACGATGTTCGCGGTGAGCGAAAGCGCTGCGAGCCGGGCCCGCATCGGCGCCGGCGTCATCTCCTGCAGCGCGGTGGGATACAGCAGCGAGCCGGCCATCACCATGGTCAGGAAGGCGCCGGTGGCGATGAACAGGTGCAAGGGCTCGCCGCTGGACATCATCGCGACGACGGGCACCGCGGCGCAGCCTGCCGCGGCCATCAGGGCCAGTGGCGCCAGGCGGGGGCCAACGCGGGGGCCCAGCACCCGGTTGGCCAGCATCGCGATCACGAAACCCAGGATCGTGGCCGTCAGCGTGGCGGCACCCATGCCGTTGCCGGTCTGCACGGGGGTGGATCCCATCAGCCGCATCGCGACCACCGGCGCAAAGCTCAGCACGCAGCCGATGGCCATCGACTGCATGCCGATCCCGATGTAGAAGCTGGCGAAGGCGGCCTTCTCCTCTCTCAGGAACGGCCAGGCCGGCGGCGCGGGGGGCCGGAAGTCCGAGGCCCCCGGGTCGCCCGGACGCAAACCGCGCGGTGCAAGGGGCAGCCGTCGCTGGCGCGGCATCGTGAGGATCAGCGGCACCAGCACCACGCCGGGCAGCGCGACCGCGAACAGCGCCAGCCGCCACGTCGACATCGTGTCCAGCGGTGCCGGCAGCAAGTGCCGCCACGTGTCGACGGCGAAGATGAGCCAGCCCGACATCGCGATCACGGCCCCGAGGCCCAGCCGGCCGCCCACCAGCAGCACCGAGTTGGCAAGGTGCCGCCTGTCGCCGCGGAACAGCTCAGGGATCATCGCCAGCGCGATCGGTATCAGCGCGGCCTCGCCCGCGCCGACCAGGGCGCTGGCGATGAAGAGCTCCTCGAAGGACCTGGCCAGCCCGGACAGCACGAGCGCGACGCACCACACCGCGATCGATGCCGCGAGCACCCGGCGGCGATCGAAGCGGTCAGCCAGCCAGGCGATCGGGTAGGCCACGAAGGCGGTGATCAGCGCCACGCTCACGCCCTGGACCAGCCCGATCTGGAAGTCGCTGAGCCCGAGCTCCTTGCGCAGCGGCTCGACCTGCAGGTTGATCACCGGCCGGTCGGCGATGGTGTATAGCGCCAGGATCAGCAGGACCGTGAGCGCCCACCACGACGCCAACGGTGACGGTGTCGCCTCGACAGAGCCGGTGTCCCCGTGCCCGGACGGTGCCGGAGTCACGTCTTGAGATGTGGTCATAGGAGCTCGCTATCGCCAGGCGTGGGTGGACCCGGGTGCGGCTCGGGGCGCCTTAGCCCCAGAGCGCCGCCTCGGGGGGATGCAGCAGGCCGCGGTCGTACCGCATCGGGTGCTCGCGGTCGCGCACGTTGAACAGCGGGCCGTCCAGGTCCACCCAGCGCGCGAGCTGCGCCACCAGGAAGGCCGGCGCCATGCCCAGCGAGGTGCCGCACATATTGCCCACCATGACGTCGAAGCCCAGCGCACGGGCCTCGCGGGCCAGCGCCAGCGCCTCGGTCAGCCCGCCGGCCTTGTCGAGCTTGATATTCACGCCCTGGTAGCGGCCTTGCAGCGCCGGCAGCGAGGCACGGTCGGTGCACGACTCGTCGGCCACGAGGGGGATGGGCGCGTCCAGCCCGTCGAGCTCGGCATCGCTGCCACGACGGACCGGCTGCTCGACGAACTCGACGCCCAGGGCCTGCAGCGACGGCATCAGCTCCTCGAGCAGGCGGCGCGTCCAGGACTGGTTGGCGTCGACGACCAGCCGGGCGTGCGGCGCCTCCTCACGCACGACGCTGATCCAGTCCACGTGGCGGGCGCCGTCGACCTTGATCTTGATGAGTGGCACTGAAGAGAGAGTTCTTGCCCGGCGCCGTATGTCGGCGATGCTGCCCAGGCCGATGGTGCAGGCGGTCAACAGCGGACGCAGGGGTTGCATGCCCGCGCTGACCCAGGCGGGTACGCCCGAGCGCTTTGCCTGCAAGTCCCACAAGGCGCAGTCCAGGGCGTTGCGGGCACCGCCCCGCGGCAAGAGCGTTGCGAG
>Ga0315902_10012975_pt1 | contig 10811 bp, 8 predicted proteins | sample LakEriMetagenome_9_FD_203523 | JGI IMG/M metagenome (GOLD analysis project Ga0315902, IMG submission 203523) | Freshwater fungal communities from buoy surface, Lake Erie, Ohio, United States - Buoy 12 MA117 | ecosystem: Environmental > Aquatic > Freshwater > Lake > Lake biofilm | place: USA...
CAGGCACTGGCGCAGTTTCCGCACGCGGATCGGGTGGACGTTCGGTATCGCAGCTATCAGCTGATGCCGCACTTGCCTGTTGGCGAAACGGTTGGGGTGACGGAGCTGCTGGTGCGCGAGAAGGGGATGCCGCGCACGCAGGTCGAGGCGATGCACGCGCAACTCACGGCGCGTGGGCGTGAGTTGGGGATCGACTATCGATTCGATCGTGCGCTGGCGTTCAACACGCGGGCGGCGCATCGACTGAGTCATTTCGCGTTGCCGCAGGGGACACAGCACGAGCTCATGCTGCGGCTGTTCCGGGCGTACTTCAGCGAAGGGGCCGATCTCAGCAAGACGTCAGCGCTGGTGGATTGCGCGGCGGAGGTCGGGTTGGATCGCGCAGCGGCGCTGCAGGCGCTCGAGAGCGGGGCGTTCGATGCGGAGGTCACCGCCGACGAGCAGGAGGCGCGGGTGATCGGCGTGCGCGGGGTGCCGTTCTTCGTGTTGGACGCGCGCTATGCGGTGAGCGGCGCGCAGCCGGTGGAGGCGTTCCGGCAGGCGTTGGATACGGCGTGGGGGGCCGGCGCGTAATTCTGGTGGGTTGAGCGTCGGACAGATGATGATTCCGCCGTGCGCCCATGGCATATCTGGCCACGTCAGGAGTGCGCTGAGTTCGCTGCCGACCGGTGATTCGCGGTGCTGACTCTTGCGCCATCCCTCTAGAACTGGGCCTTAGCTATATTATTAGCTAAGCGATCGTTGTCGACCTGACCGTTAGTCAGCCGTTCTCGGGGTTCCTCATGAAAACCGTCACGATGCACAAGGCGAAGACGCATCTCTCGCAGTTGATCGCCGACGCGGAGGCGGGGGAAGAGGTGATCATCACACGCGATCATGTACCGGCGGTGCGGCTGGTACCGGTTGGTGTGGCGACCCCCAAGCGGCAGTTTGGCGCGCTGGCTGGTCAGCTGTCCGTCACGGACGCGTTTTTCGAACCGCTCCCCGAGGCGGAGTTGTCCGGCTGGGAGGGGTAGGGGCGGTGCGTCTCCTGCTCGACACGCACACCCTGCTGTGGTGGCTCGCTGGCGATGCCCAGCTTCCGATCAGCGCGCGTGCACTGATCGCGGATGAGCGAAACGAGATCTATGTGAGTGCGGTCTCCGCCTGGGAGATCTCCACCAAGCATCGACTTGGCAAGCTTCCGGGCGCGGGGCCGTTGATGGTGGACTTCGAGCGGGAGATCCGGAGTCAGGGATTTCTGCCGCTTCCCATAACGCTCCCCCATGGACAACGCGCCGGGTCGCTTGATGGCGAACATCGCGATCCGTTCGATCGCATGCTCGTGGCGCAGGCACTCAACGACCGCATGGCGGTGGTCTCCAATGATCGCGCGCTCGATCATTTCGGAGTCGTTCGCGTCTGGTAGCTGGCGCGCCAGCCTCACGGGTGTGGCGCAGGTCCCTTGATCAGGCTCGCTCTCTCCACGTGCCTTGGCGCTGATCCTTGAATGGGCTACTCTTCATCCAGCTGAGTTGCTAGAGAATTGGCATCGTCTTCATGAAGACGGGATACCGGTCCGCATCGATCCACTGGAGTAGTCCATGCTCCCGCGCGTATCACAGGTACACACTGATTCCCCCTATCGTCTGGTGCTGACCTTCACGGACGGCTCCAGCGGTGTTGCGGACCTGTCGTCGTGGATTGCAGGCCGACGCGGAGTATTCACGCCGTTGCACGATCCAGCGTATTTCGCGCGGGTGTGCGTCGATGCGGACGCGGGGACGGTCGTGTGGCCGAATGGCGTCGATCTCGATCCCGATATGCTGTACGCAGTCGCGCACGTGGAGAGCTCTAGATAGCCAGTTGCTCCACATCGGTGAGACTGAAATCTCCGCCGACGAACAGTAACGGGAGTGCGCGGTCCATCGCGAGCGCGTACGCGTAGAGATCGCCGAAGTTCAGCGCGGCCGCATGGCGCCCCTTGCCGAACCGTCGGGCTCCGTCGCGCGCGAGGACGAGCTGCAAGCCATCGAACGGCACGACATCGAGCCGCAGATCGCGAATGCATTCATCGACGAGCACGTCGGCGGTTGCGCCGTGCCGCGTCTGCAGCACCAGCGAAAGCTCGAGGATGGTGCCGGCCGACACCAACCGATGCATGAGCCCATCAAGGGCGCCGAGCAGCCGCTCGGCGTCGGGCTCGCGCGTCAGGATCGCCACCAAAGCCGACGTGTCCACCACCGCCGCACGCGCCGAAGCAATCATTTGGGAAGGCCGTACTCGTCGTAGAGCAGCGCGTCGCTGGGCGTCGCGTCGATGACTGGAAGCGAGGCCAGCCGTTCCTGCAGTCGGCGCACCGCTGCGTGCACCGCACCCACCGCGTTAACCGCGCGCCGCGCAGCGACCACCGCGCCGGCGAGGTACCCCGGATCACTCGGGCTGGTCTCACTCCCTGCCAGGATCAAGCGATCCTGCCACGGTGCGCTCACCCACGGTGCCGATGAGGGCACAGGGTGCCCGGAGGCGACCCGATCGGCCGTCGTTGCGGTGAACGGCTCGGTCACCCAGTCCGCGAGGTAGGTCGCGGTTGGCCGCCCCGCATCCGCTCCAAACAGTCGGGTCAGCTGGTCGATGCACGCCCGCGTGAGCGCTACATCACCGAGTACCGCACGCTGCGCGGCGTCGATCCCGACAAAGCCAAATAGCGCTGAGGTGCCATCGGCCGTCGTTGCATCATGGATTTCCGACAGCGGTCCGATCATGCTATGCGCGAAACCGGACAGGCCGCCGTCGCGCCACAATGCGCGATCATAGCGCGCAATGAATTTCGCGTGTGGCGCCATCCATGTGGGCGTGTCACGCCATCGCTGCAGGATGGCGGCATCCTGCACGGGATCGCACGCGATCTGCGCCAACAGGCGCGGCGGCAGCGCGGCGATGACTTGCGACGCGCTTAGCGTACACGACGCACCAGTCGCGTCCGTGTACGTCACGACCACCTGCGCATCGGTCAGCGACAATGCTGTTACCTGCGCCTGCATGATGAGACGGGAAGACGGGAGATCGCGCAGCACCGCATCGATCACCGCGCCCGTCCCCCCAACCAGGCGCATCGACGGCGGGGCCTGATCGAGCCCGAAGTCGCGCGCCGCAAATCGCTGGACTCCCTCACGCGGCGAGCGCTCGATGAGGACGTCCCCATCCACGTGTTGGGTAAAAGCCTTGAGACCGAGCTCGGCAACGAGCTCACCCATTGCGGGCTGCGCATGGGGCCAGAACCACGAAGGGCCAAGATCGAGGCCGTCCACCGTGGTGTGAATCCGCCCGCCGACCCGATCTCTGGCCTCGAGTACGAGGCATTCGATACCGGCGGCATGCAACCGACGCGCCGCATACAGCCCCGCGAGACCGGCGCCGACAATGACCACGGGCACCGTACTACGCTGCGAGCTACTCACTCCGTCGGAGGGTCCGGTAGCCACTTCGCCAGCGTCAGATACATCTGATCGGGATCGATCGGCTTCGCTACGAAGTCATCCATCCCGGCCTCCATGCACCGCCGACGATCTTCTGCCATCGCATTGGCGGTCATCGCAATCACGCGTAGTTCAGCGAGTGCCGGCGTCTCCCGGATACGCTGCGTCGCCTCGTAGCCATCCATCTCCGGCATCTGTACGTCCATCAGGACGAGATCAAACATCGCGTGCCCAAGGGCATCGAGTGCTTCGCGCCCATTACCGCACACGGTGACCGTCGCGCCACACTTGGTGAGCAGCTTGCGGATCACCAATTGATTGAAGGCATTATCCTCGGCGATCAGCACATGCCGCCCCACCAGTCGCGCCCGCGCGGCATCGATATCCTGGATGCTCGCGGTGTCATCCTCGGTGGGTATCACGGCATCCACCCGCGCGAACCGTGCCGTGAACGCGAAGAGACTCCCGGTGCCCACCGTGCTCTCCACCGTAATCGCGCCGTCCATCAGCTCGACCAGCTGCTTGGCAATCGCCAGTCCAAGCCCGGTGCCCCCGTACTTCCGGGTGTTCGAGGCGTCGGCCTGACTGAACGGAAGAAAGAGGCGATCAATCTGCTCGTGACTCAGACCAATCCCGGTGTCGCGCACGCGGAACTCGAGGACCATGTCCTCGGTGTTTGCCACCGCCGCCCCACGCGACACCTCCACGCGCACCCCACCACGCTCCGTGAACTTGACGGCATTCCCGGCGAGATTGAGCAGGATCTGCCCCAGACGTAGTGCATCGCCACCCAAGAAGCTCGGAACGTCCTCTGCCACCTGGATGTCGAACTGCAGCGCCTTCTCCCGCGCGAGATGCCCGCAGATGCTGTCCACCTGGTCGAGCGTCTGCTGAAGCGCGAAGGGGATGCGTTCCAGTTCGACTTTTCCGGCGTCGATCTTGGAGAAGTCGAGGATGTCGTTGATCACGGTGAGCAGATCGCGCGCCGACCGATTGACTCGCTGGAGGTAACCGCGCGCCTGCTCGCCGAGCTCCTCCTGGAGACACAGATACGACATGCCGATGATGGAGTTCATCGGCGTGCGGATCTCGTGACTCATGTGCGCGAGGAACTGGCTCTTGGCCCGATTGGCCTGATCGGCGAACTCGACGGCGAGCTGCATCTCGGCGATGCGCCGCTCGGCGGCTTCCTGCTTGCGTCGCTCGGTGAGGTCACGCACGGACACGATGTCCGACGACGCCTGAATGCCGGCGGCTCGCGCCACCGTGAACTCCGCGTCGAAGGTCGTGCCGTCGAGATGATACGCGACCCCCTCATGCACCGTATTGGGTGACTCACCGCGATCCGCCGTTCGCCACTGTTCGGCTTCCGGCAGCACCAGCCGCAATCGCCGATCGATGGTGCGGCCGAACAGATCGTACGCACGCGAGTTGGCGCTGGTGATCACGCCGTCGCCATCCACCACCAGCAGCGCATCGGGGCTCTGCTCGAAGAGCGCACGCAGCGTACGCTGGGTGCGCGTCTGGGTAATGAACGCGCCAAGGAGCTGCGCGACCTGCTCAAGCAGCTTCGGGAGCCGATCGTAGCCGGGATAGGCATGGGACCCGCCGAACTCGATCACGGCCAATACCCCATCACTGCCCATGACCGGTACGGCACACACCGTACGGATCCCCGTACGGCGTGCAGCGTCGGCGCGCCGCGACAGTCGCCCTGCCGTATCGTGCATCCAGAAATCGGTGCGTTGACAGGGCGCGGCGGTGCCCCACGCGACGCCGGGGGCACCGACGCCTTGCAACCACTCCGTGCCGGCGGCGAAGGACAATTCGCTCGTGATCTCGACCCAGTCGTTGAAGGTCGAATCGGATGCGGCTCCCGCGACGTAGCGCAGCGCTGACTGTCCCGGTTCGACGGTCCATACGCAGGCCGCGCGGACGTCGAGAATGCCGACGAGGGTTTCCGTTACGAGTCGCGCAGCGTCTTCAACGGATCCGCAGCCGAGCAGTTGGTCGCCGACGCGTCGCGCCACAGCCGCGTGACTGCTGGCGATGCGGAGCTCGGTGACGTCGGTGTGGACGCTGATATAGCCGGTGCGTGCGCCACGCGCGTCGCGCGTCGCTTCACCTTCGACCAGTGCCCAGTACTGCTCACCGGATTTCCGGTAGTGCAGAATTTCCGCAGAGCACGACTTGCCGGTAGTCCGTGCGATGGCCAGCGCTTCACGGACGTCGTCGGCGGTGTCGGCACCTACGAGCACCTCGTCCGCACGACGTCCGATGACCTCGTCGAGGGAATAGCCCGTGTGGCGCGAGAAGAGGTCGTTGACCCACTCGATGCGATCCTGCGCATCGCTGACCACCACCAGACTGCGCGTGCGTTCCGCCAGCGCGCGGAATACCTCGAGCTGGCGCGGGGATCCGATCAATGGCGCACCAAACGCCGGCGTTTCGCCGGTCATGACCGCCTTGGTCGGCAACGGATCGGTCCCGCGCCTCTCACGTGTGCGTCAGCGTGTGCGCGCGTCGGCCGCGAGCGTGTAGGTGCCGACGAGCACGGCGCTCGCAAGGATATGCCCTTCAATGGCCTGACGGACGGCGCGACCGTCCACGACGCCGTCTACCGGGCAGCGCTCCACATCAAGCGCGTACAACGTGAAGGTGTACGGATGGATCACCGTGTCGTTAAAGGGCGGGCAGGGGCCATCGTAGCCGAAGTAGGTGCCTTCCATGGCCGCGTCTCCCTTGAACCACACCGTGTAGTCGTTGGAGCCGTGACGCCATCCCATGGCGGTCTCCGGCCCGGACTTGCCACGCGCCTGAATGCCCTGCGACCCCTCACCGTCCGCGATCGACCGCACGTCGGCCGGGATGTCCATCACGACCCAGTGATAGAAATCGAAGCGCGGCAGATCGAACGGGATCCGGCGGTCTTCCTTGTTGACGTCGTCAGCGATCGTCGGGACTTCCGGGTCGTGGCAGAGGAGCACGAAGCTCTTCGTGCCAGCGGGGACGTCGGACCAGGTCAGGGCGGGCGACCGGTTGTCGGAAAGCGTCATCCGCGTGGCGGGGTCCGGGCGGGCGAACGCGAACTCCGGCGGGATGGGGGCGCCGTGGGCGAACGACGGGGATTCGAGCTTCATGAGGGCCTCGTGCGAAGAGAGTAGGTGGCACTGGGAATATCGCAGTCATTGCCACGCGCTACTAGGGAATGCGACAACGGGGGCGACGCGTTCGCATCGCCCCCGTGCTTTCGTCCCAGTTGAACGACCCCGATCAGCGCAGATTGGGGTTGGTTTCCAATTCGCTGAGCGGAATGGGGAAGCAGAGCGACCGGCCCGTCATGCTTTCCTGTTCGCCGGGGCGATTGAGCGCGGCCCAGCGACGGAAGTCACCAAGGCGGCGGCTCTCAAGCCACATCTCGATCCCGCGTTCCCGCTTGAGCGCCGTCCACGCCTCCGTGGCGTTGGTCGCAGTCCACGGCTGGAGGCCGAGGGCGATGCGGCGCGCGTTGAGCTTGGCCATCGCTCCGGCGACGTCGTTCCCGACCAGCAGCGCCTCCGCCTCGATGAGCCGCATCTCCCAACCGGAGACGAGGTTGATGGAGGCAGCCTGCGACGCATGCTTGGTCTGGAAATACCACCGGACTTGCCCACCGAGGCTCGTCACGGCCGCATCGCCGAACCGAATGGTCAGGCTGGAGTCATATGGCACGCGGGGATCGCGTGTGGTGCGCCGGTAGTTCTCGTAGAACGTGCCCCACACCGTATGGGCGCGATACGGCTGGTTGGCCGAGGCCCAGAAGATGCGGTTGTACTGATCGACGGTGTTCACGTAGTACGGCATGCGGTACACGAACGCGTTGTCGGTGATCGCTCCCGCATCCGTCGCGGCGCCCGCCAAATTGTTCCGCAACAGGCGCACCGATGCGCGTCCGGCGGTCGCCGTGTTGCGGATCGCCGTGTTGTTCGCCGCGGTGGCGACAGTGATCGCCTCGGTGAACGCCGCCTCGGCGCGCTCGAGATACACCGTGTACGCCTGCTTCGCGCCACCATCGATGACGCAGTCGCAGAAATTCTCGCCGAGGTGGCGGTTGGAGAAGCCGACCCAGACCAGCGCCTGCGCGAGTGTCGCGCTGGTATTGGCACTCGCGCCGAGTACGCGTTTGATGCGGATGACGCTATTCTCGGCGGTCCAGCGGGCGCGCTGGGCCTGATTCCACCAGTCACTCCCATCGTCGTCCGAGAGGACGCCGAGCTGCTGGCGAACGGAGATGCCGAAAGCGGCGGTGGAGCCGGACGGGAGCACTTCCCGCGTCACGGCAGCGCCGGTGTAGGAGGTCCAGTTCAGCGCCTCGGCGAGGTCGCGCCCAGCGCCGTTCACGACGGCGGTGAGTGCGGCGGGGTTATCGAGGAAGGAGGCCTGAACGGGGCCGGGGTTCGTGACCTTGAGATCACAGGCGGTGAGGGCAAACGCTGCCGTGGCCCAGGCCGCCGCACGCAAATGGCGAAGAGTCGTCATGGTCGTTGGCCTCAGAAAGTGATGCGGAGCGAGGTGAGATACATCGCCGGCGCCGGGATATGCTCGGAGATGTAGCGCACCGGGGCATTGAAGCCGTCGTTACCGGACATTTCCGGATCGAAGAGCGGCATGCCGTAGTTGCGGCGGAAGAAGTTCTGCGCCGACAGCACCAGCGAGCTGCTGTTGGTGCCCGGGATCATCTTGCCGAGCGGGATGGTGACCGTCACATCGCGCAGCTTGAAGAAGTCGGCGGGGAAAATGAACATGTCCTGCCGTGCGTTACGCGGAACGCAGGTGAGCGCTTCGCGTGGCGTGAGCGGCTGGCTGTTGGCAATGGCCGGGTAGGCGCGTTCGCACGTCGGCCACAGCACCGAGCGCGAGAGCGCCTGGAAGGAGGCGTCTTCGTTGATGTAGGCGCCGCCCTGATACTCGCCGCGCGCCGAGATGGAGATCCCCTTCCACGTCGTGATGTTGAGCGTGGGCGACAGGATCAACGTGGGCTGCGCCGGACCGAAGTTGTAATTGGTGACCGTATCGATCGGCGCGCCGACGACATCCGCGTTCTTGATCAGGCGGCCGCGCACGACCGGAGCGGGCTGCCCTTCGATGACCCACCCGAAGTTGCCGATGCTGAACGACGGCGCACCACCGAGGCTGAGCACCTTGCTCTGATTGGTGCTGACGTTGAGCCCCGTGCGGATACTCAGGTTCTCGCGATCCAGGAGTGTGGCGTTGATCGCCGCTTCGATACCGGACTTCTGGATCTTGCCGGCGTTCCCGAGCGAGCTGTTGAGGAAGCCGAGCGACGGGATGTTGCGGACGAAGAAGAGCGCGTCCGACGTCACGGCCTTGAAATAGGTGAAGTCCATCGTGAAGCGCCCCGAGAAGAGCGTCTGGTCGAAGCCGAGTTCGGTTTCGACGGTACGCTCCGGACCGAGGTTCGGGTCACCGAGGTTGAGTGGGCGCACGGCGGGCGACGTGCCCCAGCCGACCGGGTTCCACGTCTGTACGGCAGCGAACGCCGTCGGTGCACGACCGGCGGCACCGTAGGCGGCGCGCACCTTCAGCGTGCCGTACTTCTCCTTCCAGAAGCCTTCGTCGGAGGCCACCCACGAGGCGCTCGCCTTGGGGTAGGTCTGGAAACCGAAGCTTTCGCCGAAAGCGCTGTTACCATCAACGCGCGCGCCGACGGTCACGAAGTACTTGTCTTTGAGGCCGAAGAGCGCCTGTGTGAACGCACCACCAGTAATGTTCTTCAGGCGGTTTTCGTCGGCGTTACGGAGCGAGCCGGAGGCGACCGTCGGATCGGTCGGCGCCGGGTACCCTTCCGAGTAGGCGACGACATCACCGACGAATGAGTTGATGTACTGCGTACCAGCCGACAGCGTGGCCTTGAAATCGCTGGTCACCTGCAGGTCGTAGTTGTTCGCCCAGTCGAGGCTGATGATGCGGTTCTGCCAGATCTGGTTCTGGATGATGCCGAGCACGGCACCGGGGAACCCATACGGACGGACGTTACGATTCTCGAGCGCGGAGCGATCGAAACCGAGGACGAGGCGGCTCGAGTACCGCTCGAATGGCGTCCACGTGGTGGTCGCACCCATCAGCAGGCGATCGATGTTGCTGGTGAGCTGCTGTTTGTAGACCTGCTTGATGGTGTCCGGATCGGCCTTGCCGAAGTAGTTGCGGTCGCGGCGGAAGGCGTTGAGCGTGACGCCCTGCGCATTGTTGCCGGCAGGGGTCTGGGTGATGAGGTTGTTCGTGTAAGAGGTGTTCCAGCTGAACTGCATGTTCTTCATCGGGCTGAAGTCGACATTGGAGCGCAGCTGGTACTTGCGCTCGTTGTCGAGCTGGAGCACGCCGTTCGCGTTGTCAGCGCCGAAGGAGAACAGATAGCGGACGCCATCACGCGTCCCGCCGGCGACCTGCGCCTGCATCCCGAGGCGATCGCCGTTGCGGAGGAACGGATCCATGTAGATGAGCGGGACCGCATCCGTGCCGAACTTCTGCAGCTTCGAGAAGCCGGAGTTCAGCTGCGCGGTCCACTTGGGGGCGCCCTGAGAGCCGCGCTTCGTGAAGATCTGAATCACGCCGGCGGCGGCGTCGGTGCCAAAGAGCGTCGTCGCGGCCGCACCCTTCACGACTTCGATCCGATCGATGTCGTCGGGATTGATATCGTTGAGCGGGCTGCCGTTGGCGTTGGCCCCACGCTGCGTCGCGCCCTGGAAGATGCCGTTGCGCGGATACTCGTCGGAGCGGGTGCGCACGCCATCCACATAGATGAGGGGCTGGTTGCTGAGCGCCAGCGACGTGGCGCCGCGCAGGCGGATCGCACTGCCGCTGCCGGCGTTGCCGAGGCCGCCCGAGATCTGGACACCGGCGACGCGGCCGGCGAGCAGGTTCGAGACGTTGGTCGGGACCTCGGGGAGCTCTGACGCCTTGACGGAGCCTATCGAGTTGCCGACCTCGCGCTTACGTGCTGAGCCGGCGGTTCCGGTGACGACGACCTCGTTGAGTGACGCCGGTGCCACGTTCATCGCGAAGTCCACCGTGACGGTGCCGTCGGCGGTGATGGTGACCGGTCGGTCGATCTGGGTGTAGCCGAGGGCGCGGGCGCGGAGCGTGTAGCTGCCGGCGGGGACCCCGGTGATCTGGTAGGTGCCATCGGCGCCGGTCGTCGCCCCGAGGCCGCGCCCCACGATGCCGACCTGCGCGGGGATGGGCTGCCCGGTGGCGGCATTGGTGACTTTGCCGCGGATGCGACCACCATCCTGGGCGTCCAACGGGGTGGCGATCAGCGGGATCGCCGCGAGCCACCAGAAAAGGGCGTGTCGA
>Ga0315902_10012977_pt1 | contig 10810 bp, 10 predicted proteins | sample LakEriMetagenome_9_FD_203523 | JGI IMG/M metagenome (GOLD analysis project Ga0315902, IMG submission 203523) | Freshwater fungal communities from buoy surface, Lake Erie, Ohio, United States - Buoy 12 MA117 | ecosystem: Environmental > Aquatic > Freshwater > Lake > Lake biofilm | place: USA...
TCGTCGCTATAATAGTACCTCCCAAAGCAAAAGAAGCAAAAGCTGTGTAAATAATTAACATGACCTTTAGTTTTAATCGTTAATGATTGCGGATATCCGCGTTCTAAGGAGTCATGTTCATTGGGATCAAAAATAGCATATATCAAAAGCGACTTTTCGCTTTCTTTGATATTTTACTAATGCAATAATAATTAAAATATTTAGAAGTGAAAAATTTTTAACGAAAAAAATCCGCTATAATGTTATTTTTTTTAACCAAAAAGAATGAATAACAATTAGTTCAGTTGATTCTTTTTTGTAAAGGTAGAATTTTGGAGTTTTACCCAATGCCTGAATTTATTTTCAAGCAATTCTACCTGATCTTTCCATTCGGGATTCAGTTCAAGCAGGGCAGCTATTTTTGCGCATTCAACAGGGGTGGCAATACCTAGAAGGTATTTCTTTAATAAACCAGATCTAAAAAATTGGTCCTTATGCATTTTATTGAACTTTGAAAAAATAATCAGACGATTTCTATTAAAGTTACTTCAGGTAATATACCTACACGCCCTGGATATCCTAAATGGCCTAAACCCCTATTAACATAAAGCATTTGATTTCCCTTTTTGTATAGACCTGCCCATTGTTTGTAAACATATTGAATAGGGCTCCATTGAATAATGCCAGGTATTTCAACGCCAAATTGAAATCCGTGCGTATGACCTGAGAAAGTGATGGCAATTTCCTTAAAGTCAGTAACTACCTCATGAGACCAATGAGAGGGATCATGTGATAGCAATAGCTTTAAGTCGGTATTTTCAACACCCGCATAAGATTCTTTTAATTTTCCATATTTAGGGAATCTCATGTGGGTGGAATAATTTTCAACTCCAATAATTCCCACTTCCTTACCATTAATTTTAACGACACTATGCTCATTCGTTAGCAGTGACCAACCCATCTCTTTATGGTACTGCTTTAACTGATTTAAATTATCTTGTTTCTTTTCCGTGCTTTCCCATGGCACATAATCACCATAGTCATGATTTCCCAATACAGAAAATACGCCATATTTAGCCTTTATCTTCTTTAAAACAGGAAGTAGGGGAACGACTTCGTCTGCTGTATTGTTTACTAAATCTCCAGTAAACAATACAAGGTCAGCATCTTGTGCATTTATAATATCAACAGCTTTATTCACCTCTTCGGGGTACAAAAAGCTACCTGAATGAATGTCAGATATTTGAATGATTTTTAAGCCCCGAAGTTGATCGGGAATACCATCTATTTTAACAGATGTCTGTCGAAGTTGAAATCGATATGCATTCCTAAAAATTCCGTAAGTCAGGCTTATAAGAGGTATAGCACCTATAAATAAACCAAACTGGCTTAAAAACCTCGACCTCGATGGGTTGAATGACTCACTGGGTTTAAAATAATCAAGGACCCATTGAAAAGCTCTGAAAATATCATCTATAAAAAGGAAGGGTAATACGAGGAATTTTGAAAAGTAAGTTATAAAAACTAAAGATCTTAGTATAGTTAATGTTACCTTATCCCACTCTGATATTAATCCCGAGGTATAAGCTAATGTAAAGGATATCATTAGGATATTCAAGCTAAAAAAAATGACCTTTGACCACGTTCTTGCCGACAAGGAATAGTTAGCAAAAACTACTTTTAATGCCTGGTAAGCATACAAATCTATGGCTATCAGTAAAATGACTAAAAAAAGAGTACGCATTATTTATTTATTAGCCTAAGCATAACACAACAAGCGGGGTAATGGTTTATTTAATTTAAAATGAATTAACTTTGCATCTTAATACTCAATTCTCAAGCATTGAAAATGTCTCCGCGCGTGCTAAATTATATTATTTTATGGTTATTTCTGATGCCTTTTCAGCTGAGAGCTCAATGGTCTAAAACGATTCATCAGTCTGTTGCATTGCCTGATACAATGACTCGGTTTTCTATTCAATCCCATACCTCTTTTGATACCGTTTTTTGGATTGGTTCAGATATCATTTTGGAGACAAACGTATCAATGTCAGGGACAAAAGAATCTGTTTTCGATTTTTTTATTGTTTCAGACCGATACCAATGGAAACTGGTCAATGAGGGCAACTGGTTGTTAAAAACTGTTAATGCATCAATGAATAAGCTGAAAGATGTCACAGAACAAGTGAAAATAAAGATGTATATTCCTGAATATTTTCAGCATTCACTGGATTCTTTTTTTGTTAGAACCCCTTTAAAAGATTAATCAGCGAGTTTTTAGACGGAGAATATGATAAAGGACATAGAAATTGGAATTTTGCCTGCCTTTGCCTCTAATCAAGAAGCAATTAAAACAACTATAAGCCAAACTTTAGGTATAGATGAGTTAGATTTTACTTTCAACCTGGTGAGACGCTCCGTTGATGCGAGAGGTAAAACGCCGCTTATTAGGCTTAAGTGTCAGGTTTTTATTTCTGTGCCTGCTCCAGAGGAATTGCTGTTTGACCCACATTGGCAAAGGGTGGAAGGTAAGAAAAAAGTCATTATTGTAGGTGCAGGTCCTGCAGGCTATTTCGCCGCTTTACAATGCCTGACTTTAGGATTAATGCCTATAGTTATTGACAGAGGTAAAGACGTAAGGGCGAGACGTCGCGATTTAAAAGCCATACAGCAAAATGGTGTGGTAGATCCTGATTCAAATTATTGTTTTGGTGAAGGGGGAGCAGGTACCTATTCCGATGGTAAACTTTATACCCGATCTCATAAAAGGGGTTCTATTGAAAATGTTTTGCAAATTTTAGTTAAACATGGCGCAAATCCGGATATACTCGTTGACGCTCATCCGCATATTGGCTCCAATAAGTTACCCCAGATTGTTACTAATCTTAGAAATACTATTCTGGCCTTCGGGGGAGAGGTGCATTTTGAGGAAAAAGTTGTCGATTTTGTAAAAAAAGGAAAGAGGTTGACTGGTGTCATCACACAAAATGAAAAGAAGTGGGAAGGCGACGCTATTATTTTAGCTACGGGACACTCGGCACGCGATATCTATTATTTGTTAGCTAAGCACGGTATTTTAATTGAACAAAAACCTTTTGCTCTTGGCGTGAGGATAGAACACCCGCAACCATTAATTGATAAAATTCAATATGGACAGGAAAATCGACCAGACGCACTGCCCGCTTCTAGTTATAAACTAGTTACTCAGGTTGAAAATCGAGGTGTTTTTTCTTTCTGTATGTGTCCCGGTGGCCTTATTGTTCCTGCTTCAACTTCTCCCGGTGAAATTGTTGTCAATGGCATGTCTATGTCTAGGAGAGATTCACCTTTTGCCAATGCAGGTACCGTTGTTTCTATTGAAATGGATGACCTGAAAGCTTATCAGGATAAGGGCGTTTTTGCCGGACTCGCTTTTCAACAAAAGGTGGAACAAAATATGTTTAGTGTGACAAATGGCACCCAAAAGGCACCTGCTCAGAGACTTACCGATTTTGTTAATGGTAAGTTAAGCCAGTCACTTCCAAAAAGTAGTTACATACCTGGTCTTACGCCTGCCTATTTACATTCTTTATTACCCGATTTTGTCTATAAAAGGTTAAAGAAAGGGGTGCAGGATTTTGCTAAAAAAATGAACGGTTATTATACATCGGAAGCAGTCGTTGTCGGTATTGAAAGTCGAACGAGTTCTCCTGTGAGAATACCAAGGGATAATCAGACACTAATGCATCCTGAATGCATTGGCTTGTTTCCAAGTGGAGAAGGCGCTGGCTACGCAGGAGGTATTTTATCGGCAGCTATGGACGGTCAAAATGTTGCCCGCGCCATATTTAATTTTTTAAAAGAAAACTAATTATAATGAAAGATATTTTTGACTTATTAGGACGAATTTTTATTTCCTTTATCTTCTTTTTTGAGGCTTACGATGCTTTATTTTTTTTCAAGGATACTAAAAATCAGATGACCGAATATGGCCTTTTGTGGCAACAGGACTTCTTGCTTTATTTATCCATTTTTGTTCTCATTTTAGGCAGCCTTTTAATCTTGCTGGGGTATAGACCGTCTTTCGGAGCCATTCTTATTCTCTTGTATTGGTTACCAATGACTTTTATTGTATTTCCGTTTTGGGAGGTGGAAAATGACGTGAGAAGAGAAGTATCGGTCCATTTTATGAAGAATATGGCTATTTCCGGAGGCTTGTTCCTTGTTCTGGTAAATGGAGCGGGAAGGTGGAGTATGCGCAGGCTCTTTGCAACAAGTTATGTTCGCTAAATGATGTTGGCTATTTTTTAAACCCAAAATATGAAAAGGTGATTCAAGCAGTTATTGTTGAAGATGAGCTGAGTAGTCGCAATAATCTAAAAAATTTATTGGCTCAGTATGCAAAGGATATTGAGATTGTGGGGGAAGCTGAAAGTATTGACGACGCCGTAATTACTTTTAAAGGGCTTGCAAAACAACCCGATGTAGCTTTTTTAGATATCAATCTTTCGGATGGATTGGTTTTTGGTTTGCTAAATAAACTCAGACCTTTTCAATTTGAAATCATTTTTGTCACCGCATTTGAAGAATATGCAGTGAAAGCTTGTGAATATAGCTCTATTGGTTATATTCTAAAGCCAATAGATCCCGATGCATTGAAAGAAGCAATAGATCGGATTCCTAAAAATGGAAAAAATCAGATTGAAAAAAGACTGGAGATTTTTAATAGTCATTATAATAATCCTAATGTTTTTTCTAAAATGAGTATCGCTGCAGTAGATGGTATTTATTTTGTTAACATTACAGATATTATCCGATTTGAAGCAGAAGATAATTATACCCATATTTTCTTGCAAACAGGGGAGAAAATAACAGCCTCAAAAACTATCAAAGCTTACGAGGAATTATTAGCCTCTTATAATTTTTATAGAGTGCATAAAAGACACGTAATAAACCTTAATTGCATGAAAAAATATCTGAAGGGCGACGGAAACATTGTTATCATGGAGGACGATACTCATATAGAGGTTTCCAGAAGAAGACGTGCTTCATTTCTTGAAAAATTAAGGGACTTGCAAGAGGGAAATTAAAGCCCAACACACATTTTTTTTGAACTGTTGTTTTTTTTTATTAATTTTGTACTACTACATTTTAATTTTTATAAACTATGAGAAAAAAAGAACTAAAATTAGAGGAGCTTCAAAAAAAATTAAAGGTCGTGAAAAATCAGGATCTTAAAAAAGTGACGGGCGGCAAACAAACTGGCGGCTCGTGGAATAACGGTTGTGGAGGCATCATTCCTCTATGATGTTATTCATACTTAATGCAAAGGGCTGTAATTTAACGTAATTACAGCCCTTTTTATTTACCTTTTTAATTGCAGAAAATGGATCATTCGCTCTTACATCTGCCTTCATGTGATAAGATTATTTCGTCCATCACGCAATGCAGAAACCCTGAGGAAAAATACGGTTTACTAGAAAAACTGTTGTCACAATTAGTATATACAGACGTTAATCAGGCAGTTAAATATATTGAAAAATTAAAAAAAATTAATAGTTTTGAATTAGAGTCAAAAATAAATCTTTCCTATTATTGGTATAAAGCATTGATAGATAATCAGAAATATCAATATAAAAAAGCTTACGATAATTTTTTTAAGGCTGTTAAACTGTCCGAAGAAAGTATTAATCTACAGGTAAAAGCAGAATTATTTATAGATCTTGCTGGGACTTCCATTAATTTACATAAAATGGATGAGGCTGAATTGCTGATTGAAAAAGCTAAAAAATGTCTCAAGAAAAATCCATCACCTGTCTTAAATGCTAGAATAATTAGTAGAGAGGCTTTTGTTCAATTGCACTATGCCAACTACCCGAAAGCCATTGAAGGCTTTTTAAAGGCCGACAAAATAATTAGGAATCTGTCAAATAATGAAATAACCCATAAAGATTTATTCTTCCTGCAAATTATTCAGGCGGGCTTAGGCAATTTATACGAAATAATTGGTGATGCTCATAAAAGTATTTCTGCCTATCAAAATGCCATTGAACTGGCAGAATTATCAGATATTAAAACACGATTGTCCTGGTTATGCCTGTTTGTTGGTAAAGGTTATCTGGTTCTTTCAAATCTGGAGCGCGCCACCTTGTTTTTTCAAAAAGTACTTCACATTGAAAATGATGATAACGCTTTTTCAAGGGCCAGCGCTTATGCTAATCTCGGCTACGTTCATCTTTTACAAAATGATTTTCAGGAGGCTCAACTTCTTTTAAATAAAGCGGAGGAGCTTTTTGTTAATATGGGAGAGAAGGATTCTGAAAATTTGGTTTCCATTGAAATATGGCGCGCCCAAATGGCTATGAAAAGCAATAATCTTAAAAAAGCAGAATTATATTTGCTTCATGCTTATAGAATGGCCTCAAAATCGGCTAATGTTAAAAGGTTATCTTTCATTTGTAAAGAATTGGCAACTTTTTATGCAGATAATGTGCAGTTTAAATTAGCCTACACTTATGAAAAACTTCATGCCGATTTATCTGCCAAATATGTGGAGGAACTGAATCAACACAAAATATGGGAGCTGGAAGCTAAATATAATTTTGAACGAAGAAAACAAGAGGCTGAATTACTTATTTTACAAGCTAATAGATTGCAATTGAAAGCTTTACGTGCACAAATGAACCCTCATTTTCTATACAATGCCTTAAATAGTATCCAAAATTATATTACCTCAAATGATATGACCCACGCTGCAAAATATTTAGCCAAATTTGCTAAGTTAATGAGGCAAAGTCTTGAATATTCTGATGTTGAGGTCATTAGCCTGGAAAAGGAGATCGAGTTTTTAGAAAATTACCTTTTTATTAATGAGAAATTGAGATTTGCGGATAGAATGTCCTATAAGATAAAAGTAGAGGACGATATTGAAGAAGATTTGATAGGGGTTCCCGCTATGATTGTCCAACCATATCTTGAAAATGCCATCGAACACGGTCTCAGATCTAAAAAAGATGGTCTTTTATCCGTTCATTTCTTATTCTTTAATGAACAGTGCATTTTATGTATTATTGAAGATAATGGCGTAGGAAGAGATAAAGCCATGGCGTTGCAACGAGAAAATTTTAAATACCAACACCATAAATCAAAGGGCACTTTGATTACGGAACAAAGACTGCGATTATTACATAAATCATTGGGCGCTCAACCCGCTGTGAAAATAATAGATTTGAAAGACCCCTTGTCCGGTGAAGCCACGGGAACAAGGGTAGAGGTGCTTATTCCCATAATGGAACTGGATAGGTAGTTTTTTTTAATTATTTATTAGATAAATGATTCATACCATTCCCTGTTCATTTGATACCGTTTAGTAATTAGATGTTGATAATTGAACCAACTAAAGCATTCTGGCGAGGTAAAGAAAAAAAGTGTATAGTAAAATGATTACTTTTGAACTGTAGTTTTCTCATAGTATTTCATAGCTCCTGTGTGCATCGGTCTCCCCCGAACAGGAGCTATCTTTTTGAATGGCTTATAATTTCAAAAGTAGTTTCTATCCTGTTTCCGTCTTCATCCATGGCCATCATAAGGTGCCTTCCTATGCCTGGGTTCATTATCATTTGATGATATATGCGGGTTTTTCCAACAAATACCCCATCTATATGCCAGTAAACTGTTTTCTCCGGATGTCGGTGTGCGAGTTGAAATACGGTTTTTGATACTGAACCATCCAAATTCTTAGGAATTTTTATTTGTGTAAACTCCCTTGGGTAAATCCATTCCATGGTTTCATTTTCATCAAATGAAGTATTATTCTGAAGGCATAATGGGTGCCAGTTTGGCAGAGGATGATAATCGGGATTATTTTTCCGGAAATAGAAGGCCTCTAAAGGAGGTAAAACCAATCGGTTTTCAGGAATTCCTCCTTCATTTTCCAGGCAATTAATATGTACGAGATATTGTTGATCACTCGTTAAATAAACCTTTTTATGAAAGGGACAAACCTCGCCTGTTTTAATGGTTTTAGGAGTAAGGATAGTTTCTTGTGGACAAAAAGGACCAGCTAACCAACCAGAGGATTTACATATATCCACCGAATGCAAGTCGGCACTGGGAACGGGAAAAAGTTTACCTTTTTCAGGTAATTCGTTGAAAAGCGAAAAAAGTAAAGGTGCAGCGACTTTTATCCCCGTAAGACCTGGTTTCCCCTCTCCGCTCGCATTTCCAACCCAAACACCTACGCAATAGGAGGTAGAAGTACCAATGGCCCAGGCATCGCGGAAACCAAAGCTAGTGCCAGTTTTCCAGGCAATAGGTTGATTGCCGGAGAATTGCTGCCAGTTTCCATCTTCATCTGGTCGTTTCAATTCAATCATGGCCTGCCAGGTGCTGTATATGGCACCTGGTTGAATGACGGGAACTTGTCTGTCGGCCATTGCTATTGCTTTATTTTTAGTATTTATATACCATGGCGAATGCCAGTTATAGTATTTTTCCTTTTCATTTCCAGGGGTGTAAAACAGAAGGGAACGGGCCATAGAACTGTAAATACCACATAGATCCCATAAATTAACTTCTGCCCCACCCAGAATCAAAGACAAGCCATAATGGTCGGCGGAAAATGGTAAGGAATGAATCCCCATTTTTTTTAATTGGTTATGGAATCGCCTGACATCGTATTTTTTAAGTAACTGAACAAAAGGGATATTTAAAGACCTTATTAGTGCCTGATCTGCGGCTACCAATCCGCTATAAGATTGATCAAAATTCGCTGGTCTGTAGCCACGATAACTCAAAGGGACATCGCTTAACCAGGAAGTAGGCAAAATGAGACCTTCCTGAAGGCTTAAGGCATAAAGAAAGGGTTTCAAAATGCTTCCACTACTGCGATTGGCCATAATTAAATCGACCTGCCTGCCATGACTTGATGCTTCATTTGGTGAATTTCCCAGATAGGCAAGGACTTTTCCACTGGAAACTTCAAGAACCAGAATAGCAGCATTTTCAATACCGTTAGCTGACAATTGATGTTGATATTGCTTAAGTCTGTCCTGCATTCTTTCTTGGATATCAACGTCGAGCGTAGTATGAATAATACCTCCACTTTGTTGAGGGAAAGTTCTGCTTAACAAATGATTAGCTAATTGAGGAAGAGGAAAAACTTCTTCAGGTAACGGTTCTTCTCTGGCTAATTGCCATTTTTCATGGTCTAAAATTTTCTTCTTATAAAGGTTGTCGAGTAATCTATCTCTTTTTTCCTTCAGCTTATCTCTATTTCTTCCAGGATGAATTAAGCCAGGGCTATTGGGTAAAACTGCTAATAAACAAGCTTCTGACCAGGTGATCTGTGAAATATTTTTACCAAAGTATCGCCAGGCTGCAGCGTCAATACCAACGACATTTCCACCAAAAGGAGCGTGGGCGGCATACCAGTTTAATATTTCTTTTTTAGAATAGCTTATTTCTAAGACGGAAGCTAACACCAATTCTTTTATTTTTTGCCAGTAAGTTCTGGGTGGATTATCCAGTGACATCCGGATAACCTGCATGCTCAGCGTGCTTCCACCTCGTTTTCGACTTGGATGGCGCACATTATACCTAAATGCGGAAGCGAGTGCAATAAGGTCAACGCCCCGGTGGTAATAAAATCTTTTATCTTCATATTCAACCAATGCCACAGTATATTTCTCTACTGTCCGACTTGATGTTGGAAACCTCCATTGCCCGTCTTTTGCAATTCTTGCACTGAGAAGCTGCCCATTTTTATCGGTTAAAATAGCTGCGTAAGGAACCTTAAACAAGGGCCTGGGAAGAGATAGATAAACAGATATTATTATAGCCCATCCCAATAATATAAGTAATATTGGGGTGAGATCCACCTGTTTTTTAGAAAAAGGAAAGAAAAAATTTCGAAAATCCACAGAGGTAAAGTAATAAATAATTTCGAATAATATAAAATATATTGAATAATATAAAATATTTAGATTATTTTTGTGAATGGGTTTTTAAAAGTGAAGACCCCAGGAAAAGTTGGTATTTTTTTTGCCTTTATCTTCGGAGTGTTTTTAACCTAATGTTCTTGCCATTCTCATTTGTTAATTGGCCTGTGTTTTACCTTCTTTTCTTGTTATTTTTTTTATTTAATATTAATTTTTTTAAAGATGAACATTTTTGTTGCAAAACTGAATTTTGACACTCAGAGCGAAGACGTGCAGCGGGCATTTGAAGCGTTTGGTGCAGTAGATTCTGCTAAAGTTATCATGGATCGCGAAACTGGCCGCTCAAGAGGCTTTGCTTTCGTTGAAATGGCTAATGATGACGAAGCACAATCTGCGATTGATGCGCTTAACGAAACAGAGTTAGATGGTAGTACAATTGTAGTTAAAAAAGCTGAACCACGTCCACAAAAGCCAAGAGGTTTTGGTGGTGGAGACCGTGGTGGTTTCGGCGGTGGAGACCGTGGTGGTTTTAACCGTGGCGGAGGCGGCGGCGGTGGAGACCGCGGTGGTTTCAGTCGTGGTGGAGACCGCGGAGACCGTGGTGGTTTCGGTCGTGACCGTAACGACAGATTTGGAAGTTCAGGATTTGAAAGCGATTACAGTCGCCGTTAATTCCTTCCTTTATAAAAAAGGCGGTTATTTTTTAAATGACCGCCTTTTTTTTTGCCTTTTTTTATTATCCTTTAGCAGATAGGTAGCGTCTGTTAACTTCCTCCCAATTTATAATCGTAAAAAATGACTGAATATAATCGGGTCTTCTGTTTTGATAATTCAGGTAATACGCATGCTCCCATACATCTAGACCTAATACAGGGGTACCTTTCTGTTCAGCTATATCCATGAGAGGATTATCC
>Ga0315902_10012979_pt1 | contig 10808 bp, 8 predicted proteins | sample LakEriMetagenome_9_FD_203523 | JGI IMG/M metagenome (GOLD analysis project Ga0315902, IMG submission 203523) | Freshwater fungal communities from buoy surface, Lake Erie, Ohio, United States - Buoy 12 MA117 | ecosystem: Environmental > Aquatic > Freshwater > Lake > Lake biofilm | place: USA...
GCTTTGATCGTCGCCTGATCCCCCAAACCCGCCTGCGACGGTCATACGGAAGGCGCGGACCCCCAAGGTCCGCGCCTTAAATTTTGTCCTTCGCAATCTTGGGCCGCCGGCGCCGTCGCCGGCATTTTTGTTTCAGCTCACAAGCCATCGAATTTTTGCATACGAGTCCTGCGCGCAGATTTTTTGCTTAACACGCATCCAACCAAACAAGCAGCGGCATCTCTTAGTCATCGAACAACGAAACACTTTGAGAGAGAGACCAAGATGACCAAGATCGCCAGCTTCGCCGCCGCTTTTGTTTTGTTTGCACCGATCGCCGTCGCGGTCCTGATGCAAGCGGCGCAGATCGTGATGTGACCCTCCCGCACATGACGAACACGCGAAGACGCGGACCCGCAAAGGTCCGCGTCTTTGCTTTATGGGCGTAGGTTTTTCGCGCGCATTTTAGTTTGAAAAATTCTCGCGCAATCGCATCCGAAAATCTCCATCGCGGCATCTCTTAGTCAACCAGACGATAACGCTTCACGGAGAGACCGAGATGACCAAGATGATCAGCTTCGCCGCCGCCTTCACCATCTGCGCGCTGGCCGCCGCAGCCGCCCTGATGCAGGCCGCGCAAATGTTCGCCTGAAATTTTCTTCTAAGATTTTGGGAGCGCCCGCATCCAAACGAGATCAGCGCGGCATCTCAAGATCAGAGCTTCAAAACCAGTTCAGAGAGACGCTACAATGACCAAGATTTACAGCCTCGCCGCCGCCTTCGCGCTCTTTGCCCCGCTCGCGGTCGCCGCCCTCGTACAAGCCGCTCAGATCGTCGCCTAATCCCCCAACCCGCCATGCGATGGTCAAGAGGCGCGGACTCCCCAGGGTCCGCGCCTTTGCTTTTGGGGAACGCAGCTTCCACTTTTGCCGCAGACGTTTGGTGCTTTCGTGCCGATTGGGGCGGCGTCCCTAGTGAGGGCGCAACCAATGATCGTAGATTTTCTGCAAGACGAGAAAGGGCTTTGGCGCTGGCGGCTGCAACGTGTTGGCCTTCAACATGAAGGTGTCGCGGTGTCCAGCGTTACCCACACACGTAAACGCGGAGCTCAGCGCGCCTGGGTTCGGGCTAAATGGGCTCTCAGAATGATGAGCTAAACGGAAAAGGTCGGCGCAAGTCGGGCCTTTTTCACGCGTGACCACCGTCACATCGCCCAGCCCATCGGCCTACTACCTTCATCACATCGAAACACGGCGACGCCGCCGCGAACGTGAAAAGGGAGCCGACCAATGACCAAGTTTTTCAACATCGCCGCCGCTCTCGCGCTGTTCGCGCCGGCAGCCTTCGCCACTCTGAACCAAGCAGCTTTGATCGTCGCGTAACGCCCGCCCTGCCCCAAACCAGCGACGATCGAAACAAGGCGCGGACTTCCAACCGGGAGTCCGCGCTTATTGTTTTAGCCGCGATCTCTGATGCGAACCCGCACCTGCGCGCGCTCGCCATCCGCATCCACGACCGTCACGTCATAAAAGCCCGGCGCGGCAGGGCGCCAGATCGCGCGCCCACTTGTCGGTTCGCCTTCGACGCGCGCGCCTTCGGCGTACCAGGTGAGCGGCGCACGCCCGCCGCGCGCCGAGAGTGAAAGCCCGCGCGCGTCGGCGCCGTATTCCAGCACCAACACTTCCGCATTCGCCGGCGGAAAAAGGATCGACAGCGCCTCGCGCTCGCCGTTCTCAAACCGTGTCAAAGCCGGCGCCACGTTCTCATGCTCGCGCTGACGCGGCGCAGGCTCCGCAGGCAAGCCCAACAAATCGAACGCATCGAACAAAATCGGCAACGCTTCCGAACGGCCCGTCGCGCCCGGTCGCGGCGCACCGTCCGGCCGCCCCACCCACACGCCGATCGCGTAGCCATTGGAAACACCGAGCGCCCAGGCATCGCGGAAGCCATAGGACGTGCCCGTCTTAAACGCGACTTGCGGCGCACCTTGCGCCACTTGCGCTGGAATACGTCCGGCCGGATGCGGCGACGTCGCCAAAATTTCCAACACGCGCTCAGCCGTCTCCGCACGCACAAAACGGCGCGTCAGCGCGAATGCGCCAACATCATCGGTCACCAGAGACCGCGCGCGGCCCTCATCGCCAAGCGTGGCGTAGAGCTGCACCAGATCTTCCAACGTCATGCCAACGCCGCCCAGCGCCAGAGCCAAACCAGGCTCGGACACCGCGCGATGCGGCAGGCGCACTTGCGCGCCCGCCCGCGTCAGCGAAGCCTGAAACCGCCCCGCGCCAATCCGCTCCAATGTCGCCACAGCCGGCAAATTCAGCGAATGCCGCAGCGCGTCCTCAAGCGAAACATCGCCGTGGAAGCGTCGGTCGAAATTTTCCGGCAGATAGCCGCCAAAGCGGCGCGGCGCATCGCGCACCAAGGTCTCGGGTGCTGCGATGCCTTCATCGAACGCGATCGCATAGAGAAACGGCTTCAACGCCGACCCCGGCGAACGGATCGCGCGCGTCATATCGATATAGCCGCCCGCACGCTCGCGGCCCGCACCGCCAATGCGCGCCCGCACCGCGCGGCTATCGAGCTCCACCGCCAACATCGCGATCTGCGTGTCGCGCTCCAGCCCCACCACACGCCGGCGTGCTAGAGACTCAAGATCGCGCTGCAAATTCGCGTCGAGGGACGAGCGGATCACGCCCTCGCCGCGATTGGCCGCGACCAGCGCTTCCGCCGCATGCGGCGCCGAATAGGGAAACGACGCACGCGGCGGGATCACGGTTTCGCGTCCCTCGTGCGCGCGACGCTCATTGATCGCGCCAGTGCGCACAAACATATCGAGCACACGGTCGCGCGCCGCACGCGCCGCGACGGGATGTCGATCCGGCCGCCGCGCTTCCGGCGCTTGCGGCAGCGCGATCAGCAACGCCATCTCCGCATCGTCGAGCCATTGGGGGTCGCGCTGGAAATAAGCCCGGCTGGCCGCGCGCACGCCTTCGAGATTTCCGCCATAGGGCGCCATCGTGAGATACGCGGCGAGGATTTCGCGCTTCGACAAACGCCGCTCGATCTGCATCGCGCGGATGATCTCGATCAGTTTCGACGGGATCGTGCGCGGGCGCGGCTCCAGCAAACGCGCAAGCTGCATCGTGATGGTCGAGCCGCCCTGCGTCACACGGCCAGCGCGCGCGTAGGATACACTCGCCCGCGTCAGCGCGATCGGATCGAAGCCGGGGTGAAACCAGAAGCGCTCGTCCTCGATCGCGATCAGGCGGCGCTGAAATTCCGGATCGATCTCATCGAGCCGCGCTTCCAACCGCCACGTGCCCTGGCGCGTCGTGAACGCCATCAGCCATTCGCCATTGTGATCCAGCACAACCGGCGAAACATCCCGCACCCGCTCCAAAGGCGGGGGGAAGATTTGGTCGAGCGCAAACAGCGTGACCAGGCAGGCGAGCAAAGCTCCGGCCCAGCGTTTGCCGCCCGGTGTGAGCGGCAGCGGCGTGCGCGGGCCGCGTTTGGTGCGCGCGCTCATTGGGCGCCGCCGAACCTCTCCCCTTGTGGGAGAGGTCGACCGACGCACTCGGTCGGGTGAGGGGTGGCGGCGCGAACGTCGGACGTTGTGCGCAAGCACCCCTCATCCGACGCTCGCTGCGCGAGCGCCACCTTCTCCCACAAGGGGAGAAGGACGTTGGTCATCACCCGCCTCGCGGCGCGATGCGGATCGTGCTGGTGCTCGTGCGCGCCATCACGCCGGGGCGGTACATATCCTCCACCTGCGCCGCTGGCAGCGTGTAGCTGCCCGGCGACACCGCGCGGGCGATGTAAGCGTAGCGGAATTGCGCGCGCAAATTCGCCGACGCCACGTAGCGATCATCCCGCGCTTCGGAGACCTGCGTGGAGGTGATCTCACCGATCCACGAGAACGGCCCGGTGCGGCGCGTGCCGTCATAGTTCGCACCGCCCAGGCCATCCGACGGATTGAGCACGGTTTCGATCTCCAGGCCCGCGGGCAAGAGATCGACCAGCACAGTCGGATAATTGCGCGCGCCTTCCGGCTGGCCGCTGATCACCACGACGACGCGATCGCCTTGGCGGATCGTGTCGAGATTGGCGATCGTGCCGTCCAGATTGAACACGCGCTTATCCAGCGTGTAGCCCGCCTGCATCGCCGGCGGCGCCTCAAGCGGCGCCCCCGTCAGCGACAACGTACGCCACACCGGCCCGCGCGCTGCGTTCGCGAACACGAGACCTGTCGCCAGGCGACGCGCATCGACCATGACGCGACGTTCCGCGAACGCTTGGCCGTTGAGCGTGACGCTCACTGGCCCCGCGCTTTCGAGCAACGCATTGGCCGCCAGCAGCAATTGCACTTGCTCCTGCGTCATCAAGCGGCCCGCTTCCGGCGCATCGCGTTCGAGGCGTTGGCGCAAGCGATTGACCAATTCGGTCTCGCCCGCCTCCGCCGCCAGCGCCAGCACGCCCGCGAGATCGCGCAGCGGCGTTTGGTACCAATCGCCGACATTGCGATAGCCAAGCGCTTGCTCGGCCATGCGGAAGGCGTTGCGAGAACGCGAGCGATCGCCCATGTGCGCCAACGCCGCCGCTATATGCGCCCGCGCCAAGGGCGAAGGCTCATTGCGCAAACGGTTGTCGTGGAAATAGCGGAGTTGGCCGATATCGGCCTCGCCCGCTTTCGCCAACACATAGAGCGCATACGCCGCCGCACGCGAGCGCAACAGCTCGCTCGTGTCGTTAGATCCCGGCCAGCGATAGACTTCGAACTGGTAATTCACCGAGCCAAAGTCATTCAGCCGCGCGATGCGACGCAGCGCGCCGTAAGCTTGGCTCATCGGCTGACGCGGGATCGCATAACCAGCGCGTTGCGCACGCGCCAGGAAGTCGGTGACGTAGACGCCGATCCACGGATTGGCGTAGCCGTCGCCCGAACTCCACAAGCCGAACGAGCCATCCGGCGCTTGGCGATCGAGCAATTGCGTCGCCGCGTCCTGCACGCGACGACGGATACGCGGATCGACGTCGCGGCCCGCCTCCGCCGCCAGCACATTGTAATAGAGCAGCGGCATCGCGATGGACGTGAGCTGCTCGGAGCAGCCGTACGGATAGCGATAAAGCTCATCCAGCAGAGGTGCGGGATCGATGCCCGCGAGATTGCTGTATGAGATCAGCGCCTGCGCACTGGATTGGAAGCCCGCCAACGCATTCGCCGGCGCACGCCATGAGGCGCCCGCCGCTTGCGGCTCCGTCGTCGTGATCGTGATCGGCAGATAAGGCGCGCGCGATTGGATATCGTAGGTGCGCTCCACCGGCGCAAAGCCGGAGGGGCCCTCCAAACGCAACGCGATACGACCCACGCCCAGCGGCCCCCCGCTGATCGGGATCAAAGCCGTTTGGCGTTGCCCGCGATTGAGCGTGAAGCGACGCGGTTGCGCGGCAATGCGCGCTGTATCCGTGCCGCTCACTGTCACCGTGTAGGCGCCGTTGGGACCTTCGACGTTATCTATGTTCAGCGTGCCTTGCGCTTCATCACCTGGCGCGATGAAGCGCGGCAAGATGAGTTCCGCCACGACCGGATCGCGGACAATGATCTGCTCGGCATCTTGGCCCAGCGCATTCTCGCTCCACGCCACCGCCATGAGCCTGAGCGTGCCGTTGAAGTCGGGAATATCGAGCGGAATCATCGCCCGCCCGCCACGCACCTCAACGATGTCGGAGAAGAGCGCCACGGTGCGCGTCGGCACCACGGTGAGCCCTTCGCCGCCGAGCGAGTCGCCGCCTTGGCGTGCGTTCGCTGGCGCGCCGAGGTTCGGATTGAGCAAGCGGCCGTAATCGTCGCGGATTTCGACACCCAGCGCGCGGCGGCCGAAGAAATGCTCGACCGGGTTTGGGCTGTCATACTTGGTGATATTGAGGATACCCTCATCCACCATGGCGATGGCCACACGCACGCGTTCGCCAGCCGCCGCATTGCGGATTTGCACCGGCACTTCGATGCGCGTGCGCGGACGCACGTTCTGCAAGCCGTCGCCAGCGATCACCTCAAGCGTGCGGCTGCCCATATCGACAGGCACGTAGGCCACACCAATCGCGCGGCGCGGCACCGGCAGATTCACCGGGTCACGCGGCGTCATCACGGTCACGAGCACATAAGCGCCTGAACCCCATTCGGCGGTCACGGGCAGATCGATCGTCGTGCCCTCGGGGCTGACGCGCACTGTGCGCGTTTCCAGCACACGATCCGTCGCCACCACGATTTGCGCTTCACCGGCATAAGGCGGGCGAATTTGCACGCGCGCACGCGCGCCTGGCCGTGTCGGATTTTCCGGCGCGACGACGCTCACCATATCCGGCGTCGAATCGTCATCAGCAGGACCGCCCCAGCCGACGCCGAAGCGTTGCGAGGTTTCCGTGCCAGCGGCACGGACGATCAGGCGATACGAGCCATTGCGCAGACCATCGCGCGCGATGCGCAGCGGCTGGTTGGCGGCGACATCAACCGTCGCGCCATCGACCGGAATGTCACGGCCGGTACGACGCCAACGCCAATTGCCATTGTCGAGATACCAATCGTAATTCCAATCCTCGCGCACGATCTGCCATTGCACGCCACGCACGGCCGCCCGGCGGCCGTCGGCGTTGAGGCCGATCACGTCGAACGCCACACGCTCGCCCGCGCCTGCGCGCCGGTTCTCGAACTGCGGACGCACGCCCAGATAGATGTTATTGAGGCGCACCGGCACGGTGAAGCTCTCGCGCACCAAGCGCCCGCCCGGATCGGCGACGCTTGCAATCATGCGCGCGCGCAGCGGCAGCGTCGTTTCCGGCTCTTCCTGCAATTGCAGCGACAATTGCGCAGCACCCGTCCCGTCGGTGACGGTCGAGGGCAACTGGAACATGCGCTCGTCGAAGCTCTCGTCGGCGCGGCCGAACGTGTAGTCGGCAAAATCCGGGAACGGCGTCGGATCGACCATGAGCCGGCCTTCGCCCTCGACAGCCAAGCCAGAGCCCGGCGCGCCATAAAGGAAATCGGCCTGCACATTGATCGGTCGCGATTGACCGGCGCGCAGCACGGCTTCGCTCGCTTCGATGCGCACGCGCAGACGTTCCGGCACGAAATCTTCGACCGACCAGCTCACCGAGCCCGCAACCGCGTCCTGCCCGTCCACGATCAGTTCCGCACGCCACACGCCGCGCGGCGAGGAACGATCGAGCTGAATGTTCTTGGCGATCGCGCCTGCCTCCACCGCTTCGGTGATGCGGATGCGGCGCGCTTCGGTGCCGTTCGGGCGATAGACCACGAGCGTGGATTGCCGATTGGCGATGGCGCGGCCGACCTGGTCGCGAATGAGACCAATTAGGCGCACGCGCTCGCCGGGACGATAGATGCCGCGCTCAGTGTAGAGATAGGCATCGACATCGCCAGGCGCGTAACGCCCATCGACGCCACGATCAGAGAGATCGAGACCGGCGCGTTGCAGATCGAGCGCCGCGAAATCGCCCTCGGCGCCATACGCCATCACATAGCGCGCACGCGCCGGGCCTTCGCCGTTCACGAGCGCATCGGCAAAGCGCACGCGGCCGTCATTATCGGTACGCGTGCGGGCAAGTTCTTCGTTGTTTTCCGCGATCAGCGTCATCGTGACGTTTTGCATCGGCCGCGCCGTACGCAGCGAGCGCACGACAACGTCGAGCCCCGTCGCGCCCGAGAAGCTCTGCAGCGCCATGTCGGTGTAGAGAATCCAGCGATAGGATGAGGCGGCGGACTCATTTTCGCTGTCGCCCCGCTGGCCAGCGCTCGGTGACGCATCGCGCACCTTCACGACATAAGCGCCCGGCCGCAGCTCACGGACCGCAGCACCCAGCGCGAACACGGTTGTCACGGGGCTATTGCGGCGCGCGGTGTCGACGTCGATTTCGCCTTCATAAACTTGCACGCCGACGTTTTCGCCAGCGCTGTTAAAGCTCCAATATTCCCAGCCGCCCTCTTCGTTCTGGCCGCTTTGATCGACCGAATATTGCGAGAGGATGCGGTCCGGCACGCGCAGCACTTCGACGGCAATGCGCGAGACGTTGACGGTTTCGATGGCGATGCCATCGGCTTCCGAGCGCGGCAGGATCATGCCGTTGCCGGCAAAGCCGACATAAGCCGGGCGATCGCCGAAGGTCAGCGTGAAGGTTTCGTCGAACTCCGTGCGCTCGTTGGAGGCAGACGGCAGCCCCTCGCGCACCGTGACTTGGCGCTCGGGCTCAAACGGCAAGCCGCCAAGGCAGAGCAGATTGCCCGAAACATCCGTTTGGAACGGAACGGCCGGGTCCATGACGATATAATCGGCATAATTGATCGACGGATCGGTCGTGAGCGGTTGCGAGAATTCCAAGCACGCGCGCGGCTCGGCTTCATTCATCTCCGTGCGCAAGCGCAGGAACGCCATGCCGTCGACTTGCGGCAGCCCAGCGCGCGGCGCACCCGCGTCACGCGCGGCGCCGCCAGCGCCTATCGAACCGAGCTGTGCGAATTCAAACGCAGGCGCGCCAGTGGAGACGCGGCCCAACACCGCCCCGCCCCAGAGGCCGACAAGCAACGCCACCGACGTGGACAAAACCACGTTGCGGTTGGTCACCACCCAGTCGCGCGCGGGCGCGGCCCACGACCAATTGAGTTTGCGCGGATCCAAACGCTCCGCGAGCGCTTTCCAATCGAAGGCCATGTTCGCGCGTCTCCCGTCCCGCCTGGGCGTAGCGTGATGCTTGCCCCAGGCGCGCGCACGCCACAAGCACCATTAAATTTCGGCAAAGTTCTGTCCGAGCTTCGGGATTGCTGTGGACGATGCAACATGCTTTCAAAGGCCGAACTTAAAAATGACGCAGGCGGCGCCTTTGCCGCCATGCGCGGGAGGAAGACGATGACCGAAGCCGCGAAGCCGGCCTTTCCAGCCATGTCGATCGAGCAGGCGCACGCGCTGCTGGGGCAGCCCGGCACGATGTTTGAGGTGACGCAGGGCGAGGTCCGCGGCATCCCGATGAAGCTCTACAAGAACGCGCCGCCGACGCTGCGCGAGATCTATGCCGTAGCGGCACTCTACGGCGCGCGCGATCACGTCGTGCTCGAAAACGAGCGCGCCAGCGTCAACGGCGTCCGCAACGCCGCAGCCAAGTTCGCGCATCAACTCATCGCCGATGGCGTAAAGCCGGGCGATCGCGTCGCCATCATCATGCGCAATGTGCCCGAATGGCCGGTCGCGTTCTGGGGCGGGGTGCTGGCCGGCGCGATCGTCACGCCGCTCAATGCCTGGTGGACTGGCCCCGAACTTGAGTACGGGCTGAAGGATTCCGGCGCTTCGATCGCCATCGTGGACGCCGAGCGTTATGAGCGCATTCGCGAGCACATCGATAATTGCCCGAACTTGCGCAAGCTTTTCGTGTCGCGCTCACGCGAAGAGATCGCCGACCCGCGCGTCGCGACCATCGAAGGCGTGATCGGCGGCACGAATGAGTGGAACACGCTGCCCGCGATCGAGCCGCCAAACCTGCCGGCCGCTGCCGACGATGACGTGGCGATCTTCTATACCTCAGGCACGACGGGTAACCCGAAGGGCGCGGTGATTTCTCACCGCAACATCATTTCCAACATGCTGAACTCAGCCGCCGGCCAAGCGCGCGCGTTCCTGCGTCGCGGCGAAGCGCCGCCGCAGCCTGATCCAACGGGACCGCAGAAGTCTTTCCTGATCTCGGTGCCGTTCTTTCACGCCACCGGCTGCTTTGCGATCATGATCCCGTCGCTGATGTCGGGAAATAAGATCGTCATGCAGCGCCGTTGGGATACCGACCAAGCGCTGCCGCTGATGGAAAAAGAGCGCATTACGCATTTCGGCGGCGTGCCGACGATTGCCTGGCAAGTGCTCGAACATCCGAAGGTCGATGACTACGATCTCTCTTCGATCGAAGGCGTTTCTTACGGCGGCGCGCCTGCTGCGCCTGAACTGGTAAAGCGCATCAAAGCGCGCTTCCCGACTGCTTCTCCTGGCCAAGGCTGGGGCATGACGGAAACCTCAGCGACAGCAACGACGAACGCCGGCGAAGATTACGAACGCAAACCCGCAAGCTGCGGCGTGCCTGCGCCATCGGGCGAAGCCAAGATCGTGGACGACAAAGGCGCCGAGCTGCCGCGCGGCGAGGTCGGCGAACTTTGGTACAAGGGCCCAATCGTCGTGCGCGGCTATTGGCAAAACGAAAAAGCCACCGCCGAGACGTTCGTGGATGGCTGGGTGAAAACCGGCGACCTTGCCAAAATGGACGACGAAGGCTTCATCTATATCGTCGATCGCGCCAAGGACATGCTGATCCGCGGCGGCGAAAACATCTATTGCGTCGAGGTCGAGAACGCCCTCTACGACCACCCCGCCGTGATGGACGCCGCCGTCATCGGCAAAGCGCACAAAACGCTCGGCGAAGAGCCGCTCGCCGTTGTGCATTTAAAGCCCGGCATGAGCGCCACCAGTGATGAGCTTCGCCATCACGTTGCGCAAAAGCTTGCCGCGTTCAAAGTACCGGTCGAAGTGCTCTTCTGGCCCGAGACGCTGCCGCGCAACGCCAACGGCAAGATCGTCAAGAAAGACCTGAAAAAGCAGCTGGAACAGCCGCAATTCTAGAAGAGAAATGCCGCAAGGGCGCCGCGTACGATCATGGCTTGGCCGCTGATCGTGCGCGACACTGCGCGAAATCCAGGGAGTTCCAAACTATGCTCGTTCTCGTTGAACGTCGCGGCGCTGTCGCCATCGTCACGCTCAATCGTCCCGAAGCGATGAACG
>Ga0315902_10012980_pt1 | contig 10807 bp, 3 predicted proteins | sample LakEriMetagenome_9_FD_203523 | JGI IMG/M metagenome (GOLD analysis project Ga0315902, IMG submission 203523) | Freshwater fungal communities from buoy surface, Lake Erie, Ohio, United States - Buoy 12 MA117 | ecosystem: Environmental > Aquatic > Freshwater > Lake > Lake biofilm | place: USA...
CCTGCAGCAACAGGCCTGGAATACATGTGGACATCTCACCTTGGGCGAATCGGCCGAGTTGATTCGTGCTTCCCGAGTTGTGTTAAGTCATGATACCGGCTTGATGCACATCGCAGCCGCATTTCGTAAGCCCATCGTTTCCGTGTGGGGGAACACCGTGCCATCGTTCGGCATGACACCCTATATGCCGGGTGAAGAACATAAGTCAACGCAGGTGGAAGTGGAGGGGCTGCGTTGCAGGCCCTGCACGAAGATTGGCTACGATCGTTGCCCGAAAGGACATTTTGATTGCATCCGCACCATCAATGATCAGCGCGTTGCAGCAGCCTTGACAGCGGCCTGGTCACTTTAAGATATCAGGGTTTTACAAAAAGCGCTTTGAGCTCTGTGGCATCATTGGCTGCCAGTTTTCCAGCCAAAATCAAGGCGAGTTGCTTGCGTCGCAATGCCCCTTCGAAACGTGTTTGTTCTTCTTCCGACTCCGGAATCAATCCCGGTACATGAATGGGGTTGCCCAATTGGTCTACCGCTACGAACGTATAAATCGCTTCGTTGCATTTTGATTTTTTATGACGCATGGCGTCTTCCACCCATACGTCGATAAACACTTCCATCGACGTGTTGAATGATCTTGAAACCTTGGCCTGAAGGGTAACGATATCGCCAAGTTTGATGGGTTGGTTGAAGGACACGTTGTTGACCGATGCAGTCACTACGATGCGTCCGCAGTGACGATGGGCTGAAATGGCAGCGGTAATGTCCATCCAGTGCAGCAGTCGACCCCCCATCAGGTTGCCGAGTACATTGGTGTCGTTGGGGAGGACGATTTCCGTAGAAACGGTCACCGATTCTTTTGCGGTTTTGGCTTGCATACAGCAAAGGTAGCCCGAACGCCCGGCCTTTGGACTTTCACCCGAATGGGTGATGCAGAAAAGCCTTGCAGGGTTCAAAAACTAGCCGTAATTTGCAAGGTGGGCATAGTGATGTGTATTGCGCCCTAAATATGTATAATTCATTGACCCTAAACCAAATAGAAATGAAATTGAAGGGAAGAAATTCATCGTTCCGCTCCATGTGCGCGGCGATGATGTTGGCAATTGCCACGGCGTTCGTACCGTTTAACATCAAGGCTCAATCCCTGGTGCTGGACTTCGAAAACCAGCCATACCTATCCACCAGTTGGAGTGAAAACGGGTATAATTGGTCAGCAGCCGCTTCCCCGGGTGGAATAACATTCGGTGACGCAGCCCTGGGTGGATTCAAGCTTGAAACCGGAGCAGGCACTTCTTCGCTTTCGGCATGTGAGGTGTTCAACGTGACTGGATTTCAGGCCAGGACAAGCAACACATTCAATGGAGTGCTGTTGTTGAAGTTCTCTGCCTTTGATAGCAGCAACCAGCTGATTGGAAATATCGAGTTGCAGCAAGCTGTAAATACTGCTCCAAACACCTACATCCCTGTTACAGTAAACTGGCCCGGAACTAAAAGTATCCAAATTCAGCTGATAGAAAACTCCGGCTCAAATGGGTTTGGCCGGGTATTCATTGATGCGGTTTCGTACAACCTCACTGGAATACCGTGCACTCCTCCGGCAGCTTCTATCGGGTTACCCGCTGTAATCGGATCCCTGTTCCAAACAACCTCGATTCCCCTCGCAAATTACAGCGGGACCTGTTTGAATTTACAATGGCAGGTGAATGAAGGAGATGGGCAGGGGTTTGTAGATATCAACCCGGGTGATAATGCGTATTTCGGTGCTCAGGGGTCTGAATTGGTGATTATACCTCAGGATGCATCTATTTCAGGTAACCAATATCGCTGTGTTTTAGTGGGTGCATGTGGTACTGTGATTACCGATACCACAACCTTCCTCTTTAACACCTGCAATTTCAATCCAACCATCACCAGCAACAAGCCCTCCAACTCCTGGTGTCAGGATGAGGTGATTACACTCACCGCTTCTGCGGGCGATGCGTATTCGTGGTTTAACGAAGCTACATCCCAGAGCGTAACTATGCTGGCAGGCGGTACTGGGCAAGCCACTTATTCCGTGGTGGTTGATAGTGCAGGTTGCCAGGGAGTAGCCAGTATAGTCGTAAATACCTATGCTCCACCCCAACCGATTATTTATGGTGATACGATTGTTTGCTTTGGATCGCCAGCCTCTTTGTACATCTATTCGAATGGACCCGAAAGTGAGTATGAAGGTGCGGGGTCGTTTACCATACCGATTACCCAGGATACGGTCTTTTCCTACACGGTTACCAGCCCAAGCGGTTGTTCTGCATCAGGTTCACAGAACCTCTATGTTAACCCGGAAATTACGGTTGGACAGGTTCAGGTGACTCCACCCAGCTGCCCGAGCATATATGATGGAGTTGTCATTGTCAACGGCATTGATGGCGGAATAGCCACCGGTCAATCGTATACTGTATTGTTATACAACAACTATAATTCTTTCAGCACCACCAACGACACGATTTGGGGAGTACAAGAAGGAGATTATACACTGGCAGTTTACGATGAAACGTACTGCTCACTGACCCAGCCGCTCAGCATTGAGTCGGTTAACAATCTGGAGGCAATACTTTCACCGGCCTCGCAAGTGACTTGCTCCAACTCGGCTGAACTCACCCTGCAGGCCAGCGGCGGATCAGGCCCATACACACTGACCATTACGGATCCAGGTCTTGATGGTTATTTATTCTCCGTTTTGTTGACTGGTACCGATACAACATTTACGGTTGGCCCCGGAACCTATTTCGCCACAGTGTCCGATACCACAGGATGTGATTTTTATACTGCTTACGTTTCGGTCCTTGCAGTGGATTTGCCACCTCCTGTCATTCAGGCCGAAGGCGGAAGCACTCTTTGTTCCGGCTCATCCAAGGTCTTGTCAGTTCTCGGCAATGGAGGGAGCGCCCTGCATTTCGATGGCGACGATGATGTTGTGTATGGAACGGTCGATGATTTGCCTACCGGATACTCCGAGCGTACGGTTGAGGCCTGGATTCGTCCTACAGATTCGCTGCAGACCAATAGTACCCTGGTGACGTATGGCGCAACTGTTGGTGATAACATTTCATATGTACGACTACTCTACCTGAACGGATATGTTGCAATGACAACCGGCTACGATACCCTGTTTAGTCAGCAAGCCATTCCGACAAACGCATGGTCACATGTAGCATTCACGCTCGAGGGAACCTCCAACGCTTACTTCCTTGTAAACGGAATCGTTCAGGATGGAATGGAACTGGGCTTTAACACACCATTTACGCAAGTACATATTGGTAACGATGAAGACGGCAATTCCGGATTTGAGGGAGATGTTGATGAGGTGCGTATGTGGGATATTTACCGCACGGCCGGCCAAGTTCAAATCGGCAGCCAGTACTCGGTCGATACGTCAATGACGGGTATCGTACTGAACTTGCGTATGGACGAGGCTTCCGGATCTACGACGGCCAATGCCCAAGCACCTTTTACCACCCCATTCTCAATCAATGGCGCCTTATGGATTCCATCAGGTGCACCACTCAACAGCGGCTACACAAACTACGCCTGGAGCAATGGTGCTAGTTCCTCGGCAATCACAGTAAACGCAGCCGGAACATACACGGTTTTGGCATCCAATACAGCGGGCTGTTCGGCGACTGCTACGGGCGTGTCACTCACTTCTATCGTTTGTATTCAGCCGTATTATCCGCCTCCAGGTGGTGGTAAAGTAATCAACCTGATCGGGCCTGAACTTACTTCTCTTTTCATCAATCAAGATTCGCTGAATGCGGACTCTGTGGAGTTTATCTATAATATTCAACAAGATTCTGTCTATATCGAAGTGATTGTAAATGCCGGACAATTCGACTCTACATTGACTTTGTTACAGACTTCAGCCTATGGGTTGACTGATACGATCAGTAACGGAGACAACGAGTTCATTATTACAGGAAAGTTCCCAATCGAGAACCTAACCAAACTCGACAGTTTGCCGTTGCTCATCAATTATGTGAGGCCTTATTATCCTCCTGTCTCTGCGGTTGGTGTCGCACTAACCGAAGGTGACAAGTCGATGATTGCCGATTCGGCGCGTTCAGCGTTCGGTCTTACCGGATCCGGTGTTAAAGTGGGTGTCATTAGTAATAGTTACAACACCATTCTTGGTAATCCTGCACAAATCGATGTGCTGAATGGTGATCTGCCTGGAGCAGGAAATCCCTTTGGTCGAACTACTCCGGTTCATGTCCTCAAGGATTTCCCCTACGGTTCCGCTTCCGATGAGGGACGCGCCATGCTTCAACTGATACATGATGTTGCACCCGATGCAGAACTTGCCTTCCGATCCGGGTTTATCAGTGCCGGCGATTTTGCGGAGGCAATCCGTGAACTGCGCGATGCTGACTGCGACATCATTGTGGACGACGTTACATACATCACCGAGCCTTTCTTCCAGGATGGACTTGTAGCTCGCGCTGTTGATGAAGTGAAAGCGGATAGTGTATCTTATTTCTCATCTGCCGGTAATTATGGTGCACGTTCCTACAGTGCTGTGTTTAATCCTGCGCCCGTACCTTCAGGCTTCACGGGAACTGCTCACAACTTCGGTGGAGGCGATATCTTCCAGTCGCTTACCCTGGCGCCCGGGAACTACACAATCGCACTGCAATGGAACGACTCCATTTATTCCCTGGGTCAGCTTCCCGGCGCCACCCATGACCTTGATATTTATCTCGTGGACGATGCCGGAGCACCTTTATTCGGATTCAACAGGAAAAACAATTGGGGTGACCCGATAGAGGTTCTTCCTTTTACGGTGTACGGAACTTCGGCAATCAACCTGATGGTTACAAAGACATGGGGTGCAACCAACGTTGAGTTCAAGTATATCATCTTCAGAGGCGAGGCTGTTATCAATGAGTACAACAGCGGTACAGCCACTTGTGTTGGACAGGCCAATGCGACGGGCGCAATGGCAGTAGGGGCGGTACTCTACTCCAATACCCCGGCCTTTGGTGTATCTCCACCGACACCTGCAGGGTTCTCATCTACTGGAGGTGCGGCGGTTCGCGGCGTGGTAAGGAGTAAACCTGATTTCATGGCTCCGAATGGCGGAAATACTACCGTTCAGCTCGGTGCGCCCAACATTGATGGTGATGCATTCCCGAACTTTTTCGGTACGTCTGCTGCCGCTCCCCACGCAGCCGGTGTGGCTGCACTTCTCATGGAAGGTCGACAGAAGTTCTTCAGCCAGTACCTACGGCCCGACAGTGTTCGCGCTTTGCTCAAATCCACTGCCATTGATATGGGTGATCCTGGTTTTGACTTCAAAAACGGATCTGGTCTGATCCAGACCGATGCTGCGCTTGAAACCTTTGCTCAGCCGCGTCCGGTCATTACACATCTGGTTCCCCCGAGTCCAATGGATACGCCGGGAACAGCTGCGATGACCATCGAAATTCTGGGGAATTATCTGCGTCCTACATCATATATCAAACTTCGCGAGGATACCATTTATCCTGTGTATGTAAGCGATTCGAAGCTTACGGCTACAATCCCGGCTTTCTCCGGTAATCCACCGCTTACAGTTTATACGCCGCCCATCACGCCGAGTGTACTTGATGGTGGAACCTCTGACACGCTGTATTTCTTCCCGGAAGTCAGGAAAAAAGTACTTGTCATTGCTGACAATAAAACCAAGCGATATGGTGAGCAGCTTCCTGCATTCACGGCTACTGTGTTGGTCGATAGTGTGCCGTATCAGAATCTCGGGCTCACGCTCGCCGATTTGGGTCTCGAATCCCTCAGCTTTAATACACCCTGCACGCCATTTAGCAATGTCGGTATCTACTTCATTCAGCCTGTAATCCCAACACCGGTTGCCGATGATTCCGGCAGTATTGTGCGCGCCGAACTATACACCTTTCAGACAGTGAATGGCCTGCTCTTCAACAATAAGATGCCATTGACTATCCGTGCAAACGATACAACGCTCGTCTATGGCGACTTGATTGATGACCTGACCTTTACCTATACAATCGACACCACAGGGGTTGCAACACCGGACCGAAATTTGATACAGGCCGGCGCAATGACGGAGCACATGAGTGGAATTGCTGAGAATACACTTGTACTCGTAGATGGACGGGCGCTTGTCAATGGCCGCGCTTTGGTCAATGGTGATCTTGATTCACTTGCTGTTATGACAAGTGGTCGTGCGCTGGTGAACGGAAGAGCTTTGGTAAACGGAAGAGCCTTGGTAAACGGTACAATGGTATATGATACAACGAATATCATTGATGTTTCTCCCGGTTCAATTTTCAACTACCAGGATAATGATTCAGTAGCCCCGCTGGTGAGTGGTCGCGCCTTAGTGAATGGCCGCGCCTTGGTCAATGGAAGAGCGTTGGTAAACGGGCGAGCCTTGGTGAATGGTCGCGCACTTGTAAATGGCTCACCACTTGTAAACGCTGGAACACTTCCCGAGCCGGAGGAGCCTGCTGAAGTAGTCTTCATTATTGACGAAGCAGATGTCGATGCCCCTTTGAATGATACCTTGATCCAGTATTTTTCTGTCAATTTGGTAACGGGTATCAATGCCGGACAGCATTACATCGTTCCCGGCGCATTTATCACCCCGAACTACGATGTTCGTTACGAAGTCGGTAATCTTACAATCCTGCCCGACACATTGCTGGTAAGTGCACGCGATACGCAGGCTACCTGTGATTCACTCCCTGAATTCGAAGCCGACATTACCGGGTATCACTACAGCGATGCCGACAGCAACTTGGTTGATCAGCCCCTGTCCTTCAGTTTGCTCACATCCTCCGGAAACGCTGTGCCGGCCGGATATCCTTCCGATGGCACCTATCGTATTGTACCGGGTGGAATGACGCTGAACGCACCAGCCGATTACCTGTTGGTGTTTGAAGAAGGGCAGCTTGTTATCCCTGATCACTTCACGTACTATGCCGATGCAGATGGTGATGGGTTCGGTTTATCGTCCGATACGGTTGTGACCTGCGATTCACTTGCACCTTCCGGATATACAGCCGTTGCGGGTGATTGCAACGATTCAAACGCTTCTATAAATCCTTCGGCCAGCGAAATCTGTAACAATGGAGTTGATGATGATTGCGATGGGCAAACCGATGAGAACTGTCTTCCTACCTGCACATTGGCTGCAATAAGTGGTCCTGCCGCATTATGTAATCCGAATGCCCAGGTCATTGTTTACTCCGTGCCCCCTGCGGTTGGCGCGAGTAGTTATACATGGTCGGTGCCTGCGGGTACAACAATACTTTCCGGCCAAGGTACTTCTTCCATTTCGGTGTCCTGGCCATATTCGGTGATTCATTCAGGATTAACAGGAAGCGTTTGTGTGGTGGCCAACTTCGGCGATACCTGCGTCTCAGCTCCTAGTTGCATGTCAATCAGTGTTCAGGCTTCAACACCGGTCACTCCGCCTTATATATCTGGTCCGCCCCGTGCGTGTCCCGGTGAGGAAGCTACGTACTCCATTGCCAATGTTTCCCGTGCTACTTCCTACGTGTGGACCCCGCCTTCCGGAGTCACACTCTTGAGTGGTCAAGGCAGCAATGTGATTACAGTCCGTTTTGAAAGCGGATTCACAGGCGGATCCATGGCTGTTTCAGGTGTTAACCAGTGCGGAGTGAGTCCACAACGAACAAAGACACTTAGTTTGAACATTCTTTCGGCTCCATCATCCATTGCCGGATTCCGAAATGGCGTATGTGGCATGAGTGGTGTGGTCTATAGCATACCCGCTGTAAATGGTGCAACCTCTTACTTGTGGACTGTTCCCGCTGGTGCAAGCCTAATTGGTGCTGCAAATGGAACTTCCGTCGTAGTCGACTTCAGTGGCAACTTTAGCAGTGGCAGTATTTCCGTGAAGGCCTTGAATTTGTGCGGAAGCGGGGCCACCCGAACCGTAACTGTGGTGGGCCGACCCGTTGTTGCCGGACCAATCAGCGGACCTGTCAGTGTTTGCACAGGAAGCTCGATTCAGTACAGCATTCCCACGGTAAATGGTGCCAGCAGTTATACTTGGACGGCACCTATAGGGGCTGTTGTGTCATCGGGCCAGGGGACGAAATCAATAACCGTCACCTATGGCGCAACGCCATTCACCGGCTTGCGGGTCAATGTTTCCGCAGCCAATGCATGTGGAAGCAGTAACCTGAACCTGTTTAATGTGGTTGCAACTAACTGTCCTCGTTTTGGAAATTCGAATTCGAACAGCTTACATGCGTATCCAAACCCCTTCACCGATCGCGTGCAGGTGCAGTTCGATGCCGATGTTGAATCCGAATCGAACCTACGTCTCATCAACATGATTGGCGAAATTGTGATTAGCCGAACATTACAACTTCAATCCGGGACTCAACTCATCGAACTTGACGCCGGAACGATTCCTTCGGGAACCTATCTCCTGGAGTTGGAGTCGAATCAGCAGGTGTATCGTACTACACTTGTCAAATTCTGACAGGTAAACTCGTAAAAAAACTACGGCTCCGAATATTTATTTGGGGCCGTAGTTATTGAATATTTAAATTATCACTGTCTACGAGTCAATTTTTTATAATTACCTTTTGTTGATTTAAATGTAAACTATCTGGACTGTTTACTAAAATATATGTTTAGATTTACTTCAGTGTTTTTGTTATTTTCGAGTTCAATGTGCGGAAAACCATGGTAAAGTATTTTGCATTCCTTCTATTATTTCCAGCTCAATTAGTTTTTTGTCAAGTCCATAATTGTATTGTCCCAATAGACTCATTGACGGGCTTGCCACAATACAAAGTAATAGAGGATGTGCCAGGAGTTAGTAGGGAAATACTATACTCTCGATTTAAAATTTGGGTGTCAAAGAATTTTAAAAGTGCCACAGACGTAATCAAGCTTGACGACATTTCAAATTACATTGTTCACGTCAAAGGAATGACTGAAATATATCATGATGTAAAAATATTAGGCTCTAATCCCGGTTCAGATTGGTATTGTTTTTTTATGATACAAGCGTATTTTAAAGACAATAAATACAAGATAATCCTTGATAATTTCAGCTATAAGAATGGTTTTTATGAAGACCAGACTTTTGAGCAAGTTCATCATAGGTGGAAACCTGACGAGATAGGTAGGCCTGCTAAGAGTATGCGCAACAATTTCGTAGAAGCTGGATTACGAATGGAGGCGAGGTTTCATGTATATATGGAAAACTTATTATTAAACATACACAATGGAATGGTTACTGCAACCGAAATCCAGAAGGATGATTGGTGAAGAGAAAAAGCTTCTTTAACATCCATCCATCATTTTTGTTGCACAATTAGTTTTTAGGTTATTTATCTCTTTTTGCTTTTATCCCACTATTCCTAATTGTTTGGGAATATTAGACTCAATGCTAACGGATTAATAGTCCAATGGGATATTACATGTTGATTTTTACTATTTTTGTGAAATCCTAACTCATTGATTTTGTGTAATCTGAGTTTTGAATTGCACCCGTAGTTCAATTGGATAGAATGACAGATTCCGATTCTGTTGGTTGTGGGTTCGAGTCCCGCCGGGTGCACGATGAGTCACAGGCCGTTGCGTAGCAACGGCCTGTTTTTATTGTGAGGGAATGAAGCGACGTTTTACGCTCGTCTTGCAACGGTATACGGATTTCGAATTGCCCAAGCCTAAACTTGTGTAAATCTGAGGGCTTTGTGCCGTATCTTCGCAGTCCTTTTAACAGGCCCAATGCTCGCAGTATCCAACTTATCCCTCCGCTACGGTAAACGCGTCCTTTTCGAAGACGTAAACCTGAAATTCACTCCCGGAAACTGCTATGGCGTTATTGGCGCAAATGGCGCCGGTAAGTCCACTTTCCTGAAAATCCTTAGCGGCGAAATTGACCCCAGCACCGGTCAGGTTGCAATGAATCCGGGCGCACGGATGAGTGTTTTGAAGCAGAACCATTTCGCCTACGACGAGCATCCTGTCCTCGAAACCGTGATGATGGGGAATACCCGTTTGATGGATGTGATTCGTGAGAAGGATGCCATCTATGCCAAGCCCGATTTCAGTGAAGCCGATGGTAATCGTGCAGCGGAGCTTGAAATACTCTTCGCCGAAATGGAGGGCTGGGATGCAGAAAGCAATGCTGCAAGTCTGCTTAGTGCATTGGGTGTGACCGAAGATCTGCACCACCGGAAAATGGCTGAAATAACCGGAAAAGAGAAGGTCCGTGTGTTGCTGGCCCAAGCCCTGTTTGGGAATCCCGACATCCTTTTGCTTGACGAGCCGACAAACGATTTGGACGTAGATACCATTACTTGGCTGGAGGATTTTTTGGCCGAGTTCCGGAATACGGTGATTGTGGTAAGCCACGACCGTCACTTCCTCGATACGGTGTGTACGCATGTAGCCGATATTGATTTTGCCAAAATCCAACTGTATTCCGGCAACTACAGTTTCTGGTACGAGTCGAGTCAACTCGCTCTGCGTCAACGATCCGATCAAAACAAGAAGGTAGAGGACAAGCGTAAAGAACTTCAGGAATTCGTCGAGCGCTTTAGTGCCAATGCGTCCAAATCACGACAAGCTACGAGCCGGAAAAAACTCCTGGATAAACTCGTTGTAGAAGAAATTCCTCCATCTGCCCGGAAATATCCGGCAATTATATTCAAGGCTGAGCGCGATTGCGGTGATCAACTTTTGAAAGTCGATGCACTGGGAAAAACTACCGACGATGGGAATGTCCTGTTCAGTGACATCACTTTCTCGATGGACAAGGGCGACA
>Ga0315902_10012988_pt1 | contig 10804 bp, 8 predicted proteins | sample LakEriMetagenome_9_FD_203523 | JGI IMG/M metagenome (GOLD analysis project Ga0315902, IMG submission 203523) | Freshwater fungal communities from buoy surface, Lake Erie, Ohio, United States - Buoy 12 MA117 | ecosystem: Environmental > Aquatic > Freshwater > Lake > Lake biofilm | place: USA...
GCGAGTCCATCCCCGCCGTCTTCGAGTTGCTGGCGGCGAATGCCGACCAGGATCCGTACCTGCGCCACGCCGGGGTGATGGCCCTGCTCGGCGCCAACGACATCGATGCCTTGGTCAACAGCGCCCGGCACCCCAACGGGTCCGTCCGCATGGGCGTGCTGCTGGCCCTGCGACGGCTGGAGCGCAACGAGATCGCCGCCTTCCTGGCCGACGCGTCGCCCCGGGTCGTGACCGAGGCGGCCCGGGCCATCAATGACCAGCCGATCCCGGGAGCGATGGAATCGCTGGCCCGCCTGATCGAGCGCCCCGGGCTGACCGAGGCGCCGCTCATGCGCCGGGTGCTCAACGCCAACTACCGCTTCGGCACCGACGGGACCGCCAAGGCGCTGGCGGCGTACGCCGCCCGGGACGGGGCTCCCGAAACGCTGCGGGCCGAGGCGATCGACGCGCTGGCCCAGTGGCCGGCCAACTCCGGTCGGGACCGCATCACCGGACTGTGGCGTCCGACGGCCTTCGCCCGGTCCGAGAAGGTGCCCGCCGAGGCGCTGAAGCCGGTGGCGACGGGCCTGCTGTCGTCAGCCCCGACCCCCGTCCGTGCCGCCGTCGCGCGCGCCACGGGCGTGCTGAGGATCGCCGAGGCCTCGCCCGCGCTGGCGGCGCTGGTCGTCCAGGGAGCCGCCGACGGGGCCACCCGCTCCGAGGCGCTGCGCGCCCTGTCGGTCCTGCAGACCCCCGACTACGCCACCGCATTGGCCGCCGCCCGCGAGGACAAGGACGAGAAGGTCCGCACCCTGGCCACCCAACTGGCCGTCGAGGCACCGCCGATCGCGGCCCGCGCCGCGGCGGGCGCGGCCGGCGTCGGCGGTTCGATCGCCCCCCTCGAGAAGGCGCTGGCCGGCGGGTCGCTGGCCGAGAAGCAGTCGGCGCTGGCCACCCTGGCGACGGTGAAGGGGCCGGAAGCCGACGCGCTGCTGAAGCAGTGGATGGACGGCGTGCTGGCCGGCACGGTGGCCCCGGAACTCGAACTGGACGTGCTCGAGGCGGCCGGCAAGCGGGAACCGCTCAAGCCGCTGCTGGCCCGCTACCAGTCGGGCCTGGATGCCAAGGACCCGGCGGCCCCGTGGAAGGCCTGCCTGGTCGGCGGTGACGCCGAGGCCGGCAAGAAGGTGTTCATCGAGCGGGCCGAGGTCAGCTGCGTGCGCTGCCACAAGGTCCAGGGCGAGGGCGGCGAAGTGGGACCGGAACTCACCGGGCTGGGCAAGAAGAACGGCCGGGCCTACCTGCTCACGAGCATCCTCTACCCCAACGCCGCCATCGCGGCGGGCTTCGAGAACGTGCTGGTCACCCTCAAGGGCGGCCAGAGCCATGCGGGCGTCATCAAGTCCGAGTCGGCCACCGAGCTGGTGCTCAACTCGGCGGAGGACGGCCTGGTGACGGTCAAGAAATCCGAGATCACCGGCCGTGAGAAGGGCCTCTCGGGCATGCCCGAGGGCTTCGGCGACCTGCTGTCCAAGCAGGACCTGCGCAACCTCGTCGAATACCTCGCCACCGCCGAGTAACCGGTCCACGATGCCGGGGAATCCACCGTCCGTCGGGCACGCCCCACGGGTGCCCGCCGGCGGAAGGATCCGCCCCATCCATGCTGCCCAACGACTACATCCAGAGGCTCCGCTCGATCGAGGTCCGGGCTCGGCTGGTCAGCGAACAGCTCATGGGCGGCCGGATGGGCAGCGTGTTCAAGGGCCGGGGCATGGACTTCGCCGACGTGCGCGAATATGTCCCCGGCGACGACGTGCGGCGCATCGACTGGAACGTCACGGCGCGCCTGCGCAAGCCGTTCATCAAGCGCCACATCGAGGAGCGCGAGCTCGTGGTGATGCTGCTGGTGGACCTCTCGGCCAGCGGCGAGTTCGGCTCGGCGCCCGATCCCGCGGCCGGGGCCGCCTCCCAGCGCGAGCTGGCGGCCATCCTGGCCGGCTCGCTGGCCTTCGGCGCCGTGGCGCAGGGCGACCGCGTCGGGGCCATCCTGTTCACCGACCGCGTCGAGCGGTACATCCCGCCCCGCAAGACCCGCGCGCACGTCACCCGCCTGCTGCACGAATTGCTCTTCACCACGCCGGCCGGGACCGGCACCGACATCGCGGCGGCCCTGCGCTTCCTGAACAACCTCTACCGCCGTCCGACCCTGAGCTTCGTGATGTCCGACTTCCACGACCCGGACACCGCCGGCTGGACCCGGGCCATCAAGGCCTCCAATCAGCGGCACGAGCTGATGGCCCTGCGCTGGAGCGACCGGCGCGAACTGGAGCTGCCCGACGTCGGCTGGGTGCTGCTGCAGGATGCCGAGACGGGCGAGGTGCTGGAGGTCGACAGCGGCGACCCCCGGGTGCGCGAAGGCTGGCGGGAGGCCGGCGAGGCCCGACGCGGGGAACTCGTGGCCACCTTCCGCAGCGGTCGCATCCCCGAGCTTGAGGTGCGCACCGACGCCCCCTGGACCCAGCGGCTGCAAGGCTTCCTCGATCACGCCGCCCGACGGCGCATCGCATGAGGCCGGCCGCATCCATCCCGGGCTCCCACCGTGCCCCGGTGTGTTCGGCCGACCGACACCGGGTCGCCGCCGCCGGGTCACCGCGTTCCATGAGGTCTCGCCCATGAAACCCGAGCGGCTCATCGAGGACCTGACCCTGGTGCCCCTGCCCGCGTGGTGGGAAAACCCCTGGGTGCTGCTGGCCATCCCCGTGCTCAGCGGCATCGCCGCCTACCTGGTGCGCCGGTGGTGGCTGGGCCGGCCCACGGCACCCGCCCCCGGGTCGCCGACACCGGCCGCCCCCCTGCCGGACGAGGCCTTCCTGGCCCGCCTGGCCGAGCTGCGGGCCCGTCGTGCCGCGTGGGTCCCCCACCCCTTCGCCGTCGAGGCCAGCGACATCCTGCGGGGCTACCTCGAGGCGCGCTTCGGCTTCGCGGTTCGGTTCCAGACCTCCCGCGAATTCCTCGGGGCGGCCGCGACGGACACCCGGCTCTCCGGGGATCGGCAGGCGGCCCTCGCCGGGTTCCTCGGCGCCTGCGACGGGATCAAGTTCGCCCGGGCGGAGGCCACCGAACCCTCCATGCTGGCCCTGCTGGATGCGGCCGAAGGCTTCATCCGCCAATGCGCCGGGTCGCAGACCCACGGGCCCGGGGGAGGCAGGCCATGATCGGTTCTCCCCGGGACCTGCTGGCCATCGAGTTCCTGCACCCCTGGGTGCTGCTGGGCCTCCTGGCCCTGCCCGCGCTGGCCTGGTTCCGTCGCCGACCCAGGGCCGTCCCCGCGCTGAGCGTGCCGTCACTGCGCGGTCGGGGCCACCTCGGCCGGACCCCCGACCGGGACCGATCTCCCGCGAGCGCGTTGTGGACGCTGCTGCCTCTGGCCCTGCTGGTGGTGGGGCTGGCACGGCCGCGGCTGCCCCGGGGCGACCTGCCCGATCCCAGCAAGGGCATCGACATCATGCTCGCACTCGACTTCAGCCGGTCGATGGCCGAGACCGACTTCCGGCTGGAGCGCAAGCGGGTCACCCGCCGCGCCGCCCTGGAGTACGTGACCGAGAAGTTCATCCTCGGCCGACCCAACGACCGCATCGGCATCGTGTGCTTCGCACGGAACCCGTTCCTGGTCAGCCCGCTGACCCTCGACCACCGGTGGGCGATCGAGTCCATGCGGCAAACCGACCTGGCCACGGGCACCGGCATCGGATGGGCCGTGATGGCCGCGGGCAATTTCCTGCGCAAGGACAGCGAGCGCAGCAAGGTGGTCATCCTGGTGACCGACGGCGACAACTCCTCGGGACCACGGGCCTCCGAGGTCATCGGACAGCTGGTGCGCGACCAGGTGAAGCTCTACTCGGTGCTCATCGGGCCGGAGATGGTCACCCCCTCGGTCGCAGCCACGCACGACCTCAACCGCGCCTCCCGCATCACCGGCGGGCAGTTCTTCCAGGCCAACGACACCCGGGCTCTCCAGGGCATCTACAACCTCATCGACCAGCTCGAGAAGCGCGAGCTGATCCAGAAGCGCTTCGTGCTTTGGCAGGAACTCTTCCCGTGGCCGGTCGCCGCGGGTTCCCTGCTCTGGCTGGCCGGATGGATCCGGGAGTCGCTGCTGCGGAGGCGCCTGCCATGAGATTCGCCCATCCGGAACTGCTGCTGCTGATCCCGCTCCTGGCCGGGCTGGTTGCCGGAAGCTGGTGGCTGGGAGCCCGACGGGATCGTCGTCGCATCGCCGAGTTCAGCGGCACGGCCGACCGACCGTGGGCCGACCCCGGCGTGGTTCCCTGGCGACGGCGGGCCGACCGGGCGCTGGCCCTCGCCGCCGCCGTCCTCCTGCCGCTCACCCTGGCCCGGCCGCTGGCCTTCCGCATGGACGAGCAGTCCGAGCTGCGGGGCGTGCCGTACATGATCGCCCTGGATCTCTCGCGATCCATGCTGGCGACCGATGTCCGGCCCAACCGCTGGTTCGCGGCCACCAACGCGTTGTCCCGGTTCCTGGGCGAAAGCCGGGCCGACCGGGTGGGCCTCGTGACCTTCAGCGGCGTGGCCTACCTCAACGCCCCGCTGAGCTTCGACACCCGGGCCATCCAGGCCATGCTGCGCTATGCCTCGCCGTACACGGTCGAGATGGACGGCGAGACGGCCGGATCGAACCTCGGGTCGGCCATCGAACGGGCGGGGCGCTACTTCCAGACCAACCAGGTGCAGCCGCGCGTGGTCATCCTGGTGACCGACGGAGAGGACTCCGGCGACCAGTTGCTGGAGTTCGCCCGCCGCTGGGCCCGGCAGGGCGTCAAGGTCTGTGCCGTCGGCGTGGGCACCCGAGGCGGCTCCAAGGTCCCGCGCATCCAATGGGGAGGGGCGGCCGTGAACACCTCGGGCCAGGAGGTCGTCTCCCGGCTCAACGAGGCCAACCTCAAGCGGATCACCGCGCTGACCGGCGGGCGGTACGTGCCACTCGGTGACCAAGGTGAAGGCCTGACCACCCTTCGCCGGGAGTTCCTGGCCCCCCTGGCCGAGAGTTCCGCCCGGGAAGACCTCAAGAACTACGTGGAGGCCTATCCAGTCCCCCTCACGCTGGGTCTCCTGGCCCTCGTCGCCCAGGCCGTCGTCGGTTCCAACCGACATCGGATCCCCCGACGCCCCTCCCCCATCCGCAGCCGCGTCGCCCCATGAATCCCTTCCGACGCTCCCGTCGCCCCGGACACCGGTCCGCCCCTTCAAGCGCGTCCCTTCGCCTGCCAAGCCGGCCATCCGTGGGCCTGTCCGTGGGCCTGCTGGCCCTGGCGGTCGAGGGCCTCTGCGGGGAGCCCGGGCCGCTCGACATCGCCCGGCTGCAGTCGCAGCTCACCAACGGCGCCCCCGCGGCGGTGGCGGCGGCCGACCTGCTGATGGCCGAGGCCGAACTCCGGCCGGGCAGCCCCCACCTGCAGTACAACTCCGGGGTGGCCGCCTACGCCGCCCGGCGCTGGGAGGACGCCCTCGTGGCCTTCGACCGGGTCGAGACCCTCGGCAACTCCCGGCTGGCGGATCTGGCGCGCTTCCAGCGCGGGAATGCCGAATACCAGCTCGGGGTCGAGGCCCGCTCGGCCAACCTCGACGAGACGATCTCCCGCTGGCGGGCCGCCCTGGAGGCCTACCAGTCGGTGCTCAAGGCCCGGCCGGACGACGAACGGTCGCTGGCGAACTCGGCCTTCGTCCGGGATCGACTGCTCGAACTGCTGCTCGAGGAGGCCCGGAAGTCGGCCCGCCAGGCCGACCAACCCCAGAAGACGCCCGCCCAGCGGATCCCCGACCTGCGCAACGCGCACGAGAAGTTCTCCGACGCCCGCCAACTCAGCCCGGACAACACCGAGGCCCAGCAGGGCGAAACCGAATCCCGGCAACAGCTCGCCGCAGCCCTCAAGCAGGAGGGCTTGAAGAACATCCAGAGCCCGCTGTCGCTGAAGTCCAGCCGCCGCGAACCCCGACTGCCCGAGGTCGACGCCTCGAAGCTGGAGACCGGCATCGCCCAACTGGAAGAGAGCAAGGAACTGCGCCCGGGCGACGCCGAGGTCGAGGAGGCTCTCCGGAAGGCCAAGGACCGGCTCGCCGACGCCAAGGTCAAGCAGGCCGAGACCTTCCTCGCCCTCGAGGAGCAGATCCCCATCACCAAGGAGAAGCTGGCGCTGCTGCGGATGGCCCGGGAGCAGATCGACCAGGCCCTCGAGCGGTCGCCGAATCACCAGGAAGCCCAGAAAACCGGTGAAGAAATCGACCGCCGCATGGCCCAGATCCACGAGGACGAAGGTGACTTCCAGGAGCAGCAGGCGGCCTTCTCGCAGCTTGAGCAGCAGGCCATGCAACTGAGCCAGGCGCTGGACCATTTCCAGCAGGCCTCCGAACTCCGGCCCAACCAGCCCCGGCTCCAGGCCAAGCAGGAGCAGGCTGGGCAGAAACTGGCCCAGACGCTGGACAAGCTGGCCGACAAGCTCATGCAATCGCCCGGCGGCCAGGAACCCATGGAGTCCAAGGCGGCCCGCCTCGAGGGGGCCGAGCAGGCCCTGAACGAGCTGCAATCCCTGCAGCCGAGCGACCGCACCGCCCAGCGGGCCGAGCAGGTCGGCAAGGAACTCGACGGGCTGCGCCAGATGCTGGCCGACAAGGGCAAGGGCACCGGTGAGAACCAGGGCGAGGGCGACCCCCGCAACGGCATGCAACCCATGCCCGGGGCCCCGCAGTGGATGGCTCCGCCGCTCGACGGCCCGCCGCGCATCCAGCAACCCGGCTCCAAGGGCCAGGCGCCGAAGGGCGCCGGCCGCAATCCCCGGGATTACTGAGCCCCCAGGGGGCGGGCAATGGTCCCCAGGCCGATCCGCCCCCGATCCGTCCCCGATCCGCCCCCGATCCGCCCCCGGATCAAACCAGGCAATCCACCATGCCTGGGAGCCTGTCGGCGGACTTCTCCAGGGATCTCAGGGCCCGGCGTCGATGGACCTCGGCACCCTCCGGGAACAGGAGGCTCCAACCGGTCGCCGTCATCCAGTCCTTGGGGGAACGCAGCGGCGGGTCGCCCGGGTGGCCGAGCCCGATCGACAAGGCGAACTGGTCGGCGATCTGCACCGCTCCCGCCAGTCTGGAGTCCCTCGTGTCACCCGAGGGCGTGTGATGGAAACGGGTGGTGTGCTCGAGGGTGGCCCCCAACTGCTGGGCCTTCAGGTACAGCGCCCCGATGTGCGAGTGGTCGCACCCGAGGCAGTCCAGCTCGATCAGGCGCACCGGCAACGAGGAGGTCTTGAGCTGCTCGAGGATGCTCACATGATGCTCCGGGAACGCGGTGGCGAACACGATCCAGCCCACGTCGTGGACCAGTCCGGCCACGTAATCGAGATCCTCCCCGGAGTCCGGGGTGGCCATCATCAGGTCCTTCGTGACCATCGCCACGGCGATGCTGTGCTTCCAGAGGTTGCGCCAGTGGGCCTCGCCCACGCCCTTCTGGGAGCCGGTGATCCGTTTGAAATCCTCGATCACCGGGGTCATCGTCGCCAGCTCGCGCACCTGGCGGACACCGACGTAGAACACCGCCTCCTCAAGGCTCGTCACGGAATGGCCGAGACCATAGTGGACCGAGTTCACCAGCTTCAGCAGGCGGGAGGTCAGGCCGGGGTCGCGCCGGATCACCTCGGAGATCTGTCCGGCATAGCGTTGTTCCGCGGCCAGCAACTCCCGGAGCGCCCCCTGGATGCTCTTGAGCGACGGGATGGGAGGGCACGACTGCAGCCGGCGGTTGATCTCCGCCAGCGACAGCGCCTTCGGTGGCACCACCTCGGCTCCCGTGGAGTTGACGGACATTCAGGGAGACATCGGCAGGAAGGGCTTTCTCCTGAAAGCGTTTGTTGACGTCCTGACGTGTCTCTCCACGTTATTTGGAGTCCGCCGGGGGCTCAAGTCCTCTGCCGGAAATGCCGATTCCTCACCGACGGCGTGTTTCCAAGGAGCGCAGACCGCCCATCCCATCCGGGAGGGGGCGATTCCTCCCGGGATCCGCCACCGTCGCTCTGAACAGGCCACCGCTCCGTCATGAAACCCAAGATCCTCACCGTCGACGACAGCAAGACGATCCGGATGGTCGTCGCCAAGGCCCTGAAACCCTTCGATGTCGATGTGCTCGAGGCTTCGAACGGTGTCGAGGGCGTCGCCGTCGCGATGCGGGAACGCCCGGACCTCATCCTGCTCGACCTGACCATGCCGATCATGGACGGATCGGAATGCCTCGCCAAACTGAAGTCCCACGCCGACCTCAAGAACACCCCGGTGATCATGCTCACCCAGGAGTCGGGCAGGGACAACATCACCAAGATCTCACGGATGGGCGTGCGCGACTACCTGGTGAAGCCCTTCAAGGAGGACATGCTCATCGAACGGGCTGGTCGCATCATCGAGCTGAAGGCCAAGGGTGGCGGCGTCAAGAAGGTCAAACGCTACGACGACCCGCTCAACGTCCTGGTGGTGGACGACAAGCCGGCCATCCTGGAACAGATCAAGGCCGCCGTCTCGGACACGCCCTGGCAGGTGCATGGCCGGACCCAGACCGGCGAGGCGCTCGACTACTGCTCCCAGAACGTGCCCGACTGCATCCTGGTCAGCCTGTCGCTGCCCGACGGCGCGGGCTTCACCCTCTTCCAGATGTTCCGGGCGAGCACGCGGACCAAGAGCGCCCCGATCTTCGGCCTGTCGGTGAAGACGGCGACCGACGACCAGACCCGGGCCCAGCAGGTCGGGTTCCTCGGCGTGATCACCAAGCCCCTCGATCCGGAGGACCTCAAGATGAAGATCTGCAGGTCCCTCAACCTCGACACCTCCTACAAGTACTTCCAGCAACGCGACGGGACGCTCTCGGTGGTGCTGCCCCAGAACCTTTCGGCCAACGTGGCCACCGAGATCGCCCTGCAGATGCGCAACAAGGTGTCCGAGGCGGTCGATTCCGGGCTCGGGAAGATGATCATCGACATGAGCCAGGTCCGCACCCCGGACATCAACCTGGTCAAGCTCGGCATCACCACCATCCAGTTGTGCAATGAATTGTCGCTCCAGCACCGTCTGGTCGGATCGACCATCGTCCAGGCCGAGTGCCGCAACTACGAGGAGACCAAGGATTGGGTCTTCGTGGCCTCGTTTGAGGATGCCATGAGGGAGCTCAACCGGAAGTGACGCCGAACCGAGCGACACCACGGACCACCAACCCGCCAATCACATGGATGTGATGAAACGCCTGGGAATCCTCGTCGGAGGAGCCGTCGTGATGGTTCCCGCCCACGCAGCCCCCAACGCCTACCTGACGCGCGTCGGCCCCAAACCGCTGAGGTTCGACGCCCCGCCCCCGCCGCGGGACGAGGTGCTCCGGATGCTGCCGCCGCTCGACTCGGGACTTCCCCCGAAGCAGGTGGCCAACCCGATCACGACGATCCTCCCCACCGATGCGAGCAATCTCTTCCCGGTGCCCGCCGAAACCCCGGCCCTCGGGATGGTCGATCCGCTGGGCCTGCCGGAGAACTGGGTGGAGAGCCTCCTGGGTCCCCCGAGGGTGATTCCCGGCATGGACTCCGGAGGCGCCGCCGGAGATTCCGGTTCCACCGACGGCAGTTGGGGCCGCGGAAGTTCATCGCTCACCCCGGAGGATCTGGTGCCCTTCTTCGTATCCCCGGCTTCCGAGGGCAACACCCAGTTCGTCATCCCGGTTCCGTTCATCCCGGGGCCGCCCAGCAACCCCGCGAACCCCTCGCCCTCCAGCCGGGCGACCTTCCGCCAGGAATGACCATGGCCCACCGGCATCCGATGCGCCTGCAAAGGCTGGGACAGTACTTCGGGGGAAGGCGGATCGCCGGTCTCGCGGGCATCCTGCAGATCCTGGTGGCTGTGGCGGGCGCGGCAGCCGCCGAACCGAGGACGCAGCCCAACCCTCCGCCGAAGTCGGGCGTGGCCGCGCCGCCACCGATGCGGGGCGAGGCGAATCTCAACGACGAGAAGACCACCCGGCTGAACGAAGAGATCGCCGATTCGTTGGACAAACGGTTCCGTGCGCAGCCCAAGGTGCCGGGCTCGGTCATCGAATCCGAGAACGTGCTGGCGCGGCCGGTCAAGCCCGTGGTGGTCGACGAGATGAAGGCATGGCGCACCCAGGTCGACAACGCCATCAAGCGCTATGAGCAAAGCACCGACGCCGAGAGTCAGAAAGCGGCGGAGAACCTGCTGATCGGCATCCTGACGTCCCCGGATGCCCCGGTGGACATCCAGAGGGACTGCATGAAGCAGTTGGCCCTGATCGCCCTGGATGGCAAGTTCTACAGCCGGGCGCAGCAGATCTACTCCCAGCTGGTGAGCCGGTTTCCGCTGCACCCGGACACCCCCTCCGTCCTGCTCCGGCAGGGCGTCCTCTACCGTCGGGTCGGTGCCAACGAACTGGCCCTGTCCAAATTCCATGCGGTGATGTCCACCGTGCTCAGCCTGCCTGAGAAGGACATCTCGGGCTACAGGTCCACGGTCCTGCTGGCGCAGACCGAGATCGCGGACACCTACTTCATGGCGGGCCAGTTCGACCGGGCGTCGGAATACTTCCGGAGGGTCCTGAAGCTCGCCGACGAGGACCTCAACGAGGCCCAGATCCGCCTGAAACTCGTGAAGTCGTTCTTCGAGATGAAGGACTGGAAGAACGTCATCGTCGAGGGCCAGCAATGTGTGGAGAGGATCGCCCTCTCGAGCCAGATCGCCGAGGTCCGGTTCCTGATGGCCGAGGCCTACAAGC
>Ga0315902_10012999_pt1 | contig 10799 bp, 10 predicted proteins | sample LakEriMetagenome_9_FD_203523 | JGI IMG/M metagenome (GOLD analysis project Ga0315902, IMG submission 203523) | Freshwater fungal communities from buoy surface, Lake Erie, Ohio, United States - Buoy 12 MA117 | ecosystem: Environmental > Aquatic > Freshwater > Lake > Lake biofilm | place: USA...
CTGTTAACTTTCAGTTTTTTTGTTTGTTGGGAATAGGAAAAACCCAGGTTTCTCCTTACCTCTTCCTGTTAACTTTCAGTTTTTTGTTTGTTGGGAATAAGTACGGAGAAACCCAGGTTTCTCCTTACCTCTTCCTGTTAACTTTCAGTTTTTTTGTTTGTTGGGAATAAGTAAGGAGAAACCCAGGTTTCTCCTTACCTCTTCTGCCTATCCAGCGGATACAATATAGTAAACATTTTTATTATTTATAATGTTACGGTAACAAATAATAAAAATGTAATTTAGACTAAATAATATTTAGCATTTTGCGAAATCCGCTGGATAGTCACTTTCTGTTAACTTTCAGTTTTTTTGTTTGTTGGGAATAAGTAAGGAGAGACCATAAATTTAGCGTTTTCACACTTCACTCAGACATACCAAGGTAACCAGACGTTTTTTACGGTCGTAGCTCACAAAAATGCACTTGTATAAACTTACTGCTACTACAGGAAGAGGTTAGGAGAAACCTGGGTTTTTCCTACTTGTATAAACTTGGTGCTACTAAATCCATCTAGGTAGTTTGTTATACATGTTGTTTTGGCATATTCACGTCCCACTATATCACGAACTTTATAGTCACCACCTTTAACTAGAACATCTGGGCATATTATGCGAATTAATCTTAGAGGTGTATCCTCTGTAAATATTATTATATAATCCACACAACTTAGTTCTTGTAGCATTTTAACACGAGTATCAACTGTATTATATGGTCTACTATCTCCTTTGTTTCGTTTAATACTACTATCACTATTTATACCTACTATTAAATAGTTTCCCAATTCCTTTGCTCTTTTTAAATATTGTAGGTGACCAAGATGTAAAATATCAAAACAACCATTAGTAAACACAATAGTTTTATTGAGAGATCTAATATTTTTAACTAGGTTTTCCAACGTTTCTATATCTGGCAAAACCTTATCTATAAATCCCAAGTAATATGAGGTTATCGCCTCACGTGTTAGACTATAGTTACCAACTGTTTTAACAGCACACTCACCAAAATAATTACACATTTTTAGGGTATCTGCTAATGGAAAATCATTTACCATACAGTAGGATATTACAGCTAAACACGTGTCACCAGCACCTGTAACATCTATAACATTTTCCACATGAGTGGCAAAATACAAAAACGTATCACTTGTTTTATTATATCCACAAATACCATATTGACTTAGTGTTACTATAATATTCTCATTATTATATTTATGACTATATGTTTTTATAGCACATTCTATATCTTTGTGTGATAGGGACGTATTATTTAACATGTTAAACTCATTTAGATTTGGTTTTATTAGGTAAAAGTCGCGAAACCGATCTGGATTATTACCCTTTGGATCTACCATAATTTTATATTTATTCCTAATACTATCAAGTAAATAGTCTGTTATTACACCTTTATTATAATCACTAATAATAATATAGTCGGGATTTATATCCGCAATATGTTCAATAATTTGGTCTGCTAGTTGGTTTGAAATTTTTAAATTAGTTTCTATATCACAACGTGAGACTAATTTGTTATCAACAAAAATGCGTCGTTTTGTGGTGGTACTTCTATCTGGATCTGTGAAACACTTAAAATCAATAGATTTTTCAGTTAGTAGGTGTTTTATGTGGTGATTGGAATTATCATCATTAGCAACATATACTAGATGTGTCTGTTTACCATTTGATATTATATTTGATATATTAATTGCTAAATTTCCAGCACCACCTAACAAATATTTTTTGGAATATATATTATAAACGGGTATAGGCGCTTCATTTGCTATTTTAGATACTGTTGCCAAGTAGTTTTTATCTAACATAACATCTCCAATAATTAATAACATAATTTTATCTATATATAGTGATATTAACTATATTATTTTTATATAATATACACTGTATAGATTTTTGTCGTAATTTATAATAGCTATCCAGTAAATTTCGAAAAAATGCAAAATCCACTGGACAGACCATAATAAGCCCTGCTATATTATGGTCATCTAATAATTATAGATTTTTTTACTATAAACGGATAATCAACGGAATATTTGTCAAGTAAAAATAGATAAACAGGCAAACGTAATAATTCGTGTAATGCCCACTTTTCGTTTTATAGCTTATAAGATTATTTTATGGTATGTGACAAAAAAGTCTAGTGTGCTAAATTTGTAGTGCTTCTATTTGATGTACTATCTGGAGTGTACTTATTAATTAGTCAAATGTAACAATGATACCATCATTATTTAATTCTCTAACAATTATATTATCTTCACTAAAATTAGTTATAATTTCTATAAATCTATTGAAATTGTAAACTGCTGTAATTGTTAGACCAATTGAACAACCAATGGCAATACCTATTTTTTTTTCGATTGGAATATCACGTGTGCATGTTACACGAATAGCCATTTTAATGTTTTTTGTCAAAACCAGTAAAATTTGGTTCAATTTTTTGTAAAAACAGTGGCTATCCAGCGGATTTCGCGTTTTGCGAAATATTATTTAGTCTACATCACATTTTTATTATTTGTTACCGTAACATTATAAATGATAAATATCTATTTTTATTTGACAAATATTTCGTTTATTATCCGTTATAAAACAGCCAATCAGTAAAATATTTATATAATATATATGATGAGTTTTCAAACAATACATATTAATAAATATAAACCTAAAAATAGATTTGATCAAAATGGTGGTGGATTTTTATCAGTAAGTATTTCAACTGTAAAAGGTATAACATCTATATATGCTTGTGTTTCTAATTATGTATGTGCTTTAGTAACGGGTAAAAATGCTGATAGATTATTAGATGATGTTGGAGCAAAACGGACCGAAAACGGTGAGGTAATATTAGATGGTAGAACAGAAGGTCTAATACAAGAAATATTACATGGAGACTTAGCAGCAATTATAGAAAGAGATAAACTTTTGGCACGTCAAATAACATTATATGATGATAAACATGATCCTGAATTATTGGCTGAATTAGAAAAGATTGCAGCTAAAGAAGGTATAACATTGAGTGATAGTGATGATGATATTGAAAATGAACTAGCTAAATTAGAAGCAGAAGTAAAAGAAGAATTAGAAGCTAAAAAAAGGAAATCATTACGTGGTGGTAGCATTACTGATACCATATATGCTTGTGCTAAAAGTACTGGTAGATATATATCACATATATGTTTTGGAAATAGCGAAAATACAGGTGATAAGAAAATAGGAGAAAATTTGTTAGAAAAAAAACTGGTAGAAGATATTGCTAAATTAAAAGAAGCTATACAGTTCTCTTTTACACATATTAAATTATTAGAAAGACAAAAACAACAAAATATAGAAGATGCAAAAACTATGGAAGGAAAAGATTTAGAACTGGTACAAAAAAACATCAAAAAAATAGATAGAGAAAAGCAAGTACATCAAAATCAAGCATTAATGAATGGACGATTGTTAAAAATTAAGAAAAGTCAGCTAGATGCCATAAAAAGACTAGTTGATAAATAAACTCCACACTGAAAATTAAGTATTTTACTATTTATGGCTATTCAACAGATTTCACAAAATATAATTTTTATTATTTATAATGTTACTATACGGCTAATCAACGGAATATTTATCAAATGAAAATAGATAAACCCACGAAAATAATAATTCGTGTAATACCCACTTTTCGTTTTATAGCGGTATAATAAATAATAAAAATATTTCCTATTCTAATGATTAGTTGTTAATAGAATTTATACAAAGCCATTATCAAACAATATCCATTTCTAAAGTAGTGGTGACTATCATTTAATATTATATCTATAATAGGAAGTTATAAATAACATTCTATTATAGATATTTGATTATTCAATTTTTTCACTTGTAATAATATATGGAATTACCAGATGTTAATGTCTACTTAATTGAAACAGATTTTCGTGATATAGCACCTTTAGGTTCAGAAGGTACATATGGTGCTGCGTTTTCAGCCGTTTTAAAGCATGGTAACAAAGATGTAACACTAAAATTATATAAAAATTATGATGGGACTGGTCCATTACCAGATGATTTCCTACGTGAAATAATCTTCCTAAGACATTTAAACAAATATCCAGAGACTAAAACTGTTAAATATTATGGAGTTGCTTTTACACATGATATGGATAAACTATATATAGTACTTGAACGTCTACCCATTGATTTTGATAGGATAATGCGTAAACGTGAACACCCAGAAATATTAAATGCCATAGAGTTGCGCAAAATATTCTATCAGACACTCAAAGCCTTTGATGCTATACATGGATTAGGTTTTATACACAATGATATAAAACCCAATAATATTATGGTTTTAGATGGAGATATTAAAATAATAGATTTTGGTATAGCAAGTTATCATGGTCTAGGTCCATTTAAAAAAGTGGCCGAAAAATATTTGGCAGCGCAGAGTATGAAAGCTCCAGATGATACAAAGGATCTAAGTAAATATATAGATGGTACTAAGAAAAGTATACAGTCCAATATTAGAAAATCATATAAAAGTGATGTGTATATGATAGCTGTTTTAATGTGTTGGCTAGCAGAAAGGCGATATTATCATGAGGTTAGGGTTAAATGGGATGGTAAAATCTACACGGACGATGTATTAAATACCAATTTGGAAGCTGATAGTAAATTTGGTAAGAAGGGTTATGAATTACTAATTAATATGTTGGATCCAATCAATACAAATAGATATTCATGTAGAGAAGCATTAGATCATCCATATTTCAGTGATATAGTTGATGACACTACAAAATTAAATATGTCCCAATTAATAGGTGGTAATGACCGTTTGGGACTATATATGGCCAATATGTTATCCTATAATAAGGCCGAGTATCAAAATAAGCAATTTGAATTAGTATACATGGATAAACTTCACAATAACTATAAAAATGATATTATACCCATAGAAAGAGTACTACCTATATCTAATATGTATAAGTCCTATTTATTTCATTTATATACATATGGTGTTTATACATCATTAGATTGTTTGATTAATGGATATCATAATATAAATAAGATTGTTAATGATAATTATACTGATTTATCTAGTCTTAGAAGTTTATCAGTATTGGCCCCATATTTATATACACAGGCTTTTTATTCAAATCATATTAGTGACAATGATATAGTTAAATTATGCCATAGTGATTATGATACTGCTGTTTTACGTATACCAATCAACATTATTGATTATCTAAATGCCGATATATCATTCACTCCAGTATGGTTACATGTTGAATATATAATGATCCATTTAAAATTTGAAACAGATAGTAATATTACCACATCAACTGGAAAGAGTATTGATCTAACTGCTGCCTTTTCTAAAATAAAAGAACTTGTTAGTATAAAACTAGCTGTTTATTATAGTTTTATGGTCACTCCTCGGTCAGAATTTATAAATTATTCAGTATGGAATGTTACACAGGCATGTTTTATAAAATCACTATCTGAATTATTATCAATACCTGACATAGAATTATTAACCAAACCATTTACAGCATGTTTACAACTAGATACTACTATTTATAATAATATTATTGAATATTATAATATAGTTTATAACAAAGTAGACAAGACATTATATGAATAAATAATTTGAAGAAAATAGTTAGTTTAATATAAAATGATGATACACTGCCATATGATCACTTTCAGGTGTTATTCTAAAACTATTATATATAGCAGGTGTTATATTATTTTGATATTGTTTTGGTATTCTATATAATACTCTATCACACCAACTAGGTATGCGTTTACTATCGTATTTTTGCTGTTTTATAGTATGTGAACCATCAGTTATTTCACTAAATCTACATGTTTGGCAAAAATTAATGTCTGACTCAATAAGCTCTGTGTTTTTTAGAGGTGCTGGTTCATCACTTGATCCAAGAGATTTACTAAGTTGATCCTCATCCGCACATTTAAAAATAGATGTCTTTTGACATGTGACTTTACCTGAACAGACATGGCTATCAATGGCAGCACGCATTTCCGGGGTTGTTTTTTCTGTACTAACACGATAGTTAAGATCTCCCGCAAATATTACTATATCATTATGTGTTACATTTTGTTCTATTAATTTATTAATACACACATTTCTATCATGTGGTTTCCGTGGATCAGATGGTAAATGTGCGTTAAATATTACAAATAAAAATATTTTACGATTAAATTGAATATAAAAACGAGTAAATATAGCACCTTTGGCTGGATTGTGAAATGAACAGTTCATACTATCCAATAGTTGCATCTCTAATATCATATTGTTATCATTCTTATAAAATAATAAAAGTGTCATCTTACCAAGTTGTAGCTGTTCCTTACTCTTTTTATGTAGTGTATAACCTGACAACTTATCTACAAACGCTTCCATTACATAGTTGTTTAGTGCCTCCTGAACTGCTATAACCACTACGTCTGGCAATCTACTACCTACTAACATTAGTTCACTTCTCCATTGGTCTATTAATTTATTAACACCATCAGTTATATATTCCTTACTTTTACTAACACCCTGATTAAAAGTTAGTACACTAATATGTTTACTATTATCATCAGCAGCAATACCTCCAGTTTGAACACCATATTTATATATATCATAAATAGATAGACTATCCATTATTTTTCTATAATAATATTTTAGACTAAGTAAACTCATATTATTATATATTAAGTTTATAAAATATACAGATAATCTATTAAATATTTAGCCATTACAAGTGTGGAACAGTGAAATTTTTCGTCCGGTTTTTATTATGCTCTTAAAAATAGATAATAAATAGAATAAATCTAATTTTATGATGTTCTTTTTGGAACAGACGAAAAACTTTACTGTGCTAAACTTGTAGTCGTTGTCAGCTACAACGCTAAAAAAACGTCTGGTTAATGTAATCAGGAAATAGGATACATAAGGATAATCCGCTAATGGTAATAGACGTTTTAGATCACAAAAATAGACTTGTATGTGCCCAAAAACTTATTTTTTATTTTATGGTATCACTGATGGATACTTTTACCAATTTAGGTAAAAGTATACTTTAGTTCTAGTGGCTATCCAGCGGATAAAATATAGTACACATTTTTATTATTTATAACGTCACTGTAACAAATAATAAAAATGTAATGTAGACTACATAATATTTTGTAAAATGCTAAGTCTGCTGGATAGCCACTAGAAAATATCTAATATTTAATGTTACAACTCTATGTTTGATGGAGAATAGCATTTTTCTACTAGATGTGGATCTACTTCTAAAATGGCATTTAACACATTAACACTATTTTTGAGTGTACTTACATAATCAATAATATTAACTGTGCCCACTGTTAAACATGGTCTCATTATATACAATTCCTTAACTATATCCAAGTAACCATTATGTGCTGCTACTTTAAATGGTAGTTGCCCTAATACATCCACATCTATATTATTATTCCACTCATAAAGTTGGCGTATAATTTCAAGATGTCCATACTGACATGCCAACCGAAATGCCCACTCTTTATAGGCTGATATATCTAATGTAGGTATCCATTTATATAGTTGTCTAATAACATGAATACGTCCATGACGACAAGCAATACAAAATGCCCAATAATAATACTTATCATAGATTATATTAGGCTGCCACTGATATAACTGATGTAATATATGAACATGCCCATTCATACATGCTTTCCTGAAAGCATCATTATAAACCGCATTAATATTAATACATTTGTTCCACTCATACAATTGTTTCAGAGTGTCCAAATATCCTAGTTCAGCCGCTATTCTAAAAGCACTTTCATCATCATAACTAAGATTTATATTAGGATTAGTCTCATAAAACTTCTGTAATTTGCTAATATTACCACCTTTAACTATATCTAAAAACGTGGTGTAGGAGTTCATTTTTATCTATAAGTTTAACATTTCACAAATGTTCCTTCAATTTTTCACAAAAAAATAAAAGGCTTTATTTAGTAATATTACATCATTGCCATTAATTGATCATAGAGATATAGCAGTAACTACAGAAAAAATGTCTACAATACCACTATATAGTGATAGAAGAGTGAATTTGTGCATTCCAAAATTAAATATACTACAATCAAGTATTCAATCTATGGATGATTTATTATACTACTATAGTTATACTACAATGACATACAAGTTTGGTACAGTAGACTTTTTTGTCCCAGACCATAAAATAATGTTATAAATTTTGGTGTCGACACCATTATGTATAAATAAATAAAAAGTGGGACAAAAAGTCTACTGTGCCACACTTGTATTGTAATAACGTTGATAATGTGTTGGTGATCTAATTAGAAATAAAATTTATTTATTTTTATTTGTGAAATCTAATATAGCGTGATAGTCTCTAAATGATAGTGGAGATTTTGGGAACTGTCTTAAATATTTTCGGTAAGAGTAGACACGCACTATATGCTCTCTTTTAGTTATTTGGCTAGGCATATTGTTGCTATTTAATAGTTAGTGTGTCTTATTTTTGTATGATTTCAAATTTTTTGTCCAACAATTTTTAAATAAAAATAATATTATAGACTTGTGATGTTTAAACCACTTTAATTTGCCAGGCTGGACCTAACACACCATTATGATTTTTCCACCGCAGAAGCATATTAACAGTACACCTATCATTAGTCAAAACAATAGTATTACCATTTTTAATATGTGAGAAGACCAAGTCATCAAATTTACCATTACATGGTTTTCCCAACAATATAAACTCCTTTTTCTTAAAATCATATTTAACAGTGGTCTTACTACACAATTTTTCTGTTAGCATATTACCAACTTTTACAGTATCCACAAGGTTACCATATGTTGTTAGAAATTGTGTAATACTATTTTTAACATTAGTTTGTATTTGAGTTTTGTGGGATTTAAGATAATCGTAGAATTCTGGATACTTCGTAAGACTAGGTGTAGTCTTATAAATATCGACCATGTATTCACTTAACGATGGGCGAATACATGGTAAATCTAGTTTTACCAATACATTGTTATAGTAATATTCCGGATATTTAAATAGATCTGAACAACTAATATCCTTATTACAATACACCTGAATATCCTGTGGAGTGGTACCAAATTTAAACTCCAGTTTCATACTAGCAATTTCTGTTGTTAGTAAAAAGTCAAAGTTATTACCACGACCACCATAATGTTCTATTTTTAATATGTTATCTCCATTAGTAACATGTGTTTTTAGAAAACTAATCCATTTTTCTCTAAACGCAAGTTCTTCTTTGGTAAGTTTACGTATCTCTATTGAAAAAATCTCAACTAAGATTTTTTCACGCTCAAGATTTGTAGATGCGTTTTTATTTTTAGTAGACTTTGATGAGAAAACCTCCAAATTAAATGTTCCGTCTGTTGTCATCTTAACGTTAAGAATGACTTATACACAAAACTTACTATCAATTTTTTTGTAAAAATATATACTAAAGCAAAATCTTAATAATAGTCCATACTAAGTGAGTTCATAACTGTAATAAATACAAGTATGATATAGTAGATTTTTTTATCCAACTTTTTAGTTATTTATACGTAATGGTGTCGACACCAAATTTATAACATTATTCTATAGTCTTGTACAAAAAGTCTACTCTACTACACTAGTAATATAATATTGTAAACACTTACGATTGTGATCTACACATATAACTACTATACCAATATAAAGCGAAAAATGGGCATTGCCCAAATTATTATTTTTGCATGTTTAACTATTTTTAGTTGATAAATATTACACTGCTTAGCTAATAAGAAAATTAAGACACCCCATTCTCGATAGTTAATTTTAAATAATATATAGCTAAAAATATATTCCTATTTAAATTATTGTAGTTTTCATAATTTGATAAAAAATTGGTTAGTTCTTCCCTATTTTTAAATCTATTTTTATATCTAAGATCTTCAAACTCATAATAGATTAAATATTCAATATTACCATCAACTACAAATACATTAAATAATGGACCAAATAATTTAAAATTACACTCATAAATAGTATCATCTTTTAATTTATCATATATAGTGATAAAATCACTTATTGTATCATTGCACTCATTTAAAATATTGTGTAGTTTAGGTGTTAAATAGTTAGAATTTGTATGTTGTATTTCTATCAATGTTCTTGGCATTAAACACCAAGATAATAGATATTTTGTTATAGGATTTGTACTATTAGCATTATACACTATATTAATAGAATTATCATTATATTTAATGTCCAAGCTTATTTCATGATAATAATCAATATTTACCAACAGTGCTTCTAGAATAGACATATATATATAGCATGTATAATTATTTTTAACTTATTTTAGATGGAGTTTGTTTCGTATGTTAGTAGTAAAATAGACAAGAACTAAACTATTGTCAATATTTAGTTTTGTATTAGGTGTATAAAGTACATAATCTATAATGTTACCATCATATGTTTTAGTTACTAATAGTATATCTCCTTCTTTTAAATTGTGAATATTGTCGAATACCTGGATATTACTCAGAGAATCCAAACTATCCACATCCAAATAACATAGACCATTGTGAAAATATAATTTATTCATACTAACACAAATTTATATCTGATTTTGTTAAAATTTATTATAATCAATTTTAACAAAATATTTGTTATCCACTATAAAACAAAAAGTGGGCATTACCCAAACTATTATTTTTGCCTATTTTTATTGGTAAATATTCC
>Ga0315902_10013003_pt1 | contig 10798 bp, 10 predicted proteins | sample LakEriMetagenome_9_FD_203523 | JGI IMG/M metagenome (GOLD analysis project Ga0315902, IMG submission 203523) | Freshwater fungal communities from buoy surface, Lake Erie, Ohio, United States - Buoy 12 MA117 | ecosystem: Environmental > Aquatic > Freshwater > Lake > Lake biofilm | place: USA...
ATGACACTGAAGCCTTATCCGGATGCATTGACTTTTCAATTGGTTACTGCTGCGAGTGAAGTGTTGGAAGTTCCGGCGAATGATTTGCTTGAAGCATTTGGTGAGTATTGGATCTTGTATACGGCTGAACGTGGTTACGGTGAGATGTTGAATTTGGCAGGTGACACTTTTCCTATGTTCTTGAAAAACTTGAACATGCTTCATGGAAGAGTAAGTAACCTTATGCCGGAACTAGCGCCACCTCAATTCGAATGTCGAAATGAAAAAGAGAATTCAATAGAACTCATTTATAGAAGTCATCGTGCTGGAATGATTCCTATGTTATACGGACTTATTAGAGGTTTAGGAAAGAGGTTTGAAAAAGAAGTGACTATTAAAGAATTGGATAACGACACGCAAGATGAAACCGCTCGTGTATATCATTTGCAATGGTCATAAATTCAGTTGAACATATCCTCGATCGCACTGCGCCACTTTACTTCAAGGTAGATGGGCATGGTGTGATTTTATATACATCGAAGTTGTTTGTGCAGTCTCTTGGAGAAAATGCAGCAAACAAGAAGATTGATGAAGTTTTTTCACTTTCAAAGCCTTTTTCTGAAGTAATTTCAAAATTGATTGATGAAAATGCGTCTTTGGACGAGTTGGTTTTCTTAACCTATAAAAACGGTAATCAGCGATACAAAGCCGGGGTCCACCTCGTAGATAACGATTTCTTTTTTACTTGCAATCCCATCTTTAATTCGAATTATCTTATTAAGGATTACAACCTAACCATTAACGATTTTCCGATACATGATACCATGTATGAGTTTGTCTTCGCTCAAAGTGCCAATCAGGCAGCTTTAAGAGACGTAACTAATTTGTATGAAAAGGTTGAACATAGAAATGAAGAATTAAATCGAATCAATAAAGAATTGTTATTCTTGTTGGGTGAAGTGCATCATCGTGTTAAGAACAATTTGGCATTCATTTCAAGCCTCCTCGAAATAGAAAAGGCTCACTCATCCTTGCCAGAGGTAAGCGATACACTGCTCGGTATTCAGTCGCGAATAAAATCGATTGCTTTAATACATGAGAGCATGTACAAGAGTGATTTGTATTCAGAATTATCCATTCAGAATTATTTTCACGATCTAATCCGAATCCTTTTAAATTTTTATGATCTGGAGGGTAAGGTTGAGCTTAAAATTGAGATTGATGATTTGACATTTTCGGGGGAACGAATTGTTCCATTGTCAATGCTTTTGAATGAATTAATTACCAATGCGATTAAACATACTTTGATTGATTCAGACTCACCGAAATTAACGATTGAGTTTAAAGAAGTAGAAGGTACAATTGTATTTAGTGTTTGTGATCATTCGAAGGTAAGCGGAGAGTTTGTTCCGAAGAAAGGATTTCAACTCATCGATATTTTTGTGGCACAGATTAAGGGGAAAAAAGAAACCCATCACAAGGATGGGTTTCAAACGGTTATTAAATTCCCTTATTAAGAGAGTCTGTTTTTTAATTCTTGGTCGATTGCATCTAAGAAATCCTCAGTGGTTAAATAGTGTTCTTCGCGTGTTTCACTTCCGTGAATACACACCGCAAGATCTTTTGTCATTTTGCCACCTTCAACCAAATCAACACAAACCTTTTCAAGTGTTTGAGCGAATGTGATCAACTCTTGGTTGTTGTCTAATTTTCCACGGAAGGCAAGACCTTGTGTCCACGCGAAAATAGAAGCAATCGGATTGGTTGACGTTTTCTTTCCTTGTTGGTGCTGACGATAGTGACGTGTTACTGTTCCGTGAGCCGCTTCAGCTTCCATAGTTTTTCCATCTGGCGTAATTAAGGCTGAAGTCATAAGTCCTAATGAACCGAATCCTTGCGCAACGATATCGCTTTGAACGTCTCCGTCGTAGTTCTTACAAGCCCATACAAATCCACCGTTGCTCTTTAAGCAATAAGCAACCATATCGTCGATCAAACGGTGTTCGTAGGTGATGCCTAATTCAGTGAATTTCGCTTTGAATTCATTTTGATAAACTTCTTCAAAGATGTCTTTGAAGCGTCCGTCGTAATGTTTTAAAATGGTATTCTTCGATGAGAAATACAAGTTCCAATTACGCATGATGGCTTGGTTGAAGCAACTGCGTGCGAAACCATAAATGCTTTCGTCTGTGTTGTACATAGCCATTCCAACACCATCGCCTTCGAAATTGTAAACGTCCCAAGTCTTCGTCTCACCGCCATCTTCCGGGGTGAACGTCATGGTTAATTTTCCTTTTCCTTTGATAACGGTATCTGTTGCGCGGTATTGATCTCCGAATGCATGACGTCCGATGTTAATCGGCTTCGTCCATCCTGGAACCAACTTAGGGATATTGTTGCAAATGATTGGCTCACGAAAAACGGTTCCGCCTACAATGTTGCGAATGGTTCCGTTCGGTGACTTCCACATTTTCTTTAATCCGAATTCCTGAACACGCGCTTCATCTGGAGTAATGGTTGCGCATTTTACAGCAACATTGTATTTCAAAGTAGCTTCCGCAGACTCAACCGTAACGCGGTCTTCAGTTGCATCTCTGTTTTCAATGCCTAAATCGAAATACTTAATGTCAAGTTCTACGTAGGGTAGAATTAACTTGTCTTTAATGTACTTCCAAATGATACGGGTCATTTCGTCCCCGTCCATTTCAACAATGGGATTGGCTACTTTAATTTTATTCATGGCGTAAATTTAAACTTGCTCGCGCTTAGAGAAGAAGAATGATCCTTCGATAGCAGCATTCTCATCGCTGTCTGAACCGTGAACGGCGTTAGCAGCAATGCTCTTAGCGAACATGCGACGGATAGTACCCTCTTCAGCTTTTGAAGGGTCAGTAGCACCGATAAGTGTTCTGAAGCTTTCAACTGCGTTATCTTTTTCAAGAATAGCAGCCACGATTGGTCCGCTAGTCATGTATTCTACTAATTCTCCGTAGAAAGGACGCTCTTTGTGAACCTCGTAAAAACGAGAAGCATCTTCTTTGGTAAGTTGAGTCAATTTCATTGCGCGGATAGTAAATCCAGATTCAATGATTTTGTCAATGATTTTTCCTGTGTTACCAGCAGCTGTTGCATCTGGCTTAATCATCGTAAATGTGCGATTTCCTGACATAATAAATATTTTGGATTGCAAAAATACAACATTCCCATTCTAAATTCGCTGAAATTTAACTGAGATGAAAACAAGCCTTACTTCAGCGCAAGCCATGGAATTGGAAGACAATTTCGGAGCCCACAACTACCACCCGATTCCAGTTGTTATTGCCAAGGCCAAAGGGGTAAAGGTTTGGGATTTAGAGGGGAAAGAGTATTTCGATTTTCTTTCGGCATATTCTGCCGTGAATCAAGGGCATTGCCATCCGAAGATTATTCAAGCATTGAAAGATCAAGCCGAGAAAGTGACACTTACTTCTCGTGCGTTTTACAACAGCGAATTGGGGGCTTACGAAAAATTCATTACTGAATATTTTGATTATGAAAAGGTACTACCCATGAACACAGGTGTTGAAGGTGGAGAGACTGCTGTTAAGCTTGCACGCAAGTGGGGCTATAAGGTGAAGGGCATTGCAGAGAACCAAGCGAAAATAGTTTTTGTTGAAGGAAATTTTTGGGGAAGAACGCTTGCAGCAATTTCAACATCGAACGATCCAAGCAGCTATGCGGGTTTCGGTCCGTATATGCCAGGATTCTTGTCTATACCATACAACGATTTGAATGCCTTGGAAGCAAGCTTGTCAAGCGATCCAAACATTGCTGGATTTATGTTCGAGCCTATTCAAGGAGAGGCAGGCGTAGTTGTTCCGCATGAAGGGTATTTGGCAGGAGTTCGCGCATTGTGCACGAAGTATAACGTTTTGATGATTGCCGATGAAGTTCAAACCGGACTGGCACGTACAGGCAAGATGTTGGCCTGCGATCATGAAAATGTGAAGCCCGATATTTTGGTTTTAGGAAAGGCTCTTTCAGGAGGTGTGCTTCCCGTTAGCGCGGTTCTTTCGAGCAATGAAATTATTCTTACGATAAAACCTGGGGAACACGGCAGTACCTATGGCGGAAATCCTTTAGCTTGTGCAGTTGCAACTGCCGCTTTAGAAGTTCTTCGCGATGAGAAAATGGCTGAAAATGCAGAGCGTTTGGGTGAACTGTTCCGCAGTGAAATGACGAAACTTCAAAACGAAGTTTCTTTGGTTACGCTTGTTCGCGGAAAGGGATTGTTAAACGCCGTTGTTATCGATGATCATGAAGACAGCCATGCTGCTTGGGACATCTGTGTAGACCTTGCTAAAAACGGATTGTTAGCGAAACCAACACACGGAAACATCATTCGCTTTGCGCCTCCTTTGTGTATCACGGAAGCAGAGATTATGCAATGCGCAGGGATCATTTCAAACGTCATAAAATCCCACGCGAAGAAATAAAAAGGGTTATAACCAACCCTTCGATTTCATCCAATCATCGTTGAACATCTTGCCTAAGTAGCGAGTACCGTGATCGTGGAAAATAACTACGACAACATCTCCTTCTTTGAATCTATCTTTCATTTGAATGATACCCGCCATGGCAGAACCAGCGCTGTTTCCAGCGAAAATGCCTTCTTCTTTCGCAATTTTACGTGTATAAATCGCAGCGTCTTTGTCGGTTACTTTTTCGAAATGATCAATTAAATTGAAGTCGACATTTTCAGGAAGGAAATCTTCACCAATACCTTCAGTTACGTAAGCATAGATTTCATTCTTATCGAACTCACCCGTCTCTTTGTATTTCTTGAAGACTGAACCGTAAGTGTCGATACCTAGTATTTGAATGTTTGGATTCTTCTCTTTCAAGAAACGAGCTGTTCCGGAAATGGTTCCGCCTGTTCCAACACCCACAACCAAGTGTGTAATTTTCCCATCGGTCTGATCCCAGATTTCAGGACCAGTTGATTCGTAATGCGCTTGTGCGTTACTCGGATTGTCGTACTGATTCGGTTTCCAAGAATTTGGAGTTTCTTTTTCTAGGCGAGAAGATACGCTGTAGTATGAACGAGGATCTTCTGGATCAACATCGGTTGGACAAACAATTACTTCAGCTCCTAACGCACGAAGTGCATCGAACTTTTCTTTACTCTGCTTATCGGTACTCGTGAAAATACACTTGTATCCTTTCATGATAGCCGCTATGGCCAATCCCATTCCTGTATTCCCTGAAGTGCCTTCGATAATGGTTCCGCCCGGTTTTAATCTTCCATCTTTTTCTGCATCTTCAATCATTTTTAAAGCCATGCGGTCTTTGATAGAGTTACCCGGATTGAAGGTTTCCACTTTCGCCAAAACGAGCGCCGGAATATCTTTCACAATGGTGTTTAATTTCACCATAGGAGTGTTGCCAATGGTACCGAGAATGTTTTCGTAATACTTCATGCTGCGAAGGTAGGTTAGGAGGTTTAATTTTTTCGAATCGACTCTGCAGGTCGGAAAGTTGAAACGTAAAGCGATGGAAGAATCATGGCGAGCACACAAACGCAAAGCGTAAGCGCATTTAACACAACGATTTCCACCGGATTCATTAGAATAGGAATTTCAGAAACATAGTAGTTCGCGGGGTCTAATTTGAAGAAACCTGTGTATTTCTGAAACAATGCAATGCCAATACCCAGAAGGTTCCCAATGATGACACCTTTCCCAATGATGTGTGCAGCATGCCATAAGAAGACGCGCAACAAGATTGGATTCGGAAGTCCCATCGATTTCAACGTACCAATGAATGATTGTCTTTCAAGAATAAGAATGAGCAAAGCAGATGTCATGTTCACGATGGACAAGACAACCATGAGCACAACGATGATTACTACGTTCACATCGAGCATTTCCAGCCAAGCAAAAATTTCGGGATTGCGATCGGTTAATGGAATAACGAATAAGTCATAGGGCACTGCTTCCCACAAAGGATCTCTCACTTTTTCAAGAGCCTCGTAATTTTCAACTTGAACTTCATACCCCCCAATGTAATTCACTTCGCTACCGCGAAGGTTCGAATAAGTCCATCTAGGAGTCACGAATTCATTTTCACCGTGTGGAGGGAAGGTTAAATGAACGTAGGTGGTGTCAGGTATTTGAAACGGCGCAGTTGTGATTAATCCGAACGTTGTGTCAATAAGGTCCAAGTAATAGATGGGATCCTTTGCGGGAGTCCCGTCAAGCCAGTGTTGTTCGAATTCTCCACCGTTTCCAAAACCTATGGGTGAAATGAATGTAAGCAGAGGAACACTTGTGGTATCTACGATTATTTGTCCTTGAAGTCCCCATCCTCCGAATTGTTGCAAATAAGCGAGATGCACGAAAATGAACTTTTCATCGTACTCTTCCAATTCCGTTTTGTACGTGCCAACGAGAGTGAAATTTTGTTGTTGAATATCGTCTTCGCTATTCACGATATACAAGCTCATTTTTTGTCCCAATTGAAGAGCCAAACGATTGGCGATGTATTCCGACAGTACAATTTCCGCTTCAGGTAAAGTATCTGCATTGCAATTCAATTGCATAACACGGCCTTGTGTCAGCACGCTGTGCAAAAAAGTGGTGTCGTATTGCTCTTCAATTCCTTTTGCAATCACTCCAGACAATCCTGCTTTCGATTCGACAATAGCTGGCTTTTGTCCGTACACACTTACATTTTTTATCCCGGAAATTTTCTTTAAATCGTCGATGAGTTTTTTATCCCACAGTAACGGAACAGACTCTTGCGCAGCATTGTCGCTGTTCGATACAACCTGAAAATGGCCACCGAATCCAATAACTTTTTGACGAACCTCTGATTGAAAGCCTTTCACAATGGCCAGTGCAAGAATCATTAGCGCAATTCCAATAGCCACACCCCACATGGCAATGCGCACAATGGGCTTCGAAATGCGCCCGTTGTCGCTTGCTTTCAACATGCGAAAAGCTAAGAAAGAAGCTAGCTTAAATGATTTCATTGCGGCTCAAAGTTAGGACTTCGACATTGGAAAGTTACTAACTTCATTTATTTCGGTTCAATTTTGGTAAAGAATGAACAAAATTTGTGTGCCCATGAAACACAGCTGTATTCGATTCACTTTACCATTCATTCTGCTACTTTGCATTCTGCGGGCAAGTGCTCAGTTTCCTGGTGCAGCCAATACGGAGGCATATTTCGGATTGCTTAAGAATAGACGCGTGGCGGTTGTTGCGAATCAAACCAGTGTGATAGATAATGTTCATTTGGTAGACACGCTTCTTTCAAGTGGAATTAATGTGGTGAAGATTTTTGCTCCTGAGCACGGCTTCCGTGGTGAAGCCGGAAACGGCGATCACATCAACGATGGAATAGACAAGCGAACAAAGCTACCCATTGTTTCTTTGTACGGCAATCAAGTGCGTCCAACGCCAGAAATGCTTGAGAATGTCGATGTCATTGTTTTCGATATTCAAGATGTGGGGGTGCGGTTTTATACGTTTTTGGCTACCATGCAGGAGGTAATGGAGGCAGCAGCGCTTTCCAACAAAGAGTTTATTGTTCTTGATCGTCCCAATCCGAATGGTTACTATGTCGATGGTCCAGTAATGACCGATTCGAGTCTGTATTCGTTTGTAGGTCAGTTGCCCATTCCGGTTGTGCACGGATGTACGTTGGGTGAACTTGCGAAAATGATCAACGGTGAAAATTGGTTAACCGTGGGAAGGACCTGCAAACTCACAGTTATTCCATGCAGCCAATATTCTCACAATTCTTATTACGAACTTCCGATTAAACCTTCACCGAACTTACCCAACATTACTTCAATATACGCCTATCCAAGTTTATGTTGGTTTGAAGGAACATGCATTAGTGTTGGTCGAGGAACAAGTCTTCCCTTTCAACAATTTGGATTTCCGAATTGCAAGGTGGGAGACACCTCTTTCACCCCGAAAGAAATTCCTGGAGTTTCTTCCAATCCTCCTTTTAAAAATCAGCTTTGCAAGGGAATCAAAGTAAGCTTCGATAAGCGACCGACTAAATTGAATTTAACATGGTTGAAATCTATGTACACGAGTTACCCCAACAAAGAGAAATTCTTCTCCTCACCCAATTTTTTTGATAAATTAGCAGGCACAACGGCGCTAAGAAAGCAGATTCAAGAAGGAGTTTCAGAAGATGAAATACGCGCTTCTTGGCAAGCAGATTTAGCCCATTATAAGACCATACGAAAGAAGTATTTATTGTATCCAGATTTCAATTAAGCATGAACATGTCCATTAAACATTTACTTCTCTCCCTTGCAATTTTTTTAGGAGGAACAAATGCGTTCGCTCAATTGGAAAATACCACGCGCGATGTTGCACGCAAGCATCCGAATGGGAAGCCTTATGTTGTAGTCTATATGAAAAATACAACGGGAGAAATTGTGAAAGAGGAAGTGTATTACTCGAATGGAAATTTAGAGTGGGAAGGATTTTACAAACGTTCCATTGAAGAAGGTTCATGGAAGTATTACTATCCGAACGGAGTCTTGAAAAGCAATCAGTATTACATCAAAGGAAAAGAGAACGGCGTATTTCTCGACTACAACGAGTCTGGTAAACTTGTGAAGCAAAGTTTATTCAAAGACGGGAAACTTATTTCTGAGCAAAGTTTTTAATCTTATTTTTTCGGAAGCCACTTGTTTTCTTCTGCGCCCAATTCGTGCGCAGCTGCTCGCGAAAGCGTGAACAAATAATCGGAAAGTCTATTCAAGTATTGAATGAAGATCGGATTCACAGTAGAGAGTTCTGCAAGTGCAGTTGACGTTCGCTCTGTTCTTCTGCAAACGGTTCTTGCTAAGTGAATATGTGAAACAGTTGGGTGTCCACCTGGAAGAATGAAATGCTTTAATTCTGGCAGTTCAGCGGTCATTCGGTCGATTTCTTTTTCAAGAATTTCAGACGCGTCAGCGGGAAGTGCAGGCAGTTGAATTTTTTCCGCTTGTTCTGGTTCAGTAGCGAAATGACTTCCAACAACAAATAAATTATTTTGAATGTCACGAAGAATTGATTGGTGAGTAGGCAGTAAGTCAGCAACCAAACCAATGAACGAATTCAATTCATCAATATCACCGTATGCGGCAATGCGAATGTGGTGTTTTGGAAGTCTTGTTCCTCCCAATAACATTGTTTTTCCGTCGTCGCCTTTCTTCGTGTAAATCTTCATGTCTTATTCTTTAATGGGTTCTGGTAAATTCCAAGTTCCGCGAATCACAAACCGAACGGTTGTTCGGTTTCTTTGTTCAAGCAATACTTCTTTGTATTGCAATAGCTGTTGCATAACCATTGGTTTCGGGTGACGAATGGTTAAGATAGATACGTTGTCGTTGTATCTAACATGAAAGTCGCTTAACTGTTCAACGAGTGCTTGCAGTTTGTTTGCATCGGATGGAATGCAGACAGAAAAATTCAATGCCGAGTTTTCCATCATGTGCACATGAATGCCCAGATTAGCAAAGGCGTTGAAGATGAACGTAAGGTTGTCCTCCACCACAAAACTGAAATCTTTGGTTGAAATGGAAATCAGTGTTTGGTTCTGCTTCAGAATATAAGAAGCCACTTCCAGTTCAGCATTGGCGCGTTCTACAATGCGAGTGCCCTCTGCTTCAGGATTCAAAAATGATTTTATGTAAAGTGGAATGTTCTTGTTTTGAAGCGGTTTAATGGTTCTCGGATGAATGACACTCGCGCCGTAATAAGCGAGTTCCACAGCCTCACGAAATGAAATTTCTTTCAGGAGTTGTGTAGGCATAAAACACTTCGGGTCTGCATTCAACAATCCGGGCACATCTTTCCAAATCGTCACCGATTCAGCATTCAACAAATACGCGAATATCGCCGCTGAAAAATCAGATCCTTCTCTTCCTAAAGAAGTTAGCCGCTTCTTTTCGAAGAAATCTTGCGCAACATCTTTGGCGGAGCCAATAAATCCTTGCAGCACCAGTGTTGAATGCAATTCAAATTCTTGCTTCAGTGCCGCAACACGTTGCTCACTCTCTTCCCAAAGCACACGTGCATCGCGGAAGCGAGAATCGGTAATGACGTAATCGGCACTGTCCAATCTTTTTGAAGAAAGATTATTTTTATTGAAGCAGGCATTTACAATGGCCGTCGAAAGGTATTCACCGTAACCAATGATTCGGTCGTACTCTTCGTCGAAACTCGCATTGATTTCGCTTTTGCAAATTTGAGAGAGCGTGTCGAAGACCAACAACCAATCGGAGTCGGTTTCTACTTCCAATTCTTTCGCGATGTTGAAATGAAATTCGAAAATGTCTTGAAGTTCTTTTTCAAAATCGTTTCCTTCGAAACGCTTTTTATGAATGAGTTCAAGGGCGTTTGTGGTTTTGCCCATGGCCGAAACAATCACAATCTTATTTTCTTGAAATCGATTCAAGATGGAACACACGTTTCTCACTGCTTCCGCATTTCGTACAGAAGCTCCCCCGAATTTGTGCACTGTTAGTTGTGCCATGACGCCGCTTTAATTTGTTCAGTAAATAAATATCCGTTTAACCATTCGCTTGAAAACGTTGCGTTGTATTTCCGATAGAAATTCAAAGCGGGTTCATTCCAGTCGAGCACTTGCCAAGTCATTCCGTGAAAATTTCTTTTCGCGCATTCATTCGCTACTTGCTCAAACAATCGCGCACCAATTCCATTTCCACGTAATTCTTCTTTCACGACAATGTCTTCTAAATAAATCATTGGACCTTTCCAAGTGCTATATCTAATGTAATAAAACGCAATTCCAACAATTTGTT
>Ga0315902_10013004_pt1 | contig 10797 bp, 10 predicted proteins | sample LakEriMetagenome_9_FD_203523 | JGI IMG/M metagenome (GOLD analysis project Ga0315902, IMG submission 203523) | Freshwater fungal communities from buoy surface, Lake Erie, Ohio, United States - Buoy 12 MA117 | ecosystem: Environmental > Aquatic > Freshwater > Lake > Lake biofilm | place: USA...
TCTATCGGCTTCTGGTGGCTCAGCCTGTTCATGGCCCTGGCCCTCGGCACCATCGCCCAGCTCTTCTACAGTGATTGGAGCGCCTTGCACGTGGTGGCCTTGGTATCGCTCGCAGCGGCGTACACCTTGGTGCCCTGGCTGCACCGCGACCCCACCGTGCGCACCTGGCCTTGGGTACTGGTGGGTGCGGCCACACAGCTCTGCATCTTCTTCGCCTTCAGTTTCCGCGAGGTGTGGAAGGAACTGATGGAGGAGATGGACCGAGGCGTCAGCGAGGATACCCTTCCGCTCACCTTGGCACTAACGACCGGGGTGGCCATCTATGCCATCACCGCGCGACGCAGGCGCCTGCTGGAACGCTGGCCCTACCCCGAAGGCTTCCTGCTGTTCGTGGTGGCCTTCGTGGTGGCGTTGGTCTCGCCCGCTGCCGCCGCCATCCTGATGAACCTGGCCCTGCTGGGCATGGGCGTGGTCACCGTGCGGCACGGCATCGAGCAGGGATCGTTGAAGCGCATGAACCTTGGTCTCGCTGTGCTCAGCCTCACCATCCTGATGCGCTTCTTCGACACCGACCTCAGCTTTGTGTTGCGCGGCCTGGTGTTCATTGCCATCGGGGCTGGATTCCTGTATATGAACCTGCGCCTTGTGCGCCAACGGCAACGCGATGGGAGCACGCACTAAATGGCTGGCCTTCGGGTTGATGGCGCTCTTCCAACTGGCACTGCCCGGGTGGATGATCATCGGGCACGAACGGGTGCTGCAACAGGGCGAGGTCTTCCTGTTCCGCACGGCACCCATCGACCCCCGCGACCCCTTCCGTGGTGAATACGTGCAGCTGGACTTTGAGGCGGAGACCGGCAATTGGTCTATGCCCGGCGCGACCGCCGCCTATCAGGAGAACATGGCCTACGGCCTGCTGGAGCGCGATGCGGATGGATTCGCGCGCATCGGCCAACTGCAGGGGGCAAGGCCCACAGAGGGTGCGTTCATCAAGGTCCGGTTCATGACCTGGGGCAACGATGATGTGCAACGCGTGTCTCTGCCGTTCGACCGCTTCTACCTGGAGGAAGGAGATGGCGCCACGACGGAGAAGATGCTGCAACCCCAATGGAACAAAGACACCTTGGTGCAACCGCTTCCCGCCCATGCCGTGGTGCGCGTGCTGCACGGCGAGGCCGTGATCGAGGACCTGGTCGTGGGCGGAAAGTCCATCCAGGTTTGGCTGGAGGAGGTGCCGACCGTGAAGTAGCAGAAGAGGACGGTCAGCGCTGGACCACCTGCTCGCGCGCTCGATCCTCCACCATGGCGATGCTGGCACCAATGGCGGCCATGGCCGGGGCGAACATCACGCCCAGGAACGGCAGCTTCATGAGCAAACTGAACAGCGCACCGTTGGCCAGCACGATGCCCATGCGATCGTTCACGGCACGCACGCTCTCGCCGATGCGCATGCGGCGTCGCTCGAACACATAATCCACCATGGAGAAACCGTAGAAATAGGCCGAGACCAGGAACAACAGCGTGAAGCTGATGGGAGAAAGAACAGGCACGAACAGCGTGGCAAGCCATATCCCTACTGTAAGGCCCAGTTCCAGGAAACCGTTGCGCAAGGCGATGAGCGCACCGCGCAGGGCATCCTTCACCAGTTGCCTCATGCTGAAGGGGTGACTATGCCCGGTGAGCACCTCCTCCGTGCGTTCGCTCGCATAGGCCAGCATGGGCGATAGCAGGATGAGCACAAGGTACTTGTTCACCTTGAAGAGCACGTAGAGCACGGCCACCTTAAGCAGGATGAGCACGAACAGCTCACGGGCACCGTTCAGGAAGGCCTTCAGATCGCTCCACAACGATACTTCGGCCGCACCAACAGGCAGTTCGAGCAAGGATGCGAGCCATGCCGACAGCTCGTTCACCGGCCCTTGCACCGCCTGGAAGAACAGGTAGACGAGCAGAGCGAACAGGACGGAGGGCGCGACGAACATCCAGCCCATGCCGTGGCGCAGGGCGAAACCGAAGGCCCGCAGGAAACCGGACAGTCCGAGACGCAGATCGCGCAACATGATGGCCAAAGATGCGCTGCCGGATGACGTGTGCGCGGCAAGATCCATGAACGGCGATGGACATGCGGACCGCGCGGAAGCGGCGGGCTACCTTTGTCCTTTGACGACGACCGCATGGAACTGGACGCCCTCACCGCCCTCTCACCGATCGATGGACGCTACCGCGACCGCACCCGCAACCTGGCCCGATGGTTCAGCGAACAGGCGCTGATGCGCTACCGCCTGCGCGTGGAACTGGACTACTTCAACTTTCTGTGTGAACTGCCGCTGCCCGAGCTCGCCGGCACCGATACGGCGCGCACCAACACGCTCCGCAAGCGCATTGACGAACTGAGCACCAGTGATGCCCAGCACATCAAGGACATCGAGAAGGTGACCAACCACGATGTGAAGGCCGTCGAGTACTTCCTGAAGGAACGGCTCGAAGAGGCCGGGCTTTCGGCACAGAAGGAGTTCGTGCATTTCGCGCTCACCAGCCAGGACATCAACAACACGGCCCTGCCCCTGCTGGTGAAGGACTTCGTGCAGGAGATGTACGTGCCCGCACTGATCACCCTGAAGGACCAGTTGCACGGTTTCGCGCTGGAATGGTCGAACGTGCCCATGCTGGCGCGCACCCACGGCCAGCCCGCCTCCCCCACTCGTCTGGGCAAGGAGCTGCAGGTGTTCGTGGAGCGCCTGGACCGCCAGTTGAAGCAATTGCGCGACATGCCCTTCAGTGGCAAGTTCGGCGGTGCCACGGGCAACTTCAACGCGCACCACGCGGCCTATCCCGAGCTGGACTGGGTGAAACTCGCCGACCGTTTCCTCGAGGAAAAACTGGGCCTGCGCCGCCAGCAGTTCACCACGCAGATCGACCAGTACGATGACCTCGCAGCCCTGTTCGATGCCATGCGGCGCGTGAACACCATCCTGATCGATCTGTGCCGCGATGTGTGGCAGTACATCAGCATGGACTACTTCCGCCAGCGCATCAAGGCGGGCGAGATCGGCAGCAGTGCCATGCCGCACAAGGTGAACCCCATCGACTTCGAGAACGCCGAAGGCAACCTGGGCATGGCCAATGCCGTGTTCGGTTTCCTCAGCGAGAAGCTGCCCATCAGCCGCCTGCAACGCGACCTTACGGACAGCACCGTGACCCGCAACATCGGCGTGCCCATGGCGCACACCATGATCGCGCTCGATGCCATCCGCAAAGGACTGGGCAAGTTGCTGTTGAACGAGGGCGCCATCAAGCGCGACCTCGATTCGCAGTGGGCCGTGGTGGCCGAAGGCATCCAGACCATCCTGCGCCGGGCAGGCTATCCGCAGCCGTATGAGCGCCTGAAGGACCTGACGCGCGGCAAGGAACGCATCACGCAGCAGGACATCGCCACCTTCATTGATGGCCTTGACGTTGCTGCCGACGTGAAGGACCGGCTGAAGCAACTGACCCCGCACAATTACACGGGTATCGACCTGCTGGGGCGCGTGCTGCCCTGAACACCTCAGCGCCCATGATCGCACGCATGTGGCACGTGCTCTCGGCACGTTGGTTCCGCTGGGGACTGCTGGGCACCGTTGCGCTCACGCTGTTCAGCTTGTGGTGGTGCGACCGGCAGGTGCGGCAACGGACCAGCGCCTTTCTGTACGACAGGGTGGAAGCCGTACCACATGAGCACGTGGGCGTGGTGCTCGGCACCTCGCAGCGCAGCCGTGGCGGCGGGCCCAACCAGTACTTCGCGAACCGCATGGAGGCCGCGGCCGCGCTCTATCACGCCGGCAAAGTGGACCACCTGCTGCTCAGTGGGGATAATCGTTACTTGAACTACAACGAGCCATGGGCCATGCGCAAGGCGTTGATCGCAGCCGGCGTGGACAGCTCACACATCACGCTCGACTTTGCCGGTTTCCGCACGCTGGATTCCATGGTACGTGCGAAAGAGGTCTTCGGACAGCAGCGGTTCATTGTCATCAGTCAACGCTTCCACAACGAGCGTGCGGTCTTCATTGCACGCGGGCTGGGCATCGATGCCTTGGGCTACAATGCCCGGGATGTGGGCACAGCGCACGGTCTTAGCACCATGTTCCGTGAACGTCTGGCGCGCGTGAAGGTGTACATCGATGCTCTGCTGGGCGTTCAGCCGCACTTCCTTGGCGAACCCGTGGTGATCGGCGAGCAGCACTTCCCGGGCGATCATCCCCCGCTGGTCCCCGAGGCACAAGCCCGCTGATCAAATACCGAACTCCACCTGGAACATGGCGGTCCAGGAACTGCCCGGCGCATCGAGCTCCATGTGGCGTTGCTGCCAGCGATAACCGCCGTACAACTGCAGCTTGATGCGGTGTCCATTCAGGTATTTCGTGGAGCCCAGCAGGATCTCTTCAGTGGTCTTCACCATCGTCCCAAGGGATGCATCGGGCACTACGGAGGTATAGCGTGTGGCCAGTTCGTACTTGCTTCGAAGCAACTTGCTCAACTGCACATTGAAACCGGTGCCTACCTGAACAAAGCGCACGGCACCTTCATCCGAGACCGTCAAGGGATCATTGGCGCTCCGATCGAAATACTCGGCCATGAGGCCCCATCCGTGGAGCTTGAACATCATGTCGGCGATCAGTGTGGTCATACTTCTACTTCCATAGAGCGTAGGCCCCAGCTGCCCACCCGTACGGTAGGCGCGATCATTGAAGCTGTAGGTCCCGGCCAGGCTCAGCTTGGGGCGGGGTTCGAACTCCAGATCACCCTCGGAATAATCACCGCTTCTCGTGAATTTCCCCAGTGGAAGCCACTCCAACCGGCCGGTATAGCACATGCCAGGATCACTGGGAGGTGCACCGCGGCCATCTCCGGACGTGAATGCCCCCTTCACTTGGAACTCCTGCGACCCTGCCGGCAGGGTCCAATAAGCGAATACACCGAAGTCCCGGTCCAGAGTGTACACCGCATTGGCCAGTGAACGGTCCGGGAACTGCAGGCTTCCGGAGGAGATCACGCGTTGGCGGTTGCCGGGCAACTTGCTTTGTCCGAACCCGATATAGAACCGTTTGTTCAAATGGTAGTACACCATGGCATCGCGCACGGTCTGCGGCGAACCGGACTCCAGATCGATATCCGAGGGTGCGAACGAGAGCTGGATGTAATACTGGAACTTTCGCTGAAGCACGAAGCCGTCGAACCGCAAACGCAGGCGTCGTACCCGCGCATCCACCCGGGCCACATCCAGGTCATCACCGCCCTCCGTTGTCAACCCCATCCGGCTCTGCATCCGGAAGCGGAGGTTCATCAGGAAAAGGGAGTCCTTGCGGATGCTGACCCCGTCCTTCACATCCAGGAGGGCGCGTTCATCCACTTCGGTCTGGGCGTGAACAACGCCCGGGAGGCTCAACAGCACCGCTGCCAGCACCCCAAAGATCAGGTTCCGGTACATCGCGAAGCAAATGTGTGAAGCCTATGTTAACTCAATGTATCGTGAACGAACGTTGATGGACGACCAGGTCGTTCGCGGGGATATCCTCCATGCCCAGCGCACGCATCTGCGAGATCAGCTGACCGCGATGCTGGGTACTGTGGTTCAGGCAATGCAATATGAGCTGCCAAGCGGGTTGCATGTGCGCGTTCCCCTTCAGGTCATGATAGGTCACGAGCTCACGCAGGCGATCCTCATCCAGGGCAAGGACCATCCCGTGGAACAGTTCGTTGATGGGCAACAGTGAGCCGATCGAACGGTCCGTTGATGCTGGCCACGTGGTGGAATTGCCGGTGATACGGCCCCACCAGGTGTTCTCGGCATCGCGGATGTGCAACAAAGTGGCCCTGATCGTCGGGAAACTGCCTCCGGCTTCACGGTCCAGCCATTCCTCGGGAACCCGCTGCAAGCGTTGCACATAGCGGGAATTCGCCCAGCGATCATACCCGGCGAGCTGATCAAGCAGTTCCTTCATGAGGGGATAGGTGGATAACCTTGTTAAAAATAGGTCACCAGCGTCCATCGATCATCAGAGCAGTTCCGTCGAACTTCGCAGGGACGACGACCACATGATCGCAACACTGTTCGGAAAGAAGAAGATCACTGAGGACAAGCTCGCGAACGCGTTCATCAACGCGATGCTGGAGCTTACGGCCGAAGGCTTCCCCACGATCGCCGCCGAGCTGAACGAATCGCCCGAGTTCGAGGTAGCACCGGCGATCAAGGAAGATGACGACATCGCCTTTGCCCTGATCGTACTGGCGGCCAACCTTACGGAAATGCAGCGCATTCTGGGCCCCGGCCTGGACAAGCGGATGTTCGCCCTATCGATCTCCAAGTTCGCCCAGGCCATCGATGGTGACGCCACCACGGTGGAACGCCGGGTGAAGGAGATCCAGGGGCGCATGGACCGCCTGAACTTCCCCAGCAAGAACACGGTGTACGCCATGGGCAAGGTGCTGTTCCACGAGTACGACCTGTTCTGTTTCCAGGACAGCTATTTCCGCGAGATGCGCGCCCCGAACCCCATCATCCTGAAGCGGCTGAACAGCCTGATGGGCTACTTCATCTGGAGCTGGACCGAGGTGGCGGAGAACTACCGCGTGGTCTGATCCCACCCAACGCTTTCCCGGATGACGTCCGGCGCTCACAGGTGGAGCTGCTCCACGGCCATGTCCACGATCTGCTCGCCGATGGCCAGCGCTGCGGTGGCTGCAGGCGAAGGGGCGTTGAGCACGTGAATGTGGTTCCCCTTCCGCTCGATGCGGAAATCATCCACCATGTTACCATCGGTGCCCAGTAGCATGGCACGGACACCTGCTCGGCCCGGGACGATATCCTCCATGGTGAGCGACGGCACCAGACGCTGAAGGGTCTTCAGGAACAGGCGCTTGCTGAATGCCCGACGGTACTCGTTGATACCATACCCCATGTTGCGGAAGAACAGCTTCCACGTGCCTCCATAGGAAAGTGCATCTGCGGTATCGCGCAGGTCGAAGTCGGTCTTGCCATAGCCTTCGCGCTTGAACGTGAACACCGCGTTGGGTCCGCACTCGATGCTGCCATCGGTCATCCGCGTGAAGTGCACGCCCAGGAACGGGAAACGTGGATCGGGCACCGGATAGATCAGGTGTTTCACCTTATGGCGACCCTCTTCGCTGAGCTCGTAGTAATCGCCACGGAAGCCCACGATACGCTCGGGGAAGGAAACGCCATCGCCCTTGGCCAGGCGGTCGCTCTGCAGCCCTCCGCAAAAGATCGCATACCGCGTGGAATGCTCGCCCTTGCTGGTGCGCACAATGCTGCGATCACCATCCTGGTCAATGCTGATGTACGCCTCGCCCAGGCTCACCCGGCTTTGCGACTGGATGCCCAAGGCCACTTCGGCCATGCGTTCCGTGGCACCGCGAAAATCGATGATGCCCGTGCATCCCACGCGGATACCGGCAATGCCTTCGCAATACGGTTCGATCTCCTTGATCTGGGCGGCATCCACCCGCGTCATGTCCTCGATACCGTTCGCCATGCCCGTGTTGTAGATCTTCTCCAACCGGGGCAGTTCCTCGGGATCGGTGGCCACGATCAATTTGCCGCAGATGTCGTGCTTCACACCATGTTCCTTGGCAAAGGCCACAAGCTCACGGCGACCTTTCACGCAGTTGCGCGCCTTGAAACTTCCCGGCTTGTAATAGATGCCGCTATGAATGACCCCACTATTGTTGCCGGTCTGGTGGTCGGCCAGCGCCTGCTCCTTCTCGAGCAGCAGGATCCTCAACCCTGGTCGGCGGGTCTGCAGTTTGTACAAGGTGGCGGCACCAACGATGCCACCGCCCACGATGATGACATCCCAATCCGAGGTAGCGTGCATGCTTGATGAGTAAGCGCGACGAAGGTACGCGGGCACCGCTCACTCTTCCTGCGGCAGTACCTCCACCTCAGCGCGCGGGACCATGATGAGCAGGATAAGGCCCACCACGAAGAAGCCACCGATGAAGACCACCGTGTTGCGCAGGTCGCCCGTCAATTGATAGACCAGGCCATAGGCGAAGGTCCCCAGCACCGTGCCCACGTAGTAGCTCACATCGTAGAAGGAGAAGTACGAAGCATGGTCCATGGTGTCGGGCAGGAACTTGGCGTAGGTACTGCGCGACAACGCCTGGCTGCCGCCCATGACCAGGCCCACACCACAGGCCAGCAGGTAGAACTCCCACGCCCAATGGATCCCATAGGCGGCCACGCAGAGCACGATCCATATACAGCAGCCCACGGTAAGAGCGGCAAGATTACCCCAGGCCTTGCTCATGCGTACGAAGAGGAAAGCACCCAGAATGGCGACCAACTGAATGATCAGGATGCTGACGATGAGGCTCTGATCACTGATGGGCACAACAGCGCCCAAAGCGTCGAGGTCGTTCACCTCCTTCTTGGCGTAGGTAACGGCCAGGTACATGATGGTCTGAATACCCATGTTGAACACGAAGAAGGCCATGAGATAGCTCTTCAACCGGCGGGTGGACCGCAACTGCCGCCACACCTTGCGTAGTTCCCGGTAGCCGTTCGCCCACACCTGTCCGGTGGGCTTTCGACCATGAGGGTTGTCGGGCAGCACGCGGAACGCGAACTGTGCAAATCCCGCCCACCATAGCCCCACGGTGAGAAAGGTGATGCGTGCGGGCACCCCATCCCGATCGGGGATCCCGAGCAGGGTGGTCTCTCCCCCATCCGGGTTCAGTACCATGAGCAGGTTCAGCACGAGCAGGATCACACTGCCCACATAGCCCATGGTGTACCCCCGTGCACTGATGCGGTCATGGTCCTCGGGTGCTGCGATCTCAGGCAGGAACGCGTCATAGAAAATGAGGCTTCCACTGAAGCCCACGCTCGCCATCATCAGCAGGGACAGGCCCATCCACAGGTGTTCCAACCCGAAGAAGAACAAGCCGGCACAGGATACCGCGCCCATGTAACAGAAGGCTTTCAGGAACGCCAGCTTGCGTCCGGTGTGGTCGGCTATTCCGCTCAGCAAGGGCGAGGTCAGTGCCACGATCAGGAAGCCTGCCGACAGCGCGTAGGAGTAGAGGGATTGAGCAGGGATACCATACTGTTGAAGCACCAGGTCCTGTGTTCCCTCGTGGGTGATGGCGAGATAGAACACCGGGAAAATGGCCGTGGTGATGGTGAGCGAATAGACCGAATTGGCCCAATCGTACATGGTCCATCCGCGAATGATGCGGCGGTCGCCCTTGGGAAGGCTCGACTTCGTCATGTTGGGGCAAGGTAAGGCTGGCGCATACATGCGGAAGGCGCCACAAGGGCGCCTTCCTGAGAACTTACAATGCCAGCCTTAGTTCAGGTCCACCTCCACCCGGCGGTTCTTGCTCATGCCCACATCGGTACCCGAGGCATCAGCAGGCTCATCGGCCCCCTTGCCCACCACGGTGATACGGCCTGTATCCACACCGGCCTCGACCAATGCATCGCGCAAGGACTCTGCGCGCTCCTTGCCCAGCTCGGTAAGGTCGGGGCGCACACGGGCGCGGTCCATTTCGGTGACGTCGATATGGCCCGTGAGCCGAACCTTGATCGTCGGGTCGGCCTTCAGGTCCGCAACCAGCTCGGTGAACCACGGCTCCATGGAGGGGTCCATGACACGCTGGAAGCGCTTGTAATAGAACACGTTGGCATCCACGCGCTGGGCCGGTTTCAAATTGGGATTAACGGCACCCTTGCGACCGAAGATGAATTCGCTTTCGGCATCCTTGAGCTGCTCGCACTTGCACGCGCCACGGTCCTTGATCGGATACACTTCCACGTTGTCGATGTAGTAGTAGGCGGAATTGACCTGCATGCGGCTCTCGCCACGGGGGCGCTTCACTTTTTCGTTCAGCGTCTTTTCGGTGGCCGCGAAATTGCCGATGACCAGGTAGTGCTCCGAACCCTTCGCTTCATAAACCCCGCATACACCCTGCCAGCTGCTCATGTCCTTGTGCACCTTCTCTCGCACGGCAGGCACATTGATGTTGTAGGTCAGGCTGGCATCATCGCTCTTCACCACCTTCTGATTGCCGATCCATACACCCAGTTCCGACACACCGTACTTGCTCAGGTCGCCAAGGGTGACATAAAAGCGGACGCAGTACAGGGAATCCTTCTTCATGCGCTGCTTCATCTGGGTCTGCAGGTAGGTGCGCGGCTCCTGGTTCTGGTAGCTCCACGCCCTGATACCCGCATAGTTGGAACCGCTCAACGCCATTTGATCACCGGCCAGGTTCTTGGGCGCGGACACGTTGCTCTCCTTGGGGGCCATCTCGCTGAACAGGTCCGCCTTTTTCTCCGTTGGGGATGACCAGCCCGCTGCGAGATCGATGGCACCTGCCCGTTTCAGTTTCTTGGTCTCCACTTTCTCAAAATCGCCGTTCACCACCCAGGAGCGGGTCGTGTCGATCTGTTGAGCGTGGGTGGCCGTGATGCAGACCGTGGCCAGGGAGAAGAGGAGCGTGCGCATTGGTGCGATGATGGTTCGACGGTTGGTGGGGTTCGCCATGCTGACCTCCAGCAGAGCGCTGGCAAGTTAAGTGTCACCCCGGTAACACCAACTTCATGCCAGTCGCGCTGGGCCACATTCTGCTGGTCCATTCATCGGGCACGACCGCCTGAAAAAAGGCGAGGCCCGTGCTTTCGCACGGGCCTCGTTATCGGAGTGTGTAAGCCGAGGCTTAGAAGCGCCAGCCGAGACGCAGACCGGCCACTGCACCGAAGCCCGAAGAGCTGGACTTCTGCTCGGGGGT
>Ga0315902_10013005_pt1 | contig 10795 bp, 21 predicted proteins | sample LakEriMetagenome_9_FD_203523 | JGI IMG/M metagenome (GOLD analysis project Ga0315902, IMG submission 203523) | Freshwater fungal communities from buoy surface, Lake Erie, Ohio, United States - Buoy 12 MA117 | ecosystem: Environmental > Aquatic > Freshwater > Lake > Lake biofilm | place: USA...
AAGCTATAGCGATCTTGTGTCAATACTGGAACATATGGCCTAATGCAAAGCCTGTGCCAACGGAAGGCATAGCTGTGGCATGAGGCTTGCAGGTGCAAGATCCATGCCAGGCCAGAGCTCGGCTAGCCAAGGGCTAGGGGGGGGGGGGTATGAGGGGAATGGAGTGTGGAGTTGGATTTGAATATACCTCACAATATATTTCCCACTTTATAGTTAGTCTGTCACAGCAGTTCTTGCTCTAAACTACTTACTTCTTCAATAGATGGCCAATCCACAGGATATACATAAAGCATTAAACCTTCAATTCCTCCGGATAGCATTATAGCTGGGTAACACTTGTCATAGTTTATTACTTGAGCAGGTCCCGTGATTTTTACATAGTATACTAGGTGATCCCAAGGATCATATACATTATTGATTTTATATATCTTATTTACTTTTAGCTTCACATTAATTCCTGTTCTAGGCTACTTAACTCCACTATATTATCCCAATAAATACCATTAACTATTGTTTGGAATGTCTCATTAGTATTTGGATCATGCATCCAGCACCAATAGGCATATAGGCTGTAGCTCTTATATGGCTTTATATAATAGACTTGCTCGCTACCCTCTTGCCATATCTTGTGCCAGAGATCAACCTTCATATAAGCTCATTTAAGAGGCTACTGGACTCTAGTATTTCTTCTTCTGAGAATGGGAATTCTATCCCAATATATGGGACGTAGAATATGTAATATACGTCTTTCATTCCTTTCCTGACATAGTATGCTTCATATATGCTGTTGTAAAAGCGTTCTCCAAATATATTATGGTCTAGAATTACGTAATACTTCTCTTCTTTTTTATATTTCAACTTAACTCCCTACCTAACGGAGTACTTCTGAAATATAATTCGTCTTCTATTGCTTGTACTTGAAAGGAATAATTATCGCCAATATCCAACATATAATAGCATTGTCTTAAAAGATGCAGATCTTCTATTGTTAATTTTTGGAATGATTCTCTATAGTTAGAATAACTCTTTTCCCAGTCCGGTGTTTTTGAAGAAGTTGACATGTTTCTCTGCTCTTTTATATTCTTGGGTATGTTTTATTTGTCTATAATCACCATATAATCGCTGGGTTAGTATTCTTATATTAACATCCGCTGTTATTAAGTAGCTGGATTCATTAAGCATTAGTTCTACACATCGCTCAAACAAAAGAACGCTTGCCTCTTCTGCAGATATGATATTCCAATTGGGTAAGATGCTCAATTAAGTTCTCTTCCTAATGATGAACAATTTAAGTTATATCTAATATTTTTAACTACTTCCAATGCTGATACTATTTCTTGTGCTGTCATTCCAGCAATAACATAATCGATTTCTTCATTAACTACATTGTCTGTATTAATTAGATAATTAACTAACTTTTCTTGTTGGGTATAACTCATATTACTCCTTTATAGTTACTGTAAAACCAATAAGTTTGCCATCTTTTATACGTTTCTTAACAATAAAAGCCCCACCTTGCATGTGAGTATTTAGTAAAACACCCCTACCTGGAATATAAGGGGCTAATTCTACATTAGCTTCCCCATCTCCAGCCATCTCAAAGGTTCTATCTAGGGTATTAAATGGATTAAGAGGGTCTTTTGGAGTTACATCTACGGATTGTCCAGTACTTGGATCTACTTCTATTACAGGAGTTTGTGCGAAGAATTGACAATCTCCAATGAACAGTACTCCGCTATGTATATTTCCTTTTAGATCTGCTTTCTTTTTTCGAGGTCTTTTAAGTTTATTTGTCACTTGTAACTCCTTAATTACAAAAGTTCTTTAATTAAATCAGAAGGCTCATAGATTTCTGAGGAATATATTATACAATATCCATCTTTATGTAGAAATTTAAAACAAAAATCCTCATCAAAGTCTCTTCCCACATATTCCACATAGCAATTAAAGTATCCTGACCACACAATTTGTCCATATTCTAACTCACAGAGATTTAATTTTTTGGCTTTCTCCTCATACATGACATTTTACCTTTAATTTTGTTCTTATCACTTGTAATTTCAATAGCTTCTTCCATTGCTTGCTCGACTAACTTCTTTCCAACATGCTCTTTTAAGAAATCTTCGAAGTCAGAACTTAAATATCTCTGATTTAATACAGATTGTTCATATTCTAATTCAATAAACCAGTTATGTATCCATTCTTCTAAAGCTCTTTCACGCATTTCTGTACAGTTCCAATGTTTTTGGTCTGGCATTTGTACAATTTTACGTAATTCTTTCAAAGCTTCTTTCATTTACTTCAATTCAACCAATAATGGTTTAGTTTTTTCTAAATTAGCTACAAAATTTAGATAATCATGTTTACTTTTTGGACTAACTATATAAATATACTCATCTTTTCCAGAATCAAAAGCATTTTTGTTCCAAAGATAGGCTACTCCATCTGGCGAATATGCTTCTTTTACTACTTCTACTCCAGAATAATACAGTATTAAAAATCCTTTTTCATCCAGTCTAATCATATGTGTCACTTTTTAGGGTTTATGGCTTATATTTATATGTCACTTAGGCACAAGAGTTGCTACACCTAACAGTAGCTAACTGTCACCTATTAAATTGGTTATTCTTCCTCTTCTATCCCAAAACTAGTTGGTCCAAAGTTATCTAGATTATAGCTCATTAATATAGCTCGTGCAAGTTGATCTGCATTGTGACGGATAACTCGCTCATCTCCTGTAAAATCCCAAATAGCTAGCTCTAAAATGATTCTTCCTGGAGTAATCTTTGGCTGTATCTTCTTTTTTGCTGCTTTGCGTCTAACTATTTGTTTTTTCATTCTACCTACTAAGGGGGTTATATAACCTCTTAAGAAGGTAGGTTATCATAGAACACGAAGTTTGTATAGTAAGTTGCTTCAGGTGCTATTTTGATGCAGGAAGCAGAAAAAAGCACCCTTATCATATATGAGACAAAGCAAAGATAAAGACCAAGCTAAGATGTTAGAAGATAGTCAAGTTGCTGATATGCTAAATGACATATTCTATAAAATTCATGATTCTAGAAAGGAAAGACCAGTTCAAGAATTGGAACAACCTGAACTTCCAGAAGATTTAAAAAACTTGGAAGATAAGAAACGTGCAAGATACGAAGCTATTTTAAATAAATATAAAGATTAATATGAAAAAAAAGCGTTGGTCAAGCCTAAAAGAGAAATTATCTTGTAATAGCCCAAAAAGAACTCCTGGCGAAAATAAATCCTGGGTAGTTAAGGGTTGTGAAGGTGGAGAAGAGAAGATTGTGAGATTTGGCGATCCAGAAATGCCAGACAAGTCTTATAATCCAGAAAGACGTAAAAATTTTCGTGCAAGACATAAGTGTGACCAAAAAAATACCAAATTATCTGCTCGTTATTGGAGCTGTAAAAAATGGTAAGTGTCCGTAAAAAAGTTTTAGAAGATTATGCTAAGGATGTTGAGAAAGGATTGCCTTTTGCTGAAGACTATATTAAAAAAACTCCAGATATTTATGATAATGCTTTAAGTGCTAGGAATTTATCAGAAGAAGCATTGGCTCAAAAAGTACTAGATAATACTGGCATACCTATCCCAGACAAAACTTCCTCATTATCTAGAAAGGAAGATTTTTTAAATCAGATACTAAATGAAAGATATCCTGAATTTGAACCAAAAATGTCGTTCAAAGATATGAATGGGTCAGTTGGAGAATATCAAGGTGGTAAGATATTTTTAAATAAAAATCTTGCTAAAGATAGAGATATACAAAAATTAACAGCTGATGTTTTTCATGAAGGTGCTCATAAATACGACGATGTTAAGAAAATTATACCAACAATAACCCAAGACGATTTTAATAAAGAACTTAGAAAACTTAAATCATCTGGCTTTGATCTAAAAAATGCAGATCCTGCCCAAGTATATGAATCACCATGCTCAAATTCCAAATCTTAGAGAAGGTACTTTTGGTCTAGGTGCACTTAAAAACTATTTAAAATCTGGCACATTTAAAGCTTTACCTATAGTTGGTCCAGCAATTGGCGCAGCTGCTGCTTTATCTTCTGGTGATGTGTCTGCTGCGGTTCCAATTCTTTCCGAGGCAGAGTCCTTAGGCCCTGAAAAAGGTTCGGAGGATTACGCTATTGAAAATCCTCAAGCTAATCCAGCAGCTAGACGCAAAGCATTAGAATCCATCCTTAAAAAATAACACCCTTATATAGTGACAGTAATTACTTAGACACCAATAGGCTCTAAGTGCTTAACTTATAAGGACATTTATGAAAAAATATCTTGACGCATTTCCTGCTGTTCTTCTTCTCGCATTTTTTATTTACATTGCAATTAATCCAATTAGTGCTGGTCCAATTGTAGGATTTGTAGCTTCTTCCGTTTTATTTGCTTATCAACAATATTTATTTCGCACAGAGCAGCCCGATATTCTTGGTGAACTTGAAAAGCTTCGTAAAGAAACTGATGAAAGAGTTATGAAAATCCAATCTAAAGCTGAAACGGAATTAACCCAGCTTAGAGATGATGTTGCTAAGTTTAGTTTAAATATGACAAGAGTACCTGGCATGGTAGACAAAACTAAAGAAAGACCTAAGATACAATTTTAAGGAGTTCTATGAGTGTCTATCATGAATTAGATAATTTAGAAATTGAAAGACTTAGAAAAAAAATTGTTGAGCTTGAGTTGGAATTATCCAAAGCTCATTCTTTGTTGCAAGATAATGATTTATACGAAGAATTGCCTTCTACTTCAGATGAAGAAGTAATTTGCGTTAATGAAATTCATAAGTTAAGAATAGCTTCTGATAATGGTATTTTAACTTTAGAAGATGTAAAAATTCTAGATCTACTTGTTAAAAATCTTTTAGCAATTAGAGGAAAACCAGCTGAAGATAAGAAAGATAGTAAGAAAGGTAAGAAATCTGTTGCTGAACTTCTCAGCATTGTCGATAAAAAATGAAAGAAAAAGTAGAACAACCTATTTCCAGAGATGAAGCTATTGTTCAATTATGGGAACATGGAGTTTTAGACTATAAACTTACAGAGCCTCAGAAAATTATCAAGAAAGGCATTCTTGAAGATAGTAGTAAGATTAGCGTAGTAATGTGTGCTCGAAGATTGGGTAAGAGTTATCTTGCTTTATCTATGGCTATTGAAGCTTGCTTAAGAACTCCTGAATCTATAGTTAAGTACGTTTTTCCTAAACAAAAAGCTGCTAAGAAAAATATCCTTCCAATTATGAAGACAATTTTAGAAGATTGTCCAAAGCATTTACGCCCTATATTTATGGCAGCTGATCTTTTGTATAAATTTCCTAACGGAAGTGAATTACAAATGGCTGGATCAGACAATGGTAATATTGAGAATATTCGAGGTGGTAACTCCAGTTTGAATATTGTAGATGAGGCTGGATTTTGTGATGATTTAACTTATGCGGTACGATCAGTTCTTGCTCCTACGACAAAACTTACCCAAGGTAGAACAATCTTAGTTTCAACTCCTTCAAGATATGAAGATCACGAATTTGTTCAGGATTGGGCTTTAAAATATCAAGCTGAAGGTCGTATTAGAATATTTACTATCTTTGATAACCCACAATTCACAGAAGCTATTATTAAAGACGCTCTTGATGATTATCCAGATGGTGAAAAAGATCCAGGCTTTCGTCGTGAGTATATGTGTGAAATTGTAAGAAGTGCCGATACCTCAATTCTTCCATCATTTAGCTCAGAAGTAGAAAAAGTTATTGTAAGATCAGATTATCCTAGACCAGTATTTTATGACGCATATGTTTCTATGGATATCGGGGGATCAGATTTAACAGCTGTGTTGTTTGGATATTATGATTATTTAAATGCTACTACTGTAATAGAAGATGAGCTTATATTTGGAAAAGAAGTAAATACAAGAGCAGTTGCAGAAGCTATTAGATTAAAAGAAGAAAAGCTTTGGACAAATCCAATAGATGAAAGTATTATGCCGCCATATTTAAGAATTGCTGATAACAATAATCTAATTATGTTAACAGATTTACAAAGAGATCATGGAATTACTTTTATTCCAACAAGAAAAGATAACCGAGAAGCTGCTATTAATGCACTTGATGTGGGATTATCTCAGCATAAAGTAATAATTCATCCAAAATGCACCCATACTCTCTACCATATGAAATTTGCTAGATGGGATAAGAATCGCAGGAATTTTCTTAAATTAAAAGATTCTCCATCTGGTCAAATTAAAGGTGGTCACGCAGATGCTTTAGCTGCTATTATATACTTGCATAGAAATATTATTAAAAGCAAAAATCCTTATCCAGTAGGGTATGGAGAGATTTCTGGATCGGGTGTTTTTAATTCTCAGTTAAGAAAAGATAATTCTGGTGATAAGTCTGTGAAATCTTGGCTTTCTAGCATGGTTTGGAAAAGAGATAAGGATAAGTAGTTGATAATTCAGTGCATTAATATGATATAGCACCCTTACATATTAGAAAAGTAAAGGAATTTACATGGCATATTTTGATAAAGATGAGTATTTTGCAGCGAGTGACGATGAGACGCTAGTACTCTATTTGCAAAAAAAATCTGATGCATGGTTTAATTCCATGATTTCTACTGACTACTTAGATAAGATAAAAAGAAGCTGGCAAGCTTATTACGGCTTCTTTTACGAAGGTGGACATGCGGTTACTTTTGGTGGAGAAACAGGAGAGCTTGTAAATCTACCAATGAACCACTATGGAAACATAGCAAGTCATATTTTGACTATGGTTACTGCTACAAGACCTTCTTTTCAAGCTAGATCTGTGAATACTGATGTAAGATCTCAGATTCAAACTAATTTAGCTAATGGTCTTTTAGAATACTACATGAGGGATAAAAGATTAGAACAAGATTTAAAGAGAGCCGTTGAGTATGCTATCGTCATGGGCGCAGGTTATATTAAAATGGAGTGGAATGCCACTACTGGTGAAGTTTATGACTTTATTGAGCCAGAATATAAGCCACTTATGGATGAATCTGGACAAGTACAATATAAAACTAACGGAGAAGTTGTATACGAAACTGACGAAAATGGCGATAAAGTTGAACTTAGAGCAGGAGTTCCATTATATAGCGGTGACATTATTTTTAATGTTATGTCGCCTTTTGATGTAGTTTTTGATCCAACAAAATCAGATAGTAACCACGATTGGCAGCTTTGTAGAACTTTTAAAAATAAACATGATTTAATTGCTAAATATCCAGAATTTTCTGATAAAATTAAAGCACTTAAAACTAAGTCAGATTTAAATACTACTCGTATTACAATGACTGCTTATGATGAAACTACTGATATTCCAGTATACGAATTCTTTCACAGACCTACAGAATCTCTTCCTAAAGGTAGATATGTTCTTTATCTAGATAGCGATATTGTTTTAGAAGATACTGTTTTAGTTTATAAGAACCTTCCTTTATTTAGAATTGCTAGTAGAGATATCTTAGGAACTCCATTTAGTTATACTGCAATGTTTGATTTATTGCCAATTCAAGATGCAGTAAACTCTTTATACTCTACCATTATGACTAACCAAAATGCTTTTGGCGTACAGAATGTGTACGTAGAAAGAGGTTCAGATGTTCAAATGGAGCAAGTTGCTGACGGTATGAATTTTATCCAAGGTAACCCAGGGTTTCAACCTCCTAGAGCTTTAAACTTAACTTCTACTCCTGCAGAAATATTTAATTTTTTGAAAATGCTAGAATCTTCGATGGAGACTATATCAGGCGTAAATTCTGTCGCACGAGGTAATCCAGAGTCTCAGCTTAAATCGGGTAACGCTCTAGCATTAATTCAATCTCAAGCTCTACAGTTTATTTCTGGACTACAACAATCCTACATCCAGTTGATTGAAGATGTTGGAACTAATGTTGTGGAGCTTCTTAAAACTTTTGCTAAAACTCCACGAGTTGCGGCAATTGCTGGTAAATCTAATGTAACTTACATGAAAGAATTTACCTCAGACGACTTGTCGTCAATTACAAGAGTTATTGTAGATGCTGGTAATGCTCTTGCTCAAACTACCGCTGGTCGTGTGGAAATGGCATCACAAATGATGCAAATGGGCATTATTACTACTCCAGAGCATTATATTTCTGTTATAAATACAGGTAAATTAGAAACAATGACAGAAGGTCAGAACAAGGAGTTATTGCTTGTTAGAGCTGAAAGAGAACGCCTTGTGGACGGTACAACTCCCGTTGTGGCTGTACTTACTGATTCTCACTCATTGCATATTAGAGAGCATAAGGCTGTTCTCGCAGATCCTGATTTACGTATGGATGCGGAGCTTGTTCAACGAACACTTGCCCATATCCAAGAGCACATTAATATCTTGTCTGATCCTAATGTTGCTAATATTCTTACTATGTTAGGTGAACAACCTCTTGGACCTCCAATGGGAACTCCTCCAGCTCCTGGTACAGTAGCTCCAGAGCAACCAATGCAACAAGGTCAAGAACAGATTCCTCCTTTATTAGAAAATCCAGAAGCTCAAAGCGTTGCAGCTACTGCTAATCAAGGACCATTACCATCTCCAGCTCAACCAGCTGGTGTTTCTCAAGGAGTTTTACCTCCACAACCAACTACACCGCAGCAATTAGCTGCATCTAATCTAGGAGGGCAGTAATGCCAGCTAAATCCAAAAAACAATTTAGATTTATGAAAGCTGCTGAAAATAATCCTGAATTTGCTAAAAAAGTAGGGATTGAGCCAGAAGTAGCTAAAGAATTTACCAAAGGAAATGTTGGTAAAAAAAGATTTTCTAAACTTAAAGCTATGGTTTCAAAGAAATAATGACTGATTTTAGAAAAGATCAAAAAAAGAAAGACGAAGAATCTCTTTGGGAGCAGTTGGGTCGCAAAGAAGATACTACTTCTTATGATTGGTCTGGATTTAAAAAAAGAGTGCTAGGAGAAAAAACAGCTAGAGAAATAGCTGAGGAAGAAGCTCAAAAATTAAAGAAAAAATAATTAAACTTATCCCAATTTCGGGACAGTTATTTTAGACTTATACAAATAGTTAAAGAATATAAAATGAAAAAATGTAGAGTTTGTAAAGAAATTAAAATAGAAACAGATTTTTATAAAAGAAAGAAATATGGATATTATTCAGAATGTAAGCAATGTTCTAAAAATTCTTTAAAGAATATTTATAAATTTGATTCTAAAAATAAAAAAAAATACACTATTACTGCTGAAAAAAGAAAAGAATATAGGGATAAATATCAAAGAGAAGGTAAAAATTATTTATGGTTTTCTAAATGGAAACAAAATAATAAAGGTAAAATATCTGCTTATCGTGCAATGAGAAGAACTAAGTTAAAACAAGCAACACCTATATGGCTATCCAAAGAACAACAATATGAAATTACAGAATATTATATAATTGCTAAAGAACTTCAATGGCTTTCTGATGATGAATTGCAGGTTGATCATATTGTTCCATTATGTGGAGAAAATGTATGTGGATTACATGTGCCTTGGAATTTACAAATATTAACCGGCAAACAAAATAGAAAAAAATATAATAAAATTGTCCCTTAATATCAAGGGCAATAATCTAATGCCATACCTATATGATTGGCAAGGAGAAAATTATGTCAGATGAAATCCAAGCTGCTTCTGAAGCAGTAGAATCTAGTAGTCAAGAAATTCCAGCAGGAGAATCAGTAGAAGAATCTTCTGAGTCCTCTGGAGAGTCCGAAGTTGCTTTGCAAAGTGCGTTAGAAGATGCTATTGCTAGCGGAGCTTCAAAAAAAGAAGTTCAAAATCTAATTAAAGAATTCCAGTTAAAAGTTAATGGCAAAGTTATTAACAAGTCTATTGATTTGTCTGACGAAAATAATTTACGAAATGAATTGCAACTAGCTGCTGCAGCTCGTCAATCTATGCAAGAAGCTGCTAATCTTAAAAAGCTTTATGAGAAAGAAGTTGGTCGTCTCAAGCAAAATCCTTGGGAAGTTTTGCAAGAACTTGGATTAGATCCGGATGAGCTTGCTGAACTTCGTATTCAACAACGCATTGAAGAAATGAAGAAATCTCCTGAACAATTAGAAAGAGAAAGAATTCAAATTGAACTTCAAGCTGCTCGTGAAGAAGCTAAGCGTTTAAAAGAAGAAAGAGATGCTGACCAATTTGAAAAATTGAAAGAGCAAGCTGCTGTGCAAATTGAATCTGAAATTGAACAGGCTTTAGATGCTCATAAAACTCTTCCAAAATCTCGCCATATTGTTAAGCGTATTGCTGATTCTATGCTATGGGCTATGAATAATGGTTTTGATGATGTTACTGCAGAAGATGTTATGCCTCTAGTTGAAAAAGAATGGCGTGAAGAAATGAGTCGATTGATGGATGATTCTTCTGAAGATGTTCTTGAGCAATTAATTGGTCAAAGAAATCTAGAAAGAATGAGAGCTAAGCGATTAAATGTAATGAATACTTCTAACGCTAAGAGTGTTAGTTCTATCAAATCTACGGCTTCTTCTGTGCAGAAAAAAGAAGAGCCTAGAGGAGAAAAAATTAAACAACGTGACTTTTTTAAAGCTTTAGGTAAGCGTAAATAATTGAAATTATTAGGTGCTATAATATTAACTAGTTATAGCACCCTTATAAAATAGCTAGTGTATTTAGTACATACGATGCCTCCAAATATCCAAGGACTTTGGACAAGCTAGTTAGGAAGAATATAACTTAGTTATAAACAAACTAACAAAACTTAACACAAACAAGG
>Ga0315902_10013007_pt1 | contig 10794 bp, 8 predicted proteins | sample LakEriMetagenome_9_FD_203523 | JGI IMG/M metagenome (GOLD analysis project Ga0315902, IMG submission 203523) | Freshwater fungal communities from buoy surface, Lake Erie, Ohio, United States - Buoy 12 MA117 | ecosystem: Environmental > Aquatic > Freshwater > Lake > Lake biofilm | place: USA...
TTGCTTCTGAGAACATAGGTTCAGGTGCAGGCGACTTCGAACGTCTGAACGTAGGTGGTTTGACAGCGGGTACTCAGTACTGGGTTTCTGTAGGTTCGGCTGCTGCCGGTGCCGGCGGAGCGTTCAGCTTGTGTATCCAGAACTTGATGCCATCTAGCTGTGCTTATGCTATTCCTGCTGCCGGTTTCCGCTTGTGTGATGCCTTCAAGGCAATCTACCGCGGTGCACCTTCACAGGGCGTAACCTACAACTTCAACTTCACTCCTGTTGCTCCAACACCTGGTTCTACTACATCGGTGAACGGAACCAACGGTTTGATGGTGTTGTCGAATGCTGCTGCAGCGCTTCGCTACGGTGGTGTTTACAACGCGGATGTTGATGTACTTTATACGTTGAACAACAGCGCTGGATCGGCTGAGCCAATCCTCGTTGATGGTAACTCATCTAGCGTGAACTGTACCAACGTTACAATCCAAGCTCACCCATTGATGGAGGTTCGCTCTACACAGCGTTGCCCTGCTACTTTGTTGCGCAGCAACTTCTTGGTAGGTTCAACTGTTGCCGGATCAACTTCTACAGCGGTTTGTGGTGCTATCAACTACACTTATGAGTTCACACAGGTTACAAGCTGTGCAGACGGTACTGTGATTTCGGTAGTTCCTGCTACCTTCAACACGGCTGCTGCTACTCCTTACCTCGGTCTCGGTGTATTGGGTAACTTGCCAAACGCAGGTGCTTGGGATGTTCGCATCCGTCCTAACTTCTCTTACGGTCCTGGTAACTTCGGTCCGGTTCAACGTATTTTGGTTAACAACACATCTGCAAGCTCTATGCTGAACGATGATGCTGCTGAAATGGATGTTAAAGTGGATAGCTTCATCGCTGCCAACTTGTATCCTAATCCAAACAACGGTGACATGGTGAACCTGAATGTATCAGGCATCGAGTCAGACAACGTATTCGTTCGCATCACCGATGCAATGGGTCGCGTTGTTTACACCAACCGCTTCTCTGTGGAAGGTTCTTTGAACACGATTGTTACATTCTCTGAGCCATTGGCTTCAGGAATCTACAACGTAGAATTCACAGTAGACGGTCAGATCATGACAGAACGCATGATTGTTGCTAAGCAATAATCACTTCTCGTCGAGATACATGAAAGAGGGCTCCGCGCAAGCGGGGCCCTCTTTTTTTTGATTAATAATTACGGATTACGAATTACAGATTACTTAATCAGCAGCCAATCCGTAATCCGTAATTCGTAATCCGTAATTAACTTAGCCCCATGATTCTACCCATTGTAGCCTACGGCGATCCGGTTTTGAAAAAACGTGCAGAGGATATTGATGAAGATTATCCCAACTTGAAGCAGCTCATCGAGAACATGTTTGCGACGATGTATCATGCCAATGGTATTGGGCTTGCAGCGCCTCAAATCGGTAAGAGCATTCGCTTGTTTGTAATTGATGCGACTCCGGTGGCCGAAGGCGAAGACGGTGATCCATCGTGCGAAGATTTTAAGCGCGTTTTCATCAATCCGATTATTCTGGAGGAAAGCGGCGAGGAGTGGAGTTGTGAAGAGGGCTGTCTGTCCATTCCCAATCTGAGGCAGGAAGTGAAGCGCAAGCCCATGCTCAAAATTGAGTATTATGATGAAAATTGGGATTTGTATGAAGAGGAACTCGACGGGTTTGCAGCGCGTGTAGTGCAGCATGAATACGATCATATCGAAGGAGTTCTTTTTATCGATCGAATCAGTCCGCTGAAGCGTACCTTGTTGAAGGGGAAACTGAATGATATTTCGAAAGGAAATGTGGAGATTAACTACCGTATGCGTTTTCCCAAATGAAATGGACCTTCATGAAATATGTGAAAAGAACAGCAATAGCATTATCTGCCATTTTGCTGATTACAGCTTGCTCGGATAATAAAAGCGGCGGTCAGAATGAGTCTTCCCAGGTAATCGTATCGGCCGAAGACGCAGCAGCGGCCTCAACTGATCCGTTGATGCTCGAGATACGCACCATGGAGAGTAGAACCAAGCAGGATTCCGCCATAGACCGTGCGGCGGGTTTGCGACTATTGCGTGCATACCAGGATTATTACAACAAGCATCCTGAGGATACGGTTGCAATCAATTATTTATTTGAGGCAGGTCGTGTAGCAGTAGCATTGGAGAAGTACGACAAGGCCGTTGAGTTGTTGGCCAATTTTCACGATGGTTCGCCCAACCGCCAGCGAAGAGCTGAGGCAGCCTATCTGGTGGCATTTGTGTACGATACACACTTGCATTTACCCGGTAAAGCGACTACTCAATACAACAAGGTAATCGAGTTGTATCCGGAATCGCCTTGGGCTGCACAATCGCGCCAAGCGCTGCAACTGGTCGGTAAGAGCGATGAAGAAATACTGAAGTTTATTAAAGAAAAAAATCCGTCCTAAACGAATTACAATGCGTCCACTTCGCTACCTCATGGCTTATTCAATGCCCTTCACGGTGGCTCTCAGTTTTATGGGGCATGGTTGGATTTGCTTTTTACCGCTTGTGTATGGTTTTGGAGTCATACCATTGCTCGATCAGTTGGTAGGTCCTAAGCACTTCAACTTAAGCGAGAGTGAGCAACAACGAGAAGGAAGCAATCTGCTCTATGATATCGTTATTTATCTGGCTGTGCCGGTTCAACTGGGCATGCTGGTTTGGTTTCTGATTGCCGTTCAAGAGCAGCTATCGATGGCCGATTTAGTGGGAAGGATTACGGCAATGGGTATGATGTGCGGGGTGCTGGGTATCAATGTCGCGCACGAATTGGGACATCGGCCCAAAGCGCCTGAGCGCGCAATGGCAAAGACTTTACTCGCTACCTCCTTGTATATGCATTTTTATATTGAGCACAATAAGGGCCATCATCGAAATGTAGGGACACCGGCAGATGGAGCCACTGCGAGGCGCAACGAGATGCTCTATGCTTTTTGGTTGCGCACTATTGTGCAATCTTTTTTGTCGGCGTGGCAGATTAGCACCAAAGAGCTGAAAAGGAAGAAGCAACCCGTGTTGAGTTTACATAATGAAATGCTACGTATGCTGTTGGTGCAAGCAGCACTGATGGCTTCGATTGCGTGGTTGTGTTCACCCATGATTCTATTCTATTTCATGTGTGCCGCCTTGATGGGAATCTTATTGTTGGAAACGGTCAATTACATCGAGCATTACGGTCTACATCGTCGAAAGGTGAATGACTTTCGCTACGAAGATGTAGAACCCGAGCATTCGTGGAATTCAGATCATGTACTGGGCAGGTTGGTGCTTTTCGAATTAACCCGACACAGCGATCATCATTACGAACCCGCCAAGCACTACCAGTTACTCGATAGCATGCAGGGAGCCTCGCAACTGCCCGCAGGTTATCCGGCGATGATGGTTCTGTCTCTTTTTCCTCCACTTTGGTTTCGGGTGATGAATCCCAAGCTTCCCAAGTAAGCATCGCATCTCAGTTTGAACTAACTTTGTATTCTTCCTGAAAAAAAAACTACGTATATGCGTTATTATTTGCTCCTTCTCTTGCTCTCTCTGGGCTTATACAGCAAAGCTCAGTTCACCCAAGTTGTTCATGGCATTGAATTGACGGGGCTCCCTGTTGGTCACACCTCCGGAGTGAGTTGGTACGACTTCGATCACGATGGTTGGGATGACTTGACGGTGGGGCAGGGCAACGATGCGATTCTTGTGTTGCGCAATATCAACGGAACCTTAACCTTGGTTCACGTTTTCCCGAATACCACTCAAGTAAAATCATTTCAGTGGGTGGATTATGACAACGATGGGGACTCCGACTTCTTCGTTTGCGCAGTGAATGCGAGTTGCAAGCTCTTTCGCAACGACGGAAATTTAATCTTCACCGATGTGACCGCCAACCTCTCACTATTAGCGAGTGGTGAGGATTCGATGGGAGCTTCGTGGGCTGATTACGACCGCGACGGTTGGCTCGATGTGTATGTATGCAATTATTACGGGCAGAATTGGCTGCTGCATAACAGGGGAGATGGCACATTCGAAAACGTTGGGCTTCAATTGGGAGTTGCCAATTCCAACAGGCCAACCTATATGTGCTCGTGGGTCGACTACAACAATGATTGTCTACTGGATCTATTCGTCGCCAACGACCTGGGCCAGCTGAGTGAGATGTACCAAAACACCGGCGATGGTTTCGTTGCTGTCGGCGAGGCGATTGGCTTGGACTTGACCATTGAAGCGATGGGGGTGTGTTGGGCCGATTACGATAACGATCTTGATTTGGATCTATACGTTACCAATGCGCCATCCGGCAACCGACTCATGCGCAACGATAATGGAATCTTCACGGATGTAGCTTTTTCAGCTGGTGTTGCAGTGCAAGCACTTTCTTGGGGTTGTATGTGGTTTGATTATGACCACGATACCCGTGAAGACTTGCATGTTGGAACGCAAGCTCCGCTCGTCAATCAGAATATCAATTTTTTGCTTAAGCAACAGAGCGACCAGACGTTTGCCAATGTGAGTATGCCGGCCGATGCGGGTAACTGCTTTGCAACGGCCAAGGGAGACCTCAACAACGATGGGTATTGGGATTTTTGCGATGCATTTGTTTTGCCTGCTCGCTTCTTGGTGTGGCAAAACAACGGGGGTTCAAACAATTGGATAAAATTGCATTTGAATGCAACTACCGGCAATGCTGATGCTATCGGCTCAAAGATTTACTATTCGCACGGTGGTCAGGAATACTACACGCACACCTTTTGCGGAGAGAGTTTTTTCGGACAAGATTCTCAATACGAGATACTATCGCTAGGCGCTTCAACCGTGGTTGACAGCGTGCGCATTGAATGGCCGAGCGGTCGCCGCGATACGTTCTACAATTTGGCAATGAATGAGCTTCACACGCTCACCGAAGGGAGTACATCCCTGCTTTCTATAGAGGCATCGAAACAAGTTTTATGCAGCGGTGAAGACGTGATTCAACTATCGGTTGAAGGCGCAAGCAATTATAACTGGTCGAACGGCAGCACTGAGCCATCCATCACTATCAACGAACCGGGCGACTACTGGGTGAAAGTCGAGAGTGGTTGCAATGCAATCGATTCTCTTTCCATCAACATACAGCAATTGGAAGCCCCCGAGGTAACGGAGATTGCGCAAAGCCCTTCTTGTGCGGGGTATGATGATGGATGCATTGGTGTGTTGTTGGATGGGGTAGAGCCCGATCAACTCACCTTCCAGGAATTGTCATCAGGAATTAACTTGTGTGCGGTGCTTGCAGGCACGTATACCTACGAGGCGATAGATGTGAATGGCTGCAGTTCGGTTGGGGAGATTGCACTGCAGAATCCGGAGCCTGTGGTGGTTACTTCTCAATCGGTCTCCATATGTGGCAACACCACGGCACAGGCCGAGTTGAATGCAACAGGTGGCAGCGGAGCCTATGTGTTTTCGGTTCAGGGGGCCGACATGAATAACTTACAGCCTGGGGAGTATGTGGGGGTAGCGACCGACGAAAATGGTTGTGTTGGGTCTGTTAACTTCACCATTCAAGCGTTCCCTGCGGTCAACTTTTTTGCAACGGCAGACAGTATCTGTTTCGGCGAATTGGCATCATTGCAGTATTTCGGTAGTGGTGGTACTTTGCCTTACACCTACGATTGGCAAGGGCAGAATCCGAATGCACTGGCTTCCGGCTTTTATGAGTTTACGTTGACCGATGGTAATGGATGCTCGGATGTGGTGAACATTCAAGTGGTGGAGTTCCCCTTTCTCGACGCACAAATCAGCATGTTCACCAATGCCAATAATGGCGCTAATGGATCCATGGAACTATCGATTTCGGGTGGTGAGATGCCTTACGAGATTCTGTGGAATACGGGTGATACCGATGAAGTGCTTGACAGTATTGGGCAGGGTACCTATGCGGTGACCGTTACAGATGCCAATGGTTGTGTTGGTACTGATAGCCAATCTATCATTGATCTTGATATTACTGAATTGGAAACGCAATGGTCGGTTTATCCTAACCCTACAGCGGATTACGTGCAACTGATTGGAATTACAAACGGTAATTACACCTTATGTGATTTGGATGGTCGCTTACTTCGCACAGGTTCGGTAAGAGTCGGAAATAATCTGGTCGATTTAAGCAGATATCCGAATGGAACTTACGTGTTGACCATCGAGAGGGAAGGAAGCATCATAACCAAGCGCGTTACAAAATTGTAAGAGAACCGAGGCAGATTCGTTCCATCGAAAGTGCAGTCGTACATTTGCATCATGTCATTATTCAGCCAGTTGGTATCATCGCGCCTGCCTTCTAAATATGGGCAATTTGTGATCGATGCGTTCGATAGTGGAAGGGAAGAGCAGCCTCATCTGGCATTGCACAATGCAGGTGTTCGCAACGAGGTCGTCAATGTTCGTATCCACTCGGAATGTATCACGGGCGATGTATTTGGCTCCACACGATGTGACTGTGGTGAGCAGTTGAGTGCTTCATTGCAGCATATAGAGCAACACGGAGGTGTTTTGCTGTACTTGCGTCAGGAAGGAAGAGGTATTGGCTTAGTGAACAAACTCAAAGCCTACAATTTGCAGGATGAAGGCTTTGATACCATCGTGGCAAATCACCAGCTTGGCTTCGCGACTGATATGCGAAACTATGATGCGGCAATTGCCATTTTGAAGCAACTTGGAATCATTCGCATCAACCTCCTAACGAATAATCCGGAGAAGCTGGAAGCTTTTGAAAATTCAGGCATTCACGTTGAATCTCGCATACCCGTTATCATTTCACCCGTGGCCGACAACGAACGCTATCTGCAGACGAAGAAGGATGGGATGGGGCATATGATTTAATGGGGACTGGAGACTGGGTACTGGATACTGGGTACTGGGGACTAGGTACTGGGGAATGGAGAATGGAGAGGCCTTTCATTCTCCATTCTCCATTCTCCTAAAAAGATGAAGCTAATGGATACTCACAAACTGTCCCCTGTCCCCTGTCCCCTGTCCCCTGTCCCCAGTCCCCAGTCCCCCGTCCCTACTCCTTCACGCGCATGGTAAGTACCCCTGCCAAAATCAGCAGCACACCACCTAAGCTAATCGCCATCATGCGGTTTTGGTCGAGAACATTTTCCATGATCCAACCGAAGCTGAGAGCGGCTATGATTTCGGGAAGTACAATAAAGAAGTTGAAGATCCCCATATACACACCAATCTTATCGGCCGGAAGACAATCGCTGAGCATGCTGTAGGGCATAGAAAGAATGCTGGCCCAAGCAATACCTACGCACGCCATCACGACGAACAGGTAGCTCGACATTTCCGGTCCGTGAATGAATTGCAGCATGATGAGTGCAAGACCACCGATAGAAAGACAGAGTTGGTGCGTGAATTTTTTACCAATGCGTCCTGCCAGCACGGGAAGTGCAAGTGCAAACAAAAACGTAGTCAAGTTTTGCATGCTGTAGGTCAGTCCTGCGAGTTCATTGCCTTGCTTGTAGAGTGCGCGCAATGCAGGGTCGGCGTCCTCGGCTGCAACACCCCCGAAGATGTCTGCTCCCACCGCGGTGGAGTAGTAGAACCACATGAGAAACAATCCGGGCCAAGTAAGGAATTGCACCAATGCCAGTTGCTTCATCTTTTTCGGCATGTGCATAATAGCGTGCACGATTTCTTCTACACCGGCTCCAAAGCCACGTTTGCGTTCAGCGACTTTTTCGCGTGCAGGAATTTCTTGCGGCGGATATTCTTTGGTCGTTACAATGGTGTACAACACAAACAGGAAGAACGCGGCAGCGCCAATATAGAAGCTCCACTTCACGCTCGACGGAATACCCACGTGATCAGCGCTGTCTTGTACACCGATCCAATGCGTGAAGATCCAGGGCAACGCGCTTGCCACTACAGAGCCCAATCCGATGAACAAGCTTTGCATGCTGAATCCGAAGGTGCGCTGGTTTTCGGGAAGCTTATCGGCCACAAAGGCACGGAAAGGCTCCATGGAAATATTGATGGAGGAGTCTAGTATCCAAAGTAATCCCGCAGCCATCCATAGTTCGCTGCAGTTGGGCATCATCACTAGTGCAATCGAGCTGAGCACGGCTCCAATGAAAAAGTACGGACGTCGACGGCCGAAGGTTGGATGCCATGTGCGGTCGCTCATGTAACCGATGATGGGCTGAACGATGAGTCCGGTAAGCGGCGCAGCAAGCCACAGCATCGGAATCTCATCGGGCTTGGCCCCCAGAAATTCGTAGATGGAACTCATGTTGGCCATTTGCAAAGCCCAGCCGAACTGTATACCCATAAACCCGAAACTCATGTTCCAGATTTCCCAAAAACCCAATTGCTTTTTTTCCATAGTTGTGGTGATTGAAGCGCAATATATCGAAAGAAGGTTGAAAGTTGAACGTTGAAGGTTGAAGGTTGAAAGTTGGCCACTGCACTCCTGCAATCCTACAATCCTGCAATCCTTTCCCATATACTTGCACTTCAAAACTCACATTCCTCCTGTGCCAACTCCTCTTTTAGATTTAGGTCTCGCGCAAACCACACTCTTTCCGTTTGGACTTGAGGTCGAACGCGCGGAAGGAGTTTACATCTATACAACGGATGGAAAGCGGTACATGGATTTTATTTCGGGTATTGGCGTAAACAATCTGGGGCATGGACATCCGTTCATCAAGCAAGCATTACACGAACAAATAGAGAAGCACTTGCATGTAATGGTGTACGGTGAGTATTTGCAGGCTTCGCAAAAAAAAGCTGCAGCGCTTCTAACTGGCATCTTGCCTGAATCACTCAATACCTGTTATTTCGTAAACAGCGGCACCGAAGCCATTGAAGCCGCTTTGAAATTAGCCAAACGTGTTACGGGTCGAACACAACTCATCGCTTGCAAGGGCGCATACCACGGTAACACACATGGCAGCATGAGCGTCAGTTACAACGAAAAGAAGAAATCTACATTTCGACCGCTACTGCCCGATGTGGAGTTCATCGGCTTCAACGAAATGAGCCACTTGGAACGAATCACAACTAGAACGGCTTGTGTCATTGCGGAAACTATACAAGGCGATGCAGGTGTGCGGATTCCGGATATAGCTTGGCTGCAAGCATTGCGCAATCGATGCAATGAAACAGGTGCCTTGCTTATTCTCGATGAAATTCAATGTGGCATGGGACGATCAGGGACATTATTCGCCTTCGAGCAATTCGGTATTGTGCCTGATATTCTTGTGCTGGGAAAGGCTCTCGGTGGTGGCGTTCCTGTAGGTTGTTTTGTGTCCTCGCGTAATCACATGGTGCAACTAACACACGACCCCATGCTCGGGCACATTAGCACGTTTGCAGGTCATCCGCTCATATGCGCAGGTGTTGCGGCGTGCTTGGAGGTCTTCAATAGCGAAAACATTGTTGCTCCCATTGAAAGCCGAGGCCAGCGCATTGCGACCTTTTTACGGGGCCTTCCGCATGTTAAAGAAGTGCGTCAGCGCGGCTTCTATTTCGCCATCGACATGCCTAGTGAGGAACACGTGCGGCATGTAGTTGAGTATTGCCTGGCGCATGGCATCATCACATTCTGGTTTCTGTCTTGTCCGTGGTCGTTTCGAATTGCGCCACCGCTCACGATTAGCGAGGATGAGATTGATGAGGCGTTGGCGGTGATTGCGGAAGGGATAAGGGGTAAGGTGTGATCGGAAAAGGGGTAAGGTGTAATCGGAACAGGGGTAAGGTGCAATCGGAAAAGGTATAACTCGCGAAATTTCAATTTTATGGCATAACCAGGAATAAGGTTTTCTTGTAAGGGGCAAAAATATTTGCCCATGAAAACAACATTCGCTGAGAGAAGTTATTCTTTTGCATTGCAAGTTGCTCAGGCTTGCAGAGCTGTTATGGAAGAAAGAAGAGAGTATATTTTTTCTAAGCAGCTGGCGCGGTCAGGAAGTGCAGTTGGAGCATTGTATAGGGAAGCTCAACATGCTGAGAGCAGAGCCGACTTCATTCATAAACTCGCCATCGCGCAGAAGGAATGCAACGAGTCTTTGTATTGGATAGACCTTTTATTTGACAGCAAGTTCTTGTCTGAACAATCTCATCGGCTTCTAAAGTCAGAAGCAACTGAACTGATGTATATGCTGACTGCAATGATAAAAACGGCGAAAGCCAACAGGGGCAAGGGGTAAGGTATAATCGGAAAAGGGGTAAGGTGTGATCGGAAAAGGGATAAGGTGTATTCCGATTACCCCTTCTCCGATTATAACTTACCCCTTTTCCGATTACCCCTTCTACTCCACAATCACCTCATCAGCAAAAATCCACGGCTTCCCTCCCGCACCTAAGTGCCAACTAGGTATTGACTCGAAGGCCGGTTTTGCAATCACTTTAACATACCTCGCTGAGGCGCGAATATTCTGAGTGAATTCTCTTGTCGAAGGTGTCGCTTCCTTTTGGTATTCCGTGATGTCGATTGAAGCTGCCGGGGCAAACTTTTTCCCGTCGTGTGAGAGTTGAACTTCGACGCGTGACGGAAACCATATCCACGATTTTGTTTCCTGCAAACACGAAAGTCCAACAATGGTGATGGCGCGCTCTTCTCCCAAATCGATTACGCATTCCATAGTTTGAGCCTGCCATCCTTGCCAAGAACCGGTGCGGAAATCAGCTCCGCCGCGCATGTCGTCGACCAACGCTTCATCGCCGCCGCCGGTGTATTGATTATTGTAGGGAGTTAGCGACAGAATCTTGCGATCCGATTGACGTTCGAAGAA
>Ga0315902_10013009_pt1 | contig 10793 bp, 9 predicted proteins | sample LakEriMetagenome_9_FD_203523 | JGI IMG/M metagenome (GOLD analysis project Ga0315902, IMG submission 203523) | Freshwater fungal communities from buoy surface, Lake Erie, Ohio, United States - Buoy 12 MA117 | ecosystem: Environmental > Aquatic > Freshwater > Lake > Lake biofilm | place: USA...
TTTCTTGTCGGGGGTGTCGATTTCGACGTCGGAATGCTGCGGCTTGAAGGTCGAGAGAATGTAATCGACCGTCACTTCGCGTTTTTGGGCCTGGGCCGGCACAGACACCAGCAATCCCAAACAGCCAGTCAGGACACAACGAAGCAACGCGGCACGCATCACAGACTCTCCCTCGAAGGGTGGAAACACCGGGGGGTCTGTAACTCAGGTTCGCGATTCAGGTCAACGGCAGTTTTCTGGGGGAAAGCGGGAGGCGGCGCGGTACGGGCAGGCTGCGCAGACTGGGTGGTCGGAAAAGACCTTAGGGCTTGGCGGTCGCAGTGGGATATTCCCCCGCCTTCAGTCGCCGGAAGCGCAGGTTGGTGGTGGGATCGTGCCCCTGCAGGCTCAGCCGACCGGGCTTGGTCCGCAGTCCCTCCCGGGGATTCTCATTCGGTTTGCGAGGATCGCTCCAATCGGTCACCTGTTCACCGTTGACCCAGGCCGCGATGTGTGGACCGGTCGCCACCAGCGTCAACTGGGTCCATTCCCGATCGTTCGAGACCACCTTGCGGGCGGGAACCCGGCGGTAGATGCCCCCGGTACCGAAGTCGAGCGGCTGGGTGCGGTCGTTGTCTTTGAATCCATTGTGAATCTGCAGTTCGTAGCCGTTGGAGGGGTCTTTCTCGGTCCCCGGCATGGCGCGAAAGAAAATCCCGCTGTTCAGCAGGGGGCCGTTGGTCTTGGCCTGGGCCTGCAGCACGAAATCGCCGAACTCGGCATCACTCTCGAGGAAGCCCCGGCCATCGACCACCTGGATCTCGGCCTCTTCCACCGTGAACTGGCTCTTGCTGCCGGGAACGAGGTGCCAGCCGGCGAGGTCCCGGCCATTGAACAGGTCGCGGGTCGCGAGGGGGCGCAAAAAGATGTTGCGATACTCGGCCTTCCCGGCGTTTTTCTGCAGGCCAATCACCCCCCGGAACCGGGCCTCGGGACGTTCATCGGTGAAGTCGAGAATGGGTTTTCCATCGAGCCACACCTGGATTTTGCGCCCCTGGCAGATCACCCGATAGGTCATCCACTTCTCTTCGCCCGAGACCTTCTCGGTCGGCTTCACAATGCCCACCAGGCTGCCGGTGGGGAAGGCCGGGTGCGAATCGCACATGTTGAGTTCGTAGCAGTCTTTCGTCACTTCCTTGGGGGTCGGCAGGGTCCGCAGGAAGATGCCGCTGTTCCCCCCTTTTTCGAGGCGAAAATCGCACAGCAGTTCGTAATCGGCGAATTCGCTGGTGGTGTTCAACAGGCCCGGTTCCCCCCGATCGGCCTGGATCACCCCGTCGACAATCTGCCAATTCACGTCGTTGTTGGGTTTCCACCCGAACGTGGTGGTGCCGTCGAAGAGCCGAATCCAGCCATCGGCGATCTCTTCGGGAGTCAACTGGTTGAGCACCCGCTCGGCCCCCTGGAGGGGAATCGCCGCCAGCACACCGCAGAGCATCAGGAAAAGCGAACGCAGCATGATGCAGACCCACACACCGGAACAGAAACGTGACAGATGCGCATGGTAGCGCGGCCCGGACGGCCGCACAACCAGCCGCGCGTCGTCCCTGGACCATTCGACCCCGGGATCAGCCGACCAACGATTGCCGCTCATCACCCCGCTGCCCTCGCTGAACCGAGGGGCACGAGGACCAGCCGGGTCATTTCAGAATGGTCACCAGCAGCAGCGTCGGTTCGAGGGCCTGGATGGCATGGGGGAGGCCAGGGGGCAGCTGGAACCACGCCCCCCGGGGGGCGGCCTGGGTCACGTCGGCGAGTGTCACTTCGGCCCTTCCCTCCACAACCTGCAGCAATACGGGGTGCGGCGCCTGGTGACGGGGCAGGCCGGCCCCGGCGGCAAAGCCAAACAAGACGACGCGGGCCTGCGGATCGTCCCGCAGTACTGTCTGCCGGCGACCGCTGGACGGCGGGGGGAATTCTTCGACGAGGTGATGGCTGGTGAGGGGCGGGCCCGCGCTCGAGGCCGGGGCCACCGCCTGTTCGCAGGCCCGCAGCAGGATCCGCAGCGCGGCGGGGTCGGCGAGCCGATGGTCGACGCCCACTTCGAAGAGCGCCGAGGGGGGCAGGCCGCTCGCGCGCAGCAGTTCCTCAGAATCGGCGAAGGGAACCACCTCATCCTGCGGGCAGTGCAGAATGAGTGTGCCGGGCTTCGCCGTGCGGGCGGTGCCCCACCGCCGCCACGCGGGGCAGAGCAGCACCAGGGGGGTGGCCCCACTGCGCAGGTTGAGGGCGACCGCCCCGCCCCGGCTCGAGCCGACCACGACCTGCGGCTGGAACCGGTCGAACTCGTCCTGGGCCGTGGCCAGGGCCCGCTCAAAAGAATCGTCATCGAGAGCGGGGTTGGCGACCTCGTGACCGTGTTGTCTGAGGTGGTTCGGTTTCACCCCGCCCACCACCGAATGCCAACCGTGGAGAAACAGGATTTTCATACGGTTCTCCGGTGTCTTGGCCTGCTTGGCGGGCCGAGGTCAGGCCAGATGTTTCCGACCGGCTCGGCGCTGGTCGAGCACCTCTTGGTAGATCTCGCGAAGCCGGCGGGTCATGGTCTGGGCGCGAAACTGCTCAGTGAAGCGCTGCCGCCCGGTGGTGCCAAGCCGCTCCCGCAACCCCTCATCTCCCGCCAGTTCCAGAATCGCGGAGGTCAGGGCCGGGATGTCGCGGGGCGTCAGCAGGCAGCCGGTTTGCTGCGGAATGACCACCTCCCGGGCACCGTCGATGTCGTAGCTCACGACAGGCCGGCCCGCCAAAAGTCCCTGTGGCAACACCCGGGCCAGGCCTTCCCGCAGGCTGCAGTGAACCACCATGTCGCTGGCTCCCAACAGCTCGGGAACCCGCTGGGGCGGAACCAGCCCGGTGAACTGGAAGTACGGGGTCAACCCGAGCTGGGCGATCTGTTGCTGCAGCGATGTCTGCAGCACGCCGTCACCAATGAACAGAAAGCGGACATTCGGATTCGCGGCCAGCACCTGGGGGGCGGCGGCAATCACATCCTCATGCCCCTTGAGACCAAACAAGCGGGCGACTTTGGCGACGACGATTTCGTGGGAAGAGTACCCCAGCTCACGGCGAACCACGTCGCGGGATCGGGGAGGGTTCAAAAACGGTTCCACCTCCATGCCGCTGTAGACCGTCACAAACTTGTCGGACGGGGCGATGCCCGCGGCGACATATTGAGTTGTCATCGCATCGCAGACGCTGATGAGCCGGTCGCAGCGCCGCGCGGCCCACGTTTCGGCCCAGCGATAGGCCTGGTGAACGACCCGCGATTGATAGGCATGGAAGGGAGAGCCATGGATCGTATGGACCACGGGCGACCCGAGTTGCCACGCCGCGGAACGTCCCAGAACACCCGCTTTGGAACTGTGGGTGTGCACGATGTCGGGCTTGAGTTCCGTCAGCCACCGTTTCAGGGTTTGGTGGCTGCGCCAGTCTTTCCAGGGATCGATGGCCCGGCGCAATTCGGGAAGAATGCGCACCTGCCGATGGGCGGCGGCGGCCCGCTCCAGCAGACTCCCCTCGGGGCCAATCGACGGGCCGGTGATCAGTGTGACGTCATCTCCCCAGTCATCCTGCTGCCCCTCGATCGAGAGCAGGGTATTTTCCTGGGCTCCCCCCAGAATCAGGCGGGTGATGATGTGGACGATCTTCATGCCGGGATTATACCGGCTGGCTGACCCGATGAAACCAGCGTTCGATTTCCCGCCAGATCCACAACACCACCAGACTGGCCAACCCGGTGACGAACCCGGTGAGACAGACGCGATGCCAGTTCCAGTACAGAGGCGTGCTGGGTGCCGGGGGCGGGTCGAAGGCCACCTGCACCGGCCAGCTTTCCTCACCGGTCACCACCGCCTCGACGTCGGGAGGGGGCTCGATGGGAGCAGACGAATCTTCGGTCGCGGAGGGGTCCGCCGCGGCGTGGGACAGCATCGATTCATCCGCCTCATCATTCCCGGCGATGGCGAGGTTTCTCTGGTCGCGAGCCGTCCGGCCGGTCGCCGATTGGGCGATGGCTGTGTCTCTCTTGGGAGTCTTGCGACGATGGGGAGAGCGATCAAACCGTTTGGCGTTCGCCGCCAGCTCTTCAAACTCCTCGTCGGTGAGCTGGGGGATCTCGATCTCGTCGGGCTGGGCCGCCGCGAGGGGCTGGGCCGTCTCAGGGCGGAGAGCCAGCGCGGGATCGGCCGTCACCGACGGCTGCGGGATCACAGCCGGAGGAGCAGAATCTTTCCCGGCGACAGCCAGGGCAGCCAGCCGTGCCGCCCGCCGGGCCTGCGTCAGGGCCGTGGCGGCCGGGAAGTCGGGCAGTGGCGGGCGACGCTCGCCCCAGATTCGATCGATGAACTGGGACGGGCTCTCTTCGCCGGGGGCGTAGCGAACCCGCTCCGAGAACTCCAGCCGCTCGGCGATTTGTGCCAGCCGCAGCGCCTCTTCTTCGAAGCCCAGTTCGAGGTTGTGACGGGCACGTTCCAGCAGGCGATTGGCGCGGGGACGATCCTTCGAGGCGTCCGCGGCCGACTTGGACGGCGAACTCTCTTCGGACGACACCAGCCGCACCTCCTCACTCGGCTTGCGAGGGGCCGTCGCGGTCGCCTGCCCGGCGGTGCTGACGGGACGATGGGGGCTGGGGGGGGGCGTCGGCGTCGGCACCTTTTCGCCAGCCAGGGGCAGGGGAGTCCCCACCAACTGTTCGGCAGGCTGGGGCACCCGCAGTTGATGATGCAGACGCGGAGCAACCGCCGGTTGAGATCCGGCCGGCTGATGCGAGGCGATCGGGCGAGCGGTGTGCCGGGGCAGGCCCTGGGGCCGGCCGAGCGCAGCAACAGCCGCCGTCGGCACAGATTGAATCGTGGTTCGACCCGGTGTCGCCGCGCAACCCCACTGGCTGACCAGGAACAGAGTGGTCAGCAGCACCCGCAGGGGGAGGATTCGCGACGAGGTGTTCGGGAAGAAGCCGAGGTGCATTCCAGGAGATGCTCGGGAGGGACCGGGCAGGAAGTCTGCGTCCGCAATCGCACGTTCCATCTCTTTCGACTGTGTTGATTGGAGAGCTTGAGTCGAATTTGCCGGCTCTGCCGGATCTGGCGGCAGGCATCGGTTGTTTTGGATGCGTTGGGAGCTTCCTGGTACGGATTGGGCGAAGCCCGGCAGTAAGTCCGGCAGTGAGGAGAAGATGCGATGGAACAGAGAAACAGTGGGCTGGGGGTCTGGGTGGCTGGGGTCGGATGGGATCTTGGCGGGTTGTGCGGAGCCCCAGATGGACATCCGGGTTGAGCCTGGGGCGGCGGCGGTTTGAGGTGAGCGGCGAGGACAGCAACGAGCGGTGCGGTTGGCGATTCCGCTGTCGAAGGACCCCGCGAGGGCAGCTCGACGGGGCGAAACATGGCCACACAGTCCCCCGAGGGGGGTGACTGTCCTGGGATTCGTTCGGTATTCGTCCCGCAGGTCGACTTGCCCGGGGCCATGCTTCCCACTCGCATCCGGTGGATTCAACCCCACTTCTCCAGTAGTCTGCATAGAATGGATTGCGATGCAACGGGGCGTTCCGCCTCCATCCCGGTCTCCTCTGGCTCCACGACACGTCCCGTGCGCCTCTGCCCTTCAGTTTGAGGAAAGCAGCATGCCGTTCTTCCGGTGGTTTCCCTGTCTCGTGATCATCACGGTCGTCATCTGCTCCCCTGCAGCGGTTCTGGCACAGCGCCGCGGCGGCTCGAGCGGCGGGGCGCGATCTGGGGGTAGCCGACCGTCCTCGGGGGGATCTTCGAGACCCTCCTCCGGCGGGAGCGCGCGGCCCTCTGGTGGTTCGTCCCGGCCCACCGCGCCTTCCTCAGGTTCAAAGCCCTCCAGTGGAGGTGCGTTTGGAGGGGGAGCCGGCAAGACGGGCACGGCGGCCCCGTCGGGATCGACTTCGTCAAAGCCCAAGCCGGCGGCTCCCGGGTCGTCTTCCACCGCCACTGGAGGGACTGCCAAACCCTCGGGAACGTCGTCTGGGAAATTCGCCGGGGGATCGGGCGGATCCACCCCAGGGACAACCGCCGGTTCGAAGCCCCGCGCGACCGATTCTGCCAGCCCCAAGGCGCAGTCTCAGCGGCGGGAAGAAAGTCGCCGGTCGTTCGTGGAGACGCAACGGGCCACGGCACCTCCCCGGTCCGAGGCGACCGTCGGCGGTCGCACCGTCAAGGTCGACGCGCAGTCGAAGGGGGTCAATGACCTGCGCGGGCGCCCTTCGACTTACATCCAGCCCGAAGAGCGTCAGCGGCGCATCGTGAACCATGTGACGGTTTACAACTACAGCCATCCCTACGACTACTATTGGGGTCGCCCGGTGGGGTATGGAATTGGCCCGTATTCGCTGGGGTTCTGGTGGATGATGATGGAATGGAATGCCAGTCGGCGGGCGGAGTGGCTCTACCACAACCAGTCGCGGATCAGTACCGAGGCCTATGCCGAAGCCGCGCGGGACGCCGAGGTCCAACGTCGCCTGGCCGCCCTCGAGTCCGAAAAGAAACGTCGCGATCCCGACTATGTCGATCCCGAGTTCGCCGAGAATCCGAGCGACCAGTACGACCAGGACTACGTCGAGGCGGCGTACAACCCGACCGTCATGCCAGCGGCCGCTGCGCAGCGCGAGGTGGTGCGGTCGCAATCGGGTGGGGGCTGGCTCTGGTCCCTGCTGCTGACCACCGGCGTGCTGGCGGGGCTGTGGTGGCTGGTCTTCCGGATGCGGTGGGGCCGCTGAACCCTGCGGGCGACGGCAAACCTTCGCGCGCGACTTTTGCCTCCGGTCCCGGTGACGACGCTTCCCCACACCTTTGTTTCCCCACCCCCGCGGACGACCCGCGGCGATGAGAGCCCTCGAAATGACATCAGCCGACGGCCAAGGACGCACGCTGTTCGAGATGCTGACCGGCCGGAACAAGCGGGACATGACTCCGCAGGAGCAGCGGGTTCACAATCCGCTGAAGTGCCGGGTGGGAACCTCGGTCATGGTCACCCACGATACCGATCTGGCCGATCTGGTGTTCTTCATCGAATCGATCTGGGTGTGGGAAACCATCGTTGGGAACCGCCGGTTCTACCACACCGATTACAACCTCAAGGCCCGCGTGATCGATGGTTCGCAGCCGGTCCGGCTCAAGCTGCGACTCATTCCCGATGAAGATATCGGGAATGAACTGGGGCACCGGGTGCAGGTCTTGCAGGCGTTCACCGAATTTGGCTGGGACTTCGCCGAAAAAAACGGCTTTCTGGCCGTGCTGGCCGACCCCGATGGGGTCTTTCGGATCCTGCAGGATGCCGATGGGGTGGCGTATGACGAAGCCGACCAACCGACCTACTGGCGGATCGACGACGTGCGGTCTCCGTACGGTTGCCGGGTGACCATTCTCAAGGATCGTGATGGCGACGGCACGGTTCAGGCCGACGAACTGGAGCAGACCGAGTATCTGGTCTGGGATTACCACCGCAGCACGACCAACCCGGTGACCGGGAAAGAGTTCATTGAGCTGCTGAATGTGGAAGAAGAAGTGCAGATGGTGGATGACGAACCGGAGTGCCTGTGGTTCACCATTCTCATCGGCCGGGACGTTGAGCCGATGCAGATCACCCTGGCCTGACAACCAATTTATTCGCTGTCGGCCGGCTTCTGGCGGTCCGAGTCAGGGTGGCCCGGAATCCGGTTCTCCGGGCCCAGTGCTGGCTCCGGCCCCCCGGACTGGGCTTGATTCCCCGAGCCTCGATGGGTGACTACAATCCGGCGGTTGACTGGTCTTGCAGCCCACTCGCGGGGTTCGGCCGTCTGCTGTCGATCAGATCCCGGTCTGGTTCTGTCCGGTCCCGTTCTGTCCGGTCCCGTTCTGTGCGGTCTCGTTCTGTGCGGTCTCGTTCTGTGCGGTCTCGTGCGGTCTCCTTTTGTGCGGTCTCCTTCTGTGAACACGACTTCCGCCCCTCTCTACTCGCTCATCCTGGCCGCAGGGAAGGGGCGGCGCATGCGCAGCCAGTCCCTGCACAAAGTCTGTTTCGAGATTGATGGTGTTCCGGCCATTCATCGGGCGCTCGATATCTACAACCGTCTGGGTGTTGTCCGGAATGTGGTGGTGGTGGGAGACCTGGCTGGCCAGGTGGTGGAGCTGGTCGGCCAGCGATATCCGAATGTGATTTTCGCCTATCAACCCGAGGCCCGGGGAACGGGCGACGCCGTGCAGTGTGGACTTCCCGCCCTCGCCGAGATTTCCCCGCACGCCCGGATCCTGGTGGTGGCGGGAGACAAGCTGGTCGATGGACCTGTGCTGGAGCGGCTGCTCAAGCGGTGCCAGGACGAGGACGCCGACCTCGGCATGGTGGTCTCTCCCGCCAGTTGGGGAGGGGAATCCGCGGGGCGGGTTTTGACGACGGCCGCCGGTCGACCGTTGGCGATTGTCGAGGCCCCTGATATCCGGATGCGGCAATGCCGCTCCCAACTGCGGCAACTGGTCGACAGTCTGCCGGCCGAGCAGTTGTCGGCGACACGAATCCAGGGAATCATCGAAGAACACCTGGGAAGCAAGGGGGTGTATTCACGCGTGATTCCCCGGGGGCCGGCGGCGGACAGTGAGGGACTCTACCCCCGCGACTCCCTGGCCGACGCGCTGCAGCGTTGCGAGATCGATTTTGAGCCGCTGCCCGGCGGAGACCGGATCTCGGCGGAAGCGGCCTGGAACGCCCCCTGGCGCAATGAATTCGTGTACGTGGTGAGGATGGGGGCCCTGCAGGCCGGTCTGCTGCATATGCAGGCTGGCAATTCGCAGGGAGAGAGTTACCTCACGGATGCGATTGGCGCGATCTGCACCGCCCGCAGAGCCGACCGGCAGGGAGATCAATACCGGGTGGTGCTGGAGCCGACCGTCCACCCCCACGAAGTGCTGAGCTACAACAATCCCGAAGAACTGCTGCAGATTGAAGATCATCTGCATGGTCGTCGGCGGCACTCGGAATCGACCCTGCGGGGGCGGTTGGGGACCGCGCGGCTCAAGCGGGTTGCCGAGTGGCAGCGGATCTTTCCGGCCCAGGGAACCCTGCCGGAAGCCAGCCGCCAATTGCTCGCCGACTGCTACGGCGATGATCCCGCGATCGTGGCCGACCGGGCCCGGGCCCTGGGGAGCGTGTTGGCGGAATTCGCCCGACGACATGGGGAAGAGCGGGAGGTGGTGCTGGTCCGTTCGCCGGGCCGGATCAATCTCATGGGACGGCACATCGACTGGCAGGGTGGACCTTGCAACCTGATGGCGGTGTCGCAGGAGGTGCTGCTGGTCGCCGGTCCCCGCACCGATGACATCATCGAGGCCCACAACGTCGACCCCGTGGCGTTCCCTCCGGTGCGTACCTCGCTGGGCCAGATGGTCAGCCGGCTCAACTGGGACGACTGGCTGTCGGTGGTGAATTCGCAAGAGTTGCACCGGCACCTGCGCGAACTCTCGGGCAACTGGCGGCTGTACATCGAGGCGGCGCTGTTGCGGCTGCAGATGGCCTTTCGCACGCAGGCCCTGCAGGGGATGGACCTCGTGGTGGTGGGAAACATCCCCATCGCGGCGGGGCTCAGTTCCTCGTCGGCGATCGTGGTCGCGAGTGCCGAGGCCGCCGTCGCCCTGAACGGCCTGGAAGTCTCCTCCCAGCAGTTCGTCAATTTCTGCGGCGAAGGGGAGTGGTTCGTCGGAACGCGGGGGGGCAGCGCCGATCATGCGGCGATGCGGTTTGGACAGAAGGGGACCATCAACCACGTCGCCTTTCATCCGTTCCGCCTGCTGCAGCAATTGCAGTTTCCCGCCGAATATCGGCTGGTGGTGGCGAATTCGCTGGTGCAGGCCCGGAAGGCCACCGGTGCGCGGGCGGCCTTCAATTCGCGGGTCGGGTCGTATCTGGTGGGACTCGAATTGATCCGCCGCCGGTTCCCCCGGCAAGCGCCGTTCATCCAGTACGTGCGGGATCTCGATCCCACGCATCTGCAGGTGACCCCCGCGTGGATCTATCAGATGCTGCTCACGCTGCCGGTGTCGATCACCGGCGGCGCAATCCGCAAGGAATTCAGCGGGGAGGCCGAACCCTGGGCCCGGCTGGAGCCTCACTTTGGAGCGGTGCCCGAAGAAACCGTATTCCCGGTGAGGGGGGTTGTGATGTTCGGCGTGGCGGAGTGTGCCCGCGCCCGGCAGGCGGCCACGCTTTTGACCCGGGGCGACATGGTGGCCCTGGGGGATCTGATGCGCATCTCCCATGATGGCGAACGCTGTTTTCGCACCCAGCGCGGGGCGGCCGCTGTGCCGTTCGAGGTCGACATCTCGGATGCCGCCCTCTCGACCCGGCTGGAAGATCTCGCCAGTCAGGATCCGGCGCGACACCTCGCCGCCCAGCTCGAGTTTCAGCCGGGCGGTTACCGGTGCAGTACCGAAGAGATCGATCAACTGGTGGATCTGGCGAGTGAGGTCCCGGGGGTATTGGGGGCCCAGATTGCCGGTGCGGGACTGGGGGGCTGCGCGATGATCCTGGTGCACGCCGCTCAGGTGCCAGCGCTGTGTGCCCACCTCGAGACGCACTATTACGATGCCCGCGGCCTGCCCCGCAGCCTGCTGCTGTGCCAGGCGTCAGCCGGCAGCGGCCTGCTCTCGATGGCCTCGACGACCTGAATGAACCGGTCCGCCGGAGGGTGTCTGGGGAGATTGACCCGGCCGTGCACCAAGGTGCCTGTCAGTGGTGCCTGTCAGTGACTGACCCCGCCTGTTCGT
>Ga0315902_10013017_pt1 | contig 10789 bp, 9 predicted proteins | sample LakEriMetagenome_9_FD_203523 | JGI IMG/M metagenome (GOLD analysis project Ga0315902, IMG submission 203523) | Freshwater fungal communities from buoy surface, Lake Erie, Ohio, United States - Buoy 12 MA117 | ecosystem: Environmental > Aquatic > Freshwater > Lake > Lake biofilm | place: USA...
ATTCTTGGGACATTGGGATAAGAAAACAAGATGGAGTTGAAATCATTCATAGCAATGATGATTATGTGGAACTTCACCTTGTCCCAACTAACTCCTTTGGTAGAGGTGCATTCAAATACGAGGTTTTCCGTATTTTTCCAAATGACGGGCCGGATGATGGCAAGGTATTTTCAAACCTAATAGATGCAGCACATTGGTTCCTGCATTGCCAGATTCAAATGCGAATGAATGCACACAACCATCGTTTTGTAAATGTGATCGAGGCAGACAGGGAAAAAGTAACCCAAGATATATTGCGTGACCTATTTGATGGAGATCGTGATTACCTTGGACAAGTCAGAGATGCAGTCAGAACTGCACTAAAATAAAAGCCAAGACATGATCTCGAAACTACTAGATACATTGGAGTGGAGTCACCCCATGCAGTTGAATACTAAGCGTGGGCCTCGCCTCCTCAAGAAGTCACCAATCGGAAAAGCCTTTTGGAATGTTTACCGAGAGGACTCGGAAGGCTACAAGAACTTCTTCCGTGAGGTTGGCATGAGTATGACCAAGTTCCGCGATGAGTGGGAACTGGCTTGGTGGTCTGATGACCAGCTAAAGTTCAAGCCAATCCCAACGGACAAACCCGCCGAGGTAGAGCCAGAACTAGACTTGTCGGACTTGCCGCCACTTCTCCATCCCGAAGGATTGCTAGAATACCAGCTAACCTCAGTTCAGATGGGAGTCCGTTCGATGCAGAAATACAATCGGGTTCTACTTGGTCACTCTACTGGTGTAGGAAAGACATTCTGTGCCTTAGGAATAGCCAGAGAACTAGGCAAGAAGGTTGCAGTCATCTGCCCTAAACCTATCGTCACAGACTGGCATAGGGCCGCTAAGATGATGGGTGTAGAAACCTACGAGGTTTGCGGATGGGAGTGGACAAAGACAGGTAAGTCCAAGATGGGTAGATGGGTAGATGACAAGAAGAAACAATTCCGCTTCATGCTCCCAGACGATTGCTTGCTAGTATTCGATGAAGTTCATCGCGGCAAAGCCCCCGGCACTTCCCAGAACGCTTACCTAGTAAGAGATGCGGTAGTCCAGAATGTTCCTAGTGTTGCCCTATCCGCTACCATAGCAGACGATCCTACCAAGTTGTGGGCTATCGGGCAGTTCTTAGGCCTGCACCAAGGTGAGAAGGATTACTTCCGCTTCATCCAGAATCACGGGTGCAAGAAAACCAGATTCGGGTTCCAGTATCAGGGATCGGATTCTGTCCTAAAAAAGCTACACCACAAAATCTATCCAGATCGCGGGAACAGGCTGAGACATTCCGATCTCGGTGATGCGTTTCCCGAAACTCTGATCCATGCCCGTGCATTCGACATGGACTCAGCTAGGGAGATCGCTAACGAGTATGAAGAACTCTGTAATCGAATCGAAGAACTTCGTATGCAGGAAAACTTCTCGGCCAATGTTCTAGCTGAACAGACCCGCGCTAGACAACGGATCGAGATGCTGAAAGCTCCAGCCGTAGCCTCCCTATGCCGAGACTTGGTAGAAGAAGGGAACTCAGTCTTCATCGCGGTTAACTACACCGAGACTCGTGAGTGGTTAATGAGTGAACTAGAGACTGATTGTGCGATATACGGAGGCCAGAGTGATCTGGAACGCCGAGGGGCCATTGATAGCTTCCAGAATGATAAGGCTAGGATCATCATCGGGATTACTCAAGCCTGTAGGGAGGGTCTGAACCTTCATGATACCAAAGGGAAGTATCCCCGCATCTCCCTAATCATGCCTACCCCCTCGGCCTATGATCTGAAGCAGGTCTTAGGTCGAGTCCACAGAGCAGGTGGTCAGTCTAAGTCCGTTCAGTATATCATCTATGCCGCGCAAGTCCCAATCGAAGAGGATACCTGCAATAGCCTAGATGGTAAACTCAAGCGGATGGATTTACTTGCAGATGGCGAGATTGATCCTTCGATTAATCTAGCTATCCCAGAACAGAAATAATCTGTCCGAGACAGATTACGCAAGAAGACCAGTTGGATTAATTTCTGACTGGTCTTTCTGTTTACTAGTGAAACTGGTTTTGAACTAGTTCACTAAGGCTTCCACATGGAAGCACCGCGCTTCACCAAGGTGAAGAACTGCGTTTTCGGCGGGGCCGAACCCGAGCGACAAGTCTCCCAAGTAAAATTGGGGAAACTTGCCGAACTTATTGTGAATCACGCGTTTTCGTATGGTTCCTTCACCTTCGCTTAACAGTCCACGCCCAGCGGTCTTCCTTTACCTAGGCTAGTCTAATATCGTTGACTAACTGCAAGTCGCCCCGAAGGGCAGTATTAAGTTGGCAGGATAACAGTCACGGCAGCCATTCCAACTCCACTCCTTCGCCAGTATTTAGCGGTCTTCCCGGTGCGTCCTTCACGCATCCCCGCTGGCTACACGATCCGATGGTGGCAAAAGAAATTGGGCCTGTCGTAGCTAGCGCACTACAACAGACCCATTTCATTAAAGAAATTGATCTCCTAAGCGCGCTAGAACTTCGGATAAACAAAGCCTAGCTACACAAAGGAAGAAGTCAAATCTTTTTTACTCCTCTTTCTTCTCGTCGGGAGGACGGCGTTCCATACCAATGCGGTAGTGCATGAACGCTAGGCCAAGATACTTGATCGCTTCCGATCCTTCTTGGTATCGCGCTCCTGTCCTCACTACCATCTGAGCGAGGAGGTTTGCGGTGCTGGCGAAGGCGTGGATAGCCTCGTCAGTCTTTTCGTTGTTCGTAGTTGGGAACGAGAAGATCGTTTTCAGACTCTCGTTCAGTTCGTTTGCTGGGTTGTTTTCCATAATTAGTCTTTAGGTATGTAGCTGAATGTGTTTCCGCCCGGCACTTCATTAGGATGCCAGCGGTTCCAATGCTTGTGGAAGTCTTCTGTCTTCTGTTCCTCCCGATCCTTCTTGATCTGGAAGTATTCTTCGGGATCATCTTCGTATTGTTTTCTCATAGTTTGTAGGATTCTCTGTATGCTTTGATTAGTTGTTTGATTTCTGTGCGGAAGTAATCGTCTTTTCGGAATTTCAGAAACTCGCGGATGTTCCTGATCAACGCCACACGGATCATTACTTTTGAGTCGATGCTCATCACTCGCCCCTCAAGAACTGAATCCACTCGTTCTCCGCTGCATCGAACCAGCTTTTACCTTGCAAGTCGATGATTAACTGGTGTGCCTCTACCTCATTGGGGACTTGCGTGACGATCTCCGAGTTAGCCCAGTTCTCCACATTGAGGATCAAGAAGCGGTGAGGCATGGGTTTCTGCTTCTCTTCTTTGCCTTGGGCCTCCCGCACTTTGCCTCTGACCTCCTGCGAGGACAGCTTCTCAGTCTTCGCCGCCTCGACTAGCTGGGCCTTCTTCTTCTCTGTGAGGTCAGCGTTGCCGATCTCGCGGTAGACTGTGAAGGGTAGCATCGCATCCCGTTGTTTAGCAGGGAAGGCTTTGCAGGCGCGAGCGTATCCAGAGACAGTCGAGTAGGACTTTTTGAACTGGGCGCACAATTGATTAACTACATCTTCATGCCCCGCATTCTCTAGGGCGACCACCGAATCACCGATGATCCATTGGCTACCAGACTCCAGAGTAAGACCGAAGGCGAAGGCTTTCACCCAGTCCTGCATGGTTACTTCTCCCTTCGGAACGCATTGGGTCATGCCTGCGCCGAGGTCGAACTTCTGCGTGAAGCTCGAAAGCTCCAAGCCTTGATTGACGCTCTGCACTAGCTCCAACTTCTCTTGGGATTCCTCAGAGACTGGATTATCGGTAACGATAACGGGTGTCTCAACTTTATCTGCCAGCAGTTCAGCGGCGGACTCGTAATCATACGCCATCTTCTCATACATCTCCGCGACCTCATCAGCCACATTGTCTTCCAAGTATTGGTTCTTCTTTACTTTATCCCAGACCTTCTTGACCAAGGCGTCGGTCATATTGATCCCCTTCCACTCTTCTTGAGCGAACTGGAGCATCTGTTTAAGGTAGGTAGCTTCGTTGACGAGTTGTCCCTCATGGAGAGGGCTGAATAGTTCTAGTTTAGTTTTCATGTGTTTTGATTGTGAATTTCATTAATGCTATGAGGACATTGCCTCTTGGTTGAACGCTGTAATCTTTATCCAATGCAAGCCAGCGACTCACCTGCACGGCTCCGCTCCTACCTTCGGATAATTTCTCACCCTCTGGCAGGTAGCGGTTGAGGATGGAAGGCATATCTTTAATCAGAATACCTTCCTCCCTCATGCGTTCTAAGACGCTCTCGATGACTTCATTTACCACGGGATATCGTCCTGCACTTCTTCTGTGAGGTCGCCGCCCAGTTGGAGGTCATTTCCAGCCTGCTCTACACACTTGGAGAATGGGCATTCAAACCCTTTCTCTAGGTAGTGCTGATAGAGTTTAGTCAAGGCAGGCTTGCCGACTGATCCCAAGGTTTTACCCTTCATGGAACCAGATGGAACGATTGCCGCACCCCAATCTTTAGGATCGCAGGCAGGTTTAGGTGGCTCACTAGCTACCGCATAGGAGATACCCTTGCGATTAGCTTCTATGAATACCGAGGCTACATACGAGCGAAGAGTCTCCTCATCACTAGCCCTACCAGCATAGGCATGGCGAACTAACCCGTCGATGTAGATATGCATCTCGACAATGCTATCAATAGCCTTACGAGGATCGCCAGTCTCTGTCTGCCGAGGTGTTGCAGCTTTTGCAACAGGCAGTTCTTCGGTAGTCTCTCCTCCTGCCAACTCTACTTTGGCAGTCTTCTTGACCTTGATGCAGTCACGATCCACCTTAGTCCCGTCACTCTTGGAGTAGGATTCATGGCTGAGTTCGACTCCGCCAAGCCCCATCTTACCTTTGGTCGAGGAGATAGTGACCACTTTACCTTTGAGAACATCAGGGTTCTGCTCCTTGTCCATGAAGGTGATTCCGTAGATGTCCCCATCAATCTCGATGTCTCCACCTTGGATTTTGTATGGGCCAAACTTGCCTTCTCTCTCTTTGGCAGGCCATAGTTTAGTGATTTTCCCAGTTACTTTGGGAATGATGTCGTTCTGATTTAGTCCTTCTAGTTGGTTCATAATGGTTTTGGTTGGTAGTTGTTCATGTGTTGCCAGAGTTTGCATACGCTCTTAAACGCCTCAAACTCTTTGTCTATTGTTGTCTCGTCATACCACGCCTCGCCGATTCTGCCCGGCTCAGTAGTGGATATGTAGAGGTTGACCCCACGGCGAGCCTCTGCGATCTGGGCATAAGCCGAAATCTGCATTGGTTCTTTTGACCACGGGGTGATCTTCATGTCTGGCTTGGTCTTCCTGCTCTTGTAATCCAAGATGTGCAGGACTCCATCCTTCTCTATCAGCGCATCAGTAGTGCCAGCGTAGCCCACTATAGGATTAACTAGCCTCAACTCATGCTTGATAAACTTGATTTTGTTCTCGGATACCCACTTCTTAACGGGCGCGACATATGCCTCCATACCTGAGTCGTATGGTTGCCCTTGGAAGTGAAGTTCAAGAGCTTTGTGGATGTCGGTTCCGAGATCAGCGGCATCTTTGACCTGCTCGAAAGCATCAGTCATAATGCGGGAGCAGTAAGCCTCATCGCTCTCGCCGGGGTTCCGTGACAAGGTAAGGCTTGCCATCAAAACTTGTTGCTGTTTCCAGCGGTCAAGCTCTGGCGCGGCCATTACTTTCATCACGGTTGTCACCGATGGGAACCAGCCAAACTTCCTAGCATCACGCAGAGTTGTCGGACGAGGTTCACCTTTCGCGGATAGGATCGTGTGCCTAGCCTCTCCGTTTATATCATACCAATGTTCGCTCATCGTTCGTTGTTTTCATCCTGCCAGTCGAGGTCTTCGCACCTGCGGAGATACCTTTCTTGACGCTCCTCTTCGATCTCTGAGGTGAGATCAGTTTCATCCCAATCTCGTTCGTTCATTTCTTTTCCTCCCAAACGGAGGCGATGATCTCGCTAACACCGCGAAGGTGCTTGGCGATTTCGAGTGCTTGGTTGGCGTCCTTGAGTTCTCCTCGGTTGAATTGACCTTGGACTGCGACTGCCTCGATCAAGCGAAGGTAAACTTCTTCTTGGATGGAGGCTGATTTGACTGCTGGTTTTGTTGGTTCTTTGCTCATGGCGGGTAGCATGAGACAACAAATCTGTTGCGTGGTCAATAGTTTTTTTGAAGAAAATTATCGGTAACGATAAAAAGAAAAGGGAGCCAATTTCTCAGCCCCCTTTCCAACACATGAATAACCAGAAACCGCAGCGAGTCCGCCTTGGTTTAGCCAGACTACATCAGCCTCTGCGGGTGTCAAGGAGTTTTTGTGATGTCGGTCAGAACCCTCGGCATTTCTTTTCCAATCACTCTGATTTCTTTGATCGGAACTTTATTCTCGTTGAGCTTTGAACGGCGTAAAACTTCATCGCTGACTTGGTATGGAACATAGCGTCCCTTGCTGATTGCAATGGCTTCTTTCTTGCTGATTCCAATATCAGTCATCAGTCGGACAGCCTCTCCCTGACTGGCTCCAGCCCTGCGAACTGCCATATAGTCACGATACATATCATTCCAGATTTCGTAGCGAGTTTGCTCTGATCTGCGATAGGCATCGACCTGCTCTTGCTCATCCACTCTGCGTCTGCGGGTAGCGACATCGCGGAAGATACGCTCAGATTCGTTCGCCGCTCTGCTGAATTCCCAAGCCTTGCTGGAGAATGCAGCCTTCATGTCGAGAGTCTCGAAACGAATACCAGTCAACTCAGCCGCGATCTCTTTTGCTGGAGCGGGAGCGCGGGTTCCGACAGTCTCGCCTTGAATTGCAGGAATGATTCTCTCACGCAATCTAGTGATGGTTCCCGGCGTGAATGTCTTTCCAAAGATGTGCAACATGATCTTGCTCGTCTTGGTCGTGATGTCATCCTGCGGGTTGTAGATTTGTTTTCCAGTTTCGGTGCGGTTCCTCATCGCATCAGCGATAGTAGCCGTAACAGGTTGCTCGCTGGCGAACGGAGACAAGAAAGAACCTAGTGCCTGCGCTGCAATCTCTTCTGGTTTCTCTCCTTTGGCAAACCCGGACATCATTGCAATGAACGGATCGGTCATCGCATTGTATGGATTGATGTAGGAAACATTGATGAAATTGTATGTCCCGTCTTTTGACTTCGGCATCCAAGCAAGTGAGGCGTCCTTGGCCCAAGGTGGAAGCATTCGGCGAACATCTTCCTCTTCATCATCGCCAATTCCAGATGCAAGTTTGCTGAGAAGGTTGATGCCAAACGCACCCATAGATAGGGTTGTCATGGCTCCAGCGAGTCTCTTGATACCTTCTGCTTTATGCTCTGGAGTCGGCCCGTTGATGTCCTCGAAAGCATATCGCAAGTTGTGGAATGATGTGCGGAATGTCTCGTAGAAGAAGGTAGCGAACGGCCCAACGAATGGTTGGCGGCGAAACAAGCGAAGGGCTTCGGAGGATTGAGAGTAGGTAGGGTAGGTATCCCGTGTTCTCTCTGCCGCGATGGACTGGGCAGTTTGCTTGTCCATGCCTTTATTCATGCGCTGGATTCGCTTCGTTTCATTCAACCATCCTACTAGTTTGCCGAACTCGTCTGTCTTCTGGTAAAGTTCTTGGGCAGACTTAACTCCCTTGAGATACATCCGAGTCAGAACGAATTGCTTTGTGAATTCATCTGGCCCGATGTCATCGAATGTCTCAAGCCCAACATCTTGGAATGCCGTGCGGAGTTCTCCTGCGTAAGCGTTCTCATTGACCAGCCCTTGTGCGGCGGCGAGCTTTACCAACTCCTTCTTGGCATCTTCTTGTGAGATACCTTTCTCTTTGGCTATAGCATCAATCTCTTGTCGGATTACACGCCAGTTGTAGTGACCATTGAATACAAAGAACGCTGGCTGACCTAGCATATTTCTCATCTGAGTGAGAACCGAACCAACAGTCAGGTTGAGTTTTCCGACTGCGTTCAGCCAAGCTAGGACATAAAGACCGGGGTTTTCTCTAGCGTCATATCCCTTACCGAACTCCTCGAAAGCCTTGGCGATCTCTGGGGTAGTGCGGAGTCCATTGAGCGGAGACATCGTGCGAGATTCCTCTGCTGCGATCTGAGTGTTGAATCCTTTTGGTGCGTCCTTTTCTGTGAACAAGAACTCTCCAGTCCCTTTAGCCTTCACCTCATTCAAGAACTTCTGGTCTGCGACAAACCTAGAAATCTTTCCGATGGTATTAGCGTAATTGAAAATAACATTGGTATTCTCACCCATCACTTCGCGGAGAACCTTAGGCACTTTAGCCCTTTCCATCATAACAGTTAGGTCTTTTGCCCCTAGCTTCCCTCCACGCTTGCGAAGTCCTTCAGCATCACTTGCCCAGTCGTTGAGCATATTGCGAAGCTCACGATCTGCCATCTCGATAGTAGCCTCTGGGTCGTTCTTGAGTTGCTGTTGATACAAGAAGTTCCTAGCGGCGGTTAGTTTCTCGGTTGGAATCTTGTTTATCCAGTTCTTATCTGTGAAAATCTTGTAGCTACGGGTCAGATATACGCCAAGGTTTTCGGAAATCTTAGCGGACAATTCATCTGGTAATACATTCAGATCAACCAACTGCCTAGACATGGCATCAATGTGCTGCCTCATGCGGGTCAATGGCTCACGCACAGGTTCTGGCATTGTATTGATGTCAATCTTACCAGCCAAGGCATCGTTGAGTTGTTGGACGAACTCTGGCGGCACAGAGACAAGACCTTTCGTAATCATCTCCATCTTTGAAATGCCAAAGACTTCTCTGATGCCAGCATACAAATCCTTGATAGCGAACTCAGCTTCCTTCTGCTCCCTAGACAGGGCTGCGTTTCGTTTGACCCAAGATTGGAATACTGCCTTTGGTAGCCAGCCTTCTTTCGTAAAGTATTTGCGAAGGTTCTTCTCTGCGAATTCTGCTACGGGATTCTTTGGAGCGAAGGCTAGTGGCTTAACCTTCCTCTGCTTCATCTTGTTTAAGATGGCAGTATCTGCGCGGAGCTTGTATTTGCGGACATCGTAATTAGAAATGCCTAGCTCTTTAGCTACCTGATCCTCGGTCTTGCCTTCGTTGACTAGCTTATTGAAGACATCAAAGACTGTTGTTCCAGCCTCCTTCACGGCAGAATCAACTAGGCTTTCTTGCTCTTGAGCCTGCTGGACTAGCTGCTGGGTTTGCTCATCTGGAGTAGCGGGATCGGTTATCGGCTTCTCTGGAGCGGGTTCTACTGGCTTCTTGGGTGCTGCTTCTCCGCGAATATCAGACGAGGTTGGGAGGAACCTCTGCGATAGGGGGATGACATCTCCTGCGTCATCGTAGGTTACAGGGTCGGCGGATTTGATTTGAGATGGATCGAAAACAAATTTAATTATTCCAGAAGGAGGATTTCTGTTATCTGATCCAGCATAAGCATCTGGGATTCTTTCAGAAGAAATGCCACCATCAAAACCACCGTCAATTGCGCGATCAACTATTCCGTTAATGCCATCCGATTCAAATTCATCGTATGTAAATCTGTATGGATTTTTTATATTTAGAACAACCGGTATTGTTTGCCCTATTGTTTCTTGATCAAGTTCTGACGGATATGGAATATTATTTAATTTTGCATAATCAACAAGATCGTCTATAGCGTAATAAATATCCTCTCCTATTTCATTCGTGAAATTTAATGCTTGGTCTTTTACTGATGAACGCATCCAAGCTGCGTCATCTTTCGATATTCCCCACTCAGAAGGAATAATCATAGACACTTGATCATCAGATAGTCCATCAATCCATTGATTTACTATTGACTCGTTGGGAGCTGGTCTATTTTGAAACCTGTATGTATTTGCTACATCTTGGCTATCAGAAAAAAAGAATGCCTTCTGTGCGCTTCTCATTCCTGTTAATTCTCCGCGCCTTCCAAATACATCAATTCTTTCTTCGGTGGGGGTTCCGTGAATTGCTTTTACATTATACCCAGCCTTCTTCGCCGCCTCATCCACCATCCTCTGCACCTTGGTAAGGTCGCCAGTCTTTTTGGCTTCCTCTACCGCTGCAAGATACTCGGCATCCATATTCTTCGGCTCTTCGCCTCTGCCAAATGTCACCGCGCCTCTCTCACCCTTGCCGGGGAGGTAGCCTGCCATCTCTTCAAGTTTCGCAGGGAATCCACTCACCGTTTCCCATACATCGCCGAGGAACTGGCGCACCGCATCGCCGAAGCGTTGGATCATCTGCTTGGCCCAAGCCCCGAACTCCATGCCTGCCTCGTAGATGTTCTGGCCTGCTTGGATGAAGTCTTCTCGTGATGGGATTAGAACGCCACCCGCTTCACCACGGAGCTTAGATGGGGCGGGTTTGGAGGGGGCTATTGGCGCGGCGGATTGCTCTAATTGCTCAACTGATTTTACAGATGTTCTTAACTTTTTAATTTGTGAAGTAGTTGCATCGAAATCTGTTTTACCAAAGTCAGTTACTAGCTTTGATAGAGGCTTCCCACTTGTATCATTTTTTGCAAAATCAACAAATCTGTCAGCAACATCCATCAAATCATAATCAATTCTACCTGTTCCTCTTGCCGCTGAAAAAGACTCTAAATCACCGCGCAATTCTTCTGAGTAAAGTTCCCAATTGCGAGTAGGCGCAACCTCTGCGGCGGGTGCTTCTGTTACAGCAGGAGTCTCGGCTACGGGGGCAGGCGTGATAGCGGGAGCTTCTGCGA
>Ga0315902_10013018_pt1 | contig 10789 bp, 9 predicted proteins | sample LakEriMetagenome_9_FD_203523 | JGI IMG/M metagenome (GOLD analysis project Ga0315902, IMG submission 203523) | Freshwater fungal communities from buoy surface, Lake Erie, Ohio, United States - Buoy 12 MA117 | ecosystem: Environmental > Aquatic > Freshwater > Lake > Lake biofilm | place: USA...
CGGAGCAGACTGTGCAAAAGCAGAAGAAATGAACACGATCAATACCCTCTGAAGAAAACGAGCCTGCACCCTGCAGACAGAACTTTTGAGTTTACGACGGGCTGGGCTCGAGACAGCCCACCGCCCGGCCCAAGGGCTGCCAGCCGGTCGGGTCATCGGGAGCCCCCCTCCGGGAACGCCTTTCAGGCGCCCGACCTCTTGAGGGGAACGAGGTTTGGACGCAGGCGGCCCGTCAGCCGAACCGGTTGCGTAGCACTCCGATACCGTCGATCTCCACCTCCACCTCGGTGCCGGGCTTCATGGGCAGCACACCCAGCGAGGTGCCGCACAGGATGACGTCGCCGGGCTCCAGGGTCAGGTCCTGGGAGATGCGTGACACCAGCTCGGCCGGCTTGAAGATCATGTCGGCCAACGGGTAGTTCTGGCGCTCGCGGCCGCCCACGCGGGTGCGCAGCACGGCGGTCTCGATGTCGAAGTCGGTCTCGATCACCGGGCCGAAGGCGCCGAAGCCGTCGAAGCCCTTGGCCCGCGTCCACTGGGCAAAGCTCGCATCTCGGTGCAGCAATTCAATGGCCGTGACGTCGTTTGCACAGGTGTAGCCAAAGATGCTGGCGGCCGCGTCCTCCACGGTCACGAGGCTGGCGCGCCGCCCGATCACCACCGCCAGCTCGCCTTCGTAGGCGATGCGCCCCACCTCGGGCGGCGGGGCTGGGATAGTGGTGCCTGGCCCCGTCCAGCTGCCCGGCGCCTTCAAAAAGTACAGCGGCTCAGCCGGGCGCGCCCAGCCGTTCTTCTCCGCCAAGGCCTGGAAGTTGTTCCACAAGCCCAGCATGGTGCGGGGCTGGCAGGGCATCAGCAGCTCCGCCCGCGCGAGCGGCCAGCGCTCGCCCGTGGGGCGCGGCTGGCCGAACAGGTCGCCCTCGTGCACCAGCAGCTCGTCGCCTTCCAGCAAACCCCAGCTTTCGCGCCCATCCAGGCGGCCTCTCAACCATTTCATCGGCTTCATCCTCCAACAACATCACAGCTGCGTGGGCACACCCCACCAGCACTTGCCAGACCACCCGTACCTTCACCGGCAGGGCCAGCGCCGGCGGGCGCCGAGCCCCTGCGCCCTATACCGGCCGCACCAGCGGCAGGTTCAGCACCAGGTTCTGCGGCTTGAGCTTCAACACCTGCGCCGCGTCCATCGCCAGGCCCAGGTAGACCGGCTTGCCGGCCACGTCGGCGCGCATCTCCTGCGGGTCGGCAAAGCGCAGGCTAAACAGGCTGATCAATCGCTGCATGCGGGCGGGCTCGACCTCCACGCCGCGGTACAGATCATTGAGCAGAGCGGTGGATTGAACGTCCAGGCCCAGGTGCCAGCGCCACTGCGCGTCGTCCACACGTGCCAGGGGCTCGATGTGCACCTGCACGCCCAGCAGATGGGCCACCCAGCGCTCCAGCACCTGGGCCAGCGCCTGCAAGCCGGAGCGGGCATTCTTCAGGGTGAAGTGGATGCCGTGGCCCAGGTCCTGGTGCAGCTCGTGGCGCAAGTCCAGCAGGTGGCGGTAGCGGTCATCGGCGGCCCAGTACTCGGCCTCGTTGTCAGCGCCCAGCACATCCAGCTTCATGCTGCGAAGCGGCGCCTGGGCCTGCGCCAGCAGCCGCCCCAGATCGCCAAAGCCGCCGGTCTCGTTGAGCATGTCCAGCACCTCGCGGTCGCCGGCCAGCACCTGGCCGCCTTCGGTGCTGATGCGCTGGGCGCGGAAGAGCAGTTCGCCGGCGCGTGCCACCAGGGCCTCACGGCAGCCGTCCAGCACATTGCGCACGATGGCCTGGGCCAGGATGTCCAGAAACAGCGGCGGCGTGTCGGTGATGCCCTCGCGGAACAGCGCGAGGTAGCAGCCCTCCAGAGTGCCGGCCTGCAGCAGCCGGTCTCGAAAGCCGAGAAACAGCCGGTAGTTGGCGCGCGCATCCCCGTCGGCCAGGGCCTGCAGCTGGGCCGGGCTCACCGGCTGACGCGGCGCCGCCTGCAAGGCCTGGTGCAGTACGGTTTCGGCCGGGCAGGATTCGGGCACCAGCGCCAGTTCTGGCCGCGCGAGAAAGCGGGCCAGCCAAGCGTCAGTGGGCACCAACCAGCCGCGCGCATCGCGCTGCAGCAGCGTGAATCCACTGGACGGCCAGAAGTCCAAGGGGTGAGCCTCGAAGAAGGGGGCAGGAGCCTGGGTCATGGCCGTTGCGGTGATGAGGTGGTGAACGCGCGCTGGGCCCAGACCGGCAGCTCCTGCAGCGGCCAGGCGAAGTCGTGGTCCTCCAGTCGACGGCGCTGCACCAAGGCCTCCACGTCCTGCTGCAGATCCTGCACGGCCTTCAGGGCGGTGCGCCTGGCGGCCGCGACAGCGGCCGAGTCGTCCGGTGCCTGCGCCGCGGCAAGCTCGACGCCCCAACGCACGGGGGTCAGTCGAGAGACCTGCAGGGAAGTGAGCGCCACCGCGCTGTCGGGCTGGCGGGCGCACAGATCCTCGGCCAGCGAGCGTGCCTGGTCGCTGCTGGATTGCGCGGCTCCGTCGTGGCCCAGCGCCTGTTGCGCCTGTGCCATCGCGTCGTACAGGTAGACCTGGCGGGCGGCCGTGGGCAGGTCTTGCGGCCATCGCCGCACCGCGTCGTCCACCAGGGGCGCGGCTTTCCGCAGCCGCTCAAGGGCTGCCTGCGGGTCACCAGCCCGCAGCAGCGCCAGGCCCCACAGCAGGTGCGCGTCCAGGTGGCTGCGCCGCGCGAGGTGGTCAGAGGGGTCACGCCGGGCAAGCGCTCCCCAGCGCTCGGTGGCCAGAAGGCCGGCGGCCTGAGCGGCCTGTACATCACCCAGGGGCCCGGCCGCGCGCAGTTGCCACACGGCCACACCCGCGATGTCCTCCAGGATGCGCGCGTTCTCCGGATGCTGGGTCTGCAATCGCTCCAGCAGCACCCGGGTGGCTTCGGTCGCCTCGCGCAGACCCTGCCAGTCGCCCTGGGCGCGCCGCAGGCGCTGCGTGACGCTGTGCACCCATACCCAAACGTGGTCGAGCTCCAGGTGGCCAGGCTGGCGCCGTGCCATCTCCTGCAGATGCAGGCGCGCTGCCTCGATGTGCCCGGCAGCGGCGTCGAACTCACGCAGCGCCACGGCCCACCGCGTGAGGCGCAGGTGGGTGCGGGCCAGCTCCAGCCGGTGGCGCAGGTCGGCGCGGTCCGGTTCCAGATGGCGTTCGTAGAGGACGGCAGCCCGCTGCAGCCGGGCGCGCGCCATGGCCCAGTCCCCGGCCTCGGCCTCGAAAGCCGCACGCGCCGACAAGGCCTGCGCCAGCTCGAAGGCCGCGAGGTCGTCCTGCAGGTCTTCCTCCACCAGTGGCTCCAGCCAGGACTGGGCCAGCGCGTAGCTGCGGGCAGCCCCCTCGCGGTCACCCAGGTGCGGCCGCAGGTAGCCGTTGCACTGCACCACGCCCACCGAGCGGTAGGCGGCCCCAATCTCCATGCGCAAGGCGCGGTCAGTGGGCGCAGCGCGGGCCAGGCGGTCCAGGTAGGTGAGCGCGTCGCGCACCAGACGCTGGCGCACCGGGGTGGAGCCCACCAGCGGCTCGACCAGGCTGTGATAGTCGAAGAGCACGTGGTGGGCGAGCTGGCGCAGGTCCTCGAAGCGCGCCTGCGCCTGATCGCGCGCCTGGGCTGCCTGGCGCGCCTGCACGATGGCAATCGCCAGCCCGGCCGCCATGCCCAGCGCGCCGATGGCCAGTGCCATCTGGCCCTGGGCCACGGCAGCGCCCAAACCGGTGAACAGGCCCAGCAGGCCCAGGCCGGCGGCCAGCACCACCCAGCGGTTGCGCTGCAAAAAGCGCCACAGCACGTAGGCGGCCGTGCCGGCGCGCGCACTGACCGGGCGCTGGTCGAGGTGGGCGCGCAGGTCTGCGGCCAGGGCATCCACACTCGCATAGCGCAGCGCCGGCTCCTTGCGCAGGGCCTTCATCAGGATGTTGTCCAGATCACCGGCCAGGTGGGGGCGCAACACGCGCCAGGAGGGGTCTCGCGCCTCGGCATCGCTCAAGCGGCTGGGCCGCACCGGCTCTTCCTCGAGCACGCTGCGGGCCGCCTGCACCGCGGTGGTGGCGCTGCGGCCCGTGGGCCGCGCACCGGTGAGCAACTGGTAGAGCACGACGCCCAGGCTGTAGACATCGGTGGCCGCCGTCACCTGCTCGCCGCGCACCTGCTCGGGGCTTGCATAGTGCGGTGTGTAAGGACGCGGGCCCCCCAGGGTGGTCAGGCCGTCGGCGCCTTCCAGCGGGTCCAGGGCCTTGGCGATGCCGAAGTCCAGCAGTTTGACCTGGCCGTCCTCGCTGCACAGCACGTTGCTGGGCTTGAGGTCGCGGTGCACGAGACCCTGGCGGTGGGCATGGGACACGGCGTCGGCCAGCTGCAGGAACAGCTGCAGCCGATCCTTCAGCGATCGGCCCTCGCACGCCCGGTCCAGCGGCTGCCCGAGCACCCGCTCCATCACGAAATAGGGCAGGCCATCGGCCGTGCGGCCGGCGTCCAGCAGCCGGGCGATGTGCGGGTGGGCCAGCTGCGCCAGCGCCTGACGCTCCTGCGCAAAGCGCGCGAGCACGGCCGCGGAGTCCATGCCCCGGCGCAGCACCTTGACCGCTGCTTCGCCCTGGAAGGCGCCGTCGTCGCGGCGCGCCAGCCACACCTCACCCATGCCACCTGAACCCAGGCGCGAGACGATGCGCCAGGCGCCCAGGCGTTGGCCGCTGCGGTCCTCTTCGGCCTCGCGGCCAACGGCATCCCCCCAGGACACCGCGGCCGGGCGACACAGCAACCCACCGGTGTCGGCGTCGTGATGGCCAAGCAGGGCGCGCACCTCGGCGGCCACCGCAGGGTCAGTCAGCGCAGCGAGTTCGCGTTCGCGCTCGGCCTGCTGCAGCTCGGCCAACCGGTCGAAGGTGGCGCGCACGCGCGGCCAGTCGGGGGCCGCACGGGCCCCCGCTGCCGCAGCCGGCGCGGGGCTCAACCCCGCTCGAAGCGGAAGACTGCCACGCTGGCCCGCAAGTTCGGCCACTGTCTCACCTCGCGCCCCTGCTGCAAGCCGAAGGCATCGGTGACCTTCAACCCGTTCTTGCGCGCCAGCACCTCGAAGTCGGCAAAGGTGCCTACGCGGATGTTGGGCGTGTCGTACCACTCGTAAGGCAGCGCCTTGGTGACGGGCATGCGCCCCAGCATCACACTCAGGCGGTTGGGCCAGTGCGCGAAGTTGGGAAAGCTCACGATGCCGATGCGACCTACGCGCGCCGTCTCACGCAGCATGCGCTCGGTATTGCGCAGGTGTTGCAGGGTTTCCAGCTGCAGCACCACGTCGAAGCTGCGGTCGTCGAACAGCGCCAGGCCTTCTTCCAGGTTGAGCTGCACCACGTTGACGCCGCGCTGGACGCAGGCATGGACGTTGGCGTCGGCTATCTCGATGCCGTAGCCGCTGCAGCCTCGCGTGTCGCGCAGGTAAGCCAGCATCTCGCCCGTGCCACAGCCCAGGTCCAGCACGCGCGAGCCTGGGGGGATCAGGCGGGCGATCAGCTCGAGGTCTCGGCGCTCACTCACCGCCACCTCCATCTGCGCCCCCATCATCTGCAGAGCCGTCACGGTCCTTCGATGCGTCAGCCTTGCGACCACCTCCCGCATCTGCCGTGGGTGGCAGGGTCGGAGCATCGTCACTGGAAAGCGGGGCCCGTGCGGCAGCCTCTGGCGCCAGGCCCATTCGCTCGAAGTACGCCCGCACCACGCGGTGGTAGCGCGCGTCGTCCAGCAAGAAGGCGTCGTGCCCATGCGGCGCATCGATCTCGGCGTAGCTGACCTCGATGCGGTTGTCCACCAAGGCCTTGACGATCTCGCGCGAGCGCGCGGGCGAGAAGCGCCAGTCGGTGGTGAAGCTCACGAGCAGGAAGCGGCAGTCGCGCGCTGCGGCAAAGGCCCGCGCCAGATCGTCGCCGTGTTCACGCGCCGGGTCGAAGTAGTCCAGCGCGCGGGTGATGAGCAGGTAGGTGTTGGCGTCGAAATACTCGCTGAACTTGTCGCCCTGGTGGCGCAGGTAGCTTTCGATCTGGAACTCGATGTCCTGCGTGCTGTAGGCCAGCTCGGCGGCGCGCAAGGCGCGGCCGAACTTCTGCTCCATCGCGTCGTCCGACAGGTAGGTGATGTGGCCGATCATGCGCGCCACGCGCAGCCCGCGCTTGGGGATGACGCCGTGTGCGACGAAGTGGCCGCCGTGAAAGTCGGGGTCGGTGACGATGGCGCGCCGCGCCACTTCGTTGAAGGCGATGTTCTGCGCCGAGAGGTTGGGCGCCGTGGCCACGGCCACGCAGTGGCGCACGCGCTGCGGGTGCCGCAGCGTCCAGCTCAGCGCCTGCATGCCGCCCAGGCTGCCGCCCAGCACGGCGGCCAGTTGCGTGATGCCCAGGCGGTCCAGCAGGCGGGCCTGCGCGTCCACCCAGTCTTCCACCGTCACCACGGGGAAGTCGGCACCCCACACCCGCCCGGTGGCGGGGTTGACGTGCATGGGCCCTGTGGAGCCGAAGCAGGAGCCGGGGTTGTTGACGCCGATGACGAAGAAGCGGTCGGTGTCCAGGGGCTTGCCCGGGCCCACCAGGTTGTCCCACCAGCCTTCGCTGCGGTCTTGCCCCGCGTAGGTGCCGGCCACGTGGTGGCTGGCGTTCAGGGCGTGGCACACCAGCACGGCGTTGGAGCGCTCGGCGTTGAGCGTGCCGTAGGTCTCGTAGACGAGGGAGTAGTCGGGCAGCACCGCGCCGCTCTTCAGCGGCAGCGGCTCGCTGAAGTGCATCTGCTGCGGTGTGACGTGGCCGATGGAACCCATGGCGGAGCGATCAAGCAATCAAGGAGCGTGAGGTCAAGGACGTTGCGATGAACCGTTGGAGAGACAGACCTGCGGCGAAAACAAAAAACCCGGCACCGCTGTCAGCGGGCACCGGGTTCGCAGGTGTCCCTCTTTAGCGGCATTTGTGAAGCGCCCGCAATTTGGATCAAATCGGCGCTGAGCGAGCAAAGTATAGCGATGGGCGTAAAGGGCAGAGGTCCGGTAGGCCCAACCCATCAGCCCCAGCGCACGCGTGTGAGCGAACGCGGCGCAAGGGCGGGCTCACCCACTGATGGCTGCTCGCTCAGGCCCTCCTGGGCGCTGAGGATGCCCGCCCGACCTGCCCGGGCGGCCTGCGCGAGGGTCTGCACGGACTGCACCGCGGCACGTTGCGAGCGCTGAGCACCGGCAGCCCTGCCCTGGCGGCTTTGACGGTCTTGAAGACCATGGATGCGACAGTGCGACTCCCCGGTGTGCACCAGCCAGTCCTCGTGCTGACCGCCGGCTTCGCCCTGCGCCGCCCAGCGCCAGCCCGTGACGGCCGGACGCCCGGTGTTCAATAACTGAAGCCGGCCCCGATCTCGGCGGGCCGACAGCGCTCCCCAGAAGGCTGCTCCCGCCGAGCCTGTGCCGCAATCGGCCCAGCGCAAGACGGTGGCACCTGCTGCACCCGCGGCAGCCAGGTCCGCCAGCTGCGCCGCCGCCCAGACAACGCCGAAGCCGGTGCCGTCGCGGGCATCGTGGCCGGCCAGGGGCATGGGCCTTCCCGCATCGGACACGGCCAGTGCCCCCAGCGGGCTGCGGCGCGCGGCAATGCGGCTGGGCCCCACGTGCACCGGCACGCCCGGGTGACGCTGTTGCAGCGTGGCCAGCATGCCCGGCAGTGCGCGCGCGCTGTCGAGCACGGTGCGGTCATCGGCCTGGTGCACCGTGGGGCAGACCGTGAAGCTCAGAAAGTCCAGCGGCGGCAGGCGATCCATGCGGTTGAGTTGGACAAAGAAGTCGGCGGTGCCGCCCCCGATGGCTGCGCCGGCGAAGGCCGCTCGCGCCGCGTCCACCGCGGCGGCCGAGGTGGGGAAGGCCGCAACGGCAACGGGTGCGATGCCCACGGCTTGCAGGCCCGCCGCCAGCGCGGGCACAGCCGCGCGACGGCCCGGGTCGTCGAGGTGGTGCAGATCCAGCCGCAGCGAGGCGCCTGCGTCCTTCAGGAGGGCCGCCAACACCGCTGCCTGGCGGGGTGTCATGGGGGTCAATGGATCCCACTCGAGGTGGAGACGATCAGGCTGCAGGGCGCGGGCCTGAGACCTTGCGCCCGCCAGTGGCCGCTGCAGGTCTGGAGCATCGATGGACAAGCCGAGCGCGAAGGCGCGTGGTGCGCCAGCGCGCAGCTGGTGGAGGTCCAGAGCCGCAAGGGCTCCACCGGGATGGGCGGACTGGGCGTTGGGCTGAGGGGCGCCTCTATGGGCGGCCAGTTGAGCTCCATCTGGTTGCACGACAGCCCTTGCAGGGGCGCGCTGCGCCATCACCATGCGCCCCCTGCGCTCCACCGTCAGCCGCACGCTCTGCCGCACCACCACCCCGGGCTCCAGCATGAAAGGCCGTGGCAAAAAGTTCGACCGCGCGTAGGTCTTGAACGAGGCATCGGCGTTGTTGCGCTGGTCCTCGATCTCGAAGCTCTCGCCCTCGAAGTCGGCCACCGCCCACCAACCAGGCGCCAGCGCCAAACGCAGGCTGCGGATGCCGGTGAAAGGCGGCCAGGGCGACACCTGCCGTGGCAGGGCCGAGCGCGTGCGGCGGCCGTCGTCGTGCACCACCTCCACGCGCGCGCCGGCGGCTGAAAGGGGGTGCAGCAGACACAGGCCGATGCGGTTGAGGGCACGCGGCGCTGCGCCAGGGGCAAGCGCTGCCTGGCCCGTGACGGTGAGCACACCGTCTTCTTCGCCTTCGAGCACGAGCGTGGTGTCGAAGGCAGCAGCAGCGGGTTCGGGCGTCTCGTCGGGGCCAGCAGGGTCTGGCCCGAAGTGGCCCCGCAAGCTCACACGCCAGCCGCCGGCCAGATGCTCCTGGACAGGCGCGCGCAGCCGCAGTTCGGGCGTGCGCCAGTGAGGGTCGCGCAGCAGCCAGTGCAGGCCATGCCAAGCCTCGACGATGCCCTGCGGGCCGTGCCAGTGGATGGCACCCAGTCGGCCGTCGTGCAGCGTGGTGTGCAGCGGGCCGGCGCGAAGCTGCAGCGGCTGCGCCATCGGTGCCCGCGCGCGCTCAGCCCGCTGCCGGCGCGGCCACACCCTCGACCAGCACCATCGAAGAGCGCGCCGAGGTCTGGCGCAGGCGGCGGGCCGGCGCGTACTCCGGCGAGTCGATCCAGGCACGGGCCTGGGCGGCGCTGGCAAACTCCAGGATGACCAGGCGCCGGGGCGACCAGTCGCCCTCCAGCGGCTCGATGGCGCCCCCGCGCACGATGAAGCGGCCGCCGTACTGCGCCACTGTGGCCGGTGACATGTGACGATACTGCTCGAAGACCACTGGGTCGGTGATCTCCATGTCGTTGATGACGTAGGCGGCCATGCCGGGCGAGCCCATTCAGATGGTGCGCCCGCCGTCCACCGGCAGCTCCACGCCGGTGATGAAGCGCGCCGCGTCACTGGCCAGGTACAGCGTGGCCTCGGCCACATCTTCAGGCGTGGACATGCGGCCCAGCGGAATGCCGGCGATCACGCGGGCCCGTGCCTCGGGCGTGTCCGCCGTGCCGAGGAACTGCTCGATCAGTCCCGTGGGGCTCATCACCGGGCACACCGCGTTCACGCGGATGCCATCGGGCCCGAGTTCGGCGGCCATGGACTTGGACAGCAGGTTCACCGCGCCCTTGCTGGCGTTGTACCAAGCCAGGCCGGGGCGGGGGCGGATGCCCGCGGTGGAGCCGATGTTGACGATGCATCCGCTGCGGCGCGCCTGCATCAGCGGCACCACCGCCCGCGTCATGTGGAAGATGGACTTGACGTTGACCGCAAAGACGCGGTCGAAAGTGGCCTCGTCCACCTCCAGCATGGACTGGTTGCGGTGCGTGGTGCCGGCGTTGTTGACGACGACATCCGGCGTGCCGAACGACTCCACGCAGGCCGCCACCGCAGCCTGCACATCGGCTTGCCGAGACACATCACACGCCACCACGCGAGCGGCCGGGCCCAGGGTCTCGGCAAGCACATGCGCCTTCGCACCGTCCAGGTCGGCCAGCAGCACCTTTGCGCCTTCGGCCACGAACAGCCGCGCAATGGCCTCGCCGAAACCCGCGGCCGCCCCGGTGACCAGCGCCACCTTGCCCTGCAGCCGCCTCATTGGCCCGCTCCCGCATTGCCAAAGCCGAGCATCGGGGTCTCGACGCTCACGATGGGGTGGATCTGCCCAGCAAAGTTAGGCAGATCGGCCAACAGGGTCTTGCCCTGCGCGCTCTCCAGCGAGGCCCACAGCGACGGCTCGTCATCGAACCACAGCTCGGAGAAGCCGTCGTAGTCAAAGTGCGGAAAGCGGCTCTTGTCCACCAGGTTCACGCTGTAGCGGCGCAGCCCGGGCAGTTGCTTGCAGAGGTCGGCGTGGGTGGTCAGCCAGTGGCGCTGGAATTGCTCGGGCGTCATGTCTTCGCGGCGCTTCACGAAGCCCACGCGCTTGGTCATGGTCTTGCTCATCAGGGGTCCCGGTGGTCTTGGGGGGTGATCAGGTCGGGGGGCTGGCGTGGGCGCCGACGCGCTCAGGCGGCTGCCGCCGGACGCACGCGGATGCCCAGCTCTTCCTCGCGCAGAAACAGCAGCGCGGCGGTGTCGCGGTCGGCGCGGCCCAGTTGCGCGGCGCGGTCCAGCGTCGCCAGTGCGCCGCTGCCCACCAGGGGCTCGAAGCCTTGCTGGCGCGCCGCGGCCACGGCCAGGCGCA
>Ga0315902_10013021_pt1 | contig 10787 bp, 11 predicted proteins | sample LakEriMetagenome_9_FD_203523 | JGI IMG/M metagenome (GOLD analysis project Ga0315902, IMG submission 203523) | Freshwater fungal communities from buoy surface, Lake Erie, Ohio, United States - Buoy 12 MA117 | ecosystem: Environmental > Aquatic > Freshwater > Lake > Lake biofilm | place: USA...
GAAGTCGTTGATTTAAGATAAAAATCGGGATCAATATTCTAACGGTTTTTGATAAAAGTCTAAAATATATTTGTTCAGCTGTTCAATTATTTATTGATAGAGATTCTTAAAGTGAACTGATCAGGAATAACTGCTTTTCTTACTACAAAAAAGCCATTGCACTTAATCCGGCAAGAGCAATTACGAAAAAAATAATCAGGATCAGTCGGCTTATTTTTGATTTTCTCTTGGCACTTTTTAATTTCTCTTCAAATTCGTAAAGAAGAGAAAGAGAGCTGTTGTCATTTTTAAATGCAATTTTGGCTTTTAAAAGAGCTTCCTCTGCTTTGCTTGTCCATGCAGAGGTCGTAATACCTGTTCCCCTTGCCATGAGATCAACATCTGCCTGAGCGCAGCATACAGAAAGGAATTCAAATAAGTCTTCTTTTGTATTGGGAATAGGCGTACTGTTTATCAGTCCTGCAATCTTTTGTTCGGTGTGGTGGTCAATTTGTGATGTATGCCTTTTTATGTTTGCTATTTCTTCAAGCAGTTTGGATACTGATTTATTGGCTTTAACATTCACAAATTCATGATCACAGGCAGAGCATTTAATTTCCATCGCCCTGACGGACTCTCCGCAGGCGGGACAGGCTTTGATATTGCCAGTTTTTTCTTTGGCTGGTTGAATCCTGTGTGATTGTTTCTGGTGTAGTTTAGCATCCAGTACCACCTCCACTTCATCAAGGTCTTCACCAAGTTCTGCAGCTTTCTTCATTATCACATTTCTTTCTTTGTCTGTGATATGTCCGTCTGCAAGGGTCAGTTCGATAAGTTTTTCTAAGTCCGCGTGCATAAGCTAAAGAATGAATTTAATAATCATTGATTTAGTAAAGATGATATATGGTTTTGTGGTTTTACAGATGTCGTTAATGATACAAGTGTACAAAAAAACCGTTATGCTTTTTTCAAGAGAGAGATTTAATTACATCTCTGAAAAGAAAAAACAGGAATACGATAAACCCTACAATCAACTCAATTCTGTATTTCTTTAATAATCGCAATGTTTTTTCAATTTTAAAAAGTTTGAGTTCTCTTTTATAAAAAATATAAAGGGCAGATCTTTTAAGAATCCGCCCTTTATTGAAATTTGTTAATTACAACGTGAAATTATTTTGTGAATTCTATCACATGTCCGCTTGTAGTAACTACGATTCTTCCCCATACATAAGGAATGATATTAGAAACTTTCCACTCTGTATGTTCGTTTATGATTATTTGAGATCCTTTAAGATTTGCATCCTGGTACATTTCTTTACGTGCAGAAGCAACAAGTCCTTTTTTGGCTAAGCCTCCGATACCGAGTATGTAAGTAGCAGATGAGCTTCCTTCAACGCGGTTTACTACTTTGAAATTTGCCTGAGACAAATTCACCTGAGTATGATTAACGTTAGATGAGCTTACATTTGGGTTAAATGCAGCACAAGAGCTTAATAAAACAACAATCAGCAATAAAGTGGTTAGTTTAAAAGAAAAATTTTTCATTTTAGTTAATTTAAGATGATCCTACTCATATGGCTTTTCGGTTACGCCCTGTTTATTTAAGTGGTTTCAAGGCTCCACTTTTCATTTTAATTTTGGGGGTGCAGCCCTGATAGCACGTGTTAATTAATGAATTGTAATGGAAGAATTTTACTTAATCACGTGCTAATATATGAAAGAATTATAAATATGTTATGCCCTTTTTTCTTGTTTCGGTTGGTACAGGCCAGCCTTTATGGGCAATTCATATATTGTGTTGTATTAGTTCTTTTTTGTCGTTAATAGAATGTTTTTACCGAAAGATAATCTTCTATAAGTTGCTTTAATTGAAGAGTAAGATTTAATTATAGAAGCTAAGAAAAAAAATTAATTATTTCTTATGTTTAATAGCTCTTCACATAGTTTAAGCATTTTGATTTGTTCTTCTTGATGTCCGATCTGAGCTTCGATGTTTATGTATGGAATATTTTTGTTTTGACAATAAACAGATAATGAGCCGTCGTCAATTGCTTCTTTGCTTTGTAAAATAACATTGTAGTTATTTTGTTTAAAAAAATCAAAATCATTTCTTTCGGTAACTAGAAAAAAATCATCAGAGTCTTTTTTAGGGTTAATATAAAGTTGTTTTGTGTTAGTTGACTCTTGATATGAAAGTATTGAATATTTATTATCTGTATTATTGTGAATTGCAATTATGTGATCAGATTTATTTTGGGGTAATATGACTCGTAATATTGAATCAGCAAATAAATGTATTTTATTAAAAATTTCAGCTGAGTAGCTTTTATTATAAAGACTAAGTGTATTCTTAATTCCCGGTTTAGTGAAAATTCGATTAGGGTCAAAAATATATGTGATTTTGTTTTTTTTAAACTCGAGAAGTCTTTTCCCTTTTTGTTTTAGCTGAATTAAGTAAAATTGGCTGGAATTAGGTAGACTTTGGAAAGAAGATATACAGGTATTTTCATCTTCATGTAATGCAATAAGTGGAAAATTGCTTTTATTATTTTTTTTGATAATGTTAATTAAGCAGTAATTTTCTCCCAGATGAAAATATGTATGATCGATTTTTTTAATTGATAAGAAATAAAAGAAAATAAATATTAAAATAGATTTAATAAACACAATAATTTGATTTAATATCCTTTGTTATCTCGGTCTCGAAATTTGAATATAATCAGCTGCTCCGCCTTCACGAAAAATATTTCCTGCCCATGTAATAGTATTCCCATCAATTGATTTTACCAATTTGCCGTCTCCAATTTTACTAGAGCCATTAAATTCTGTTATTTGGATTTCACCATCATTAAAGTTTGTGCCGTTCCAGGAAATTATATTAGTGGGATTGTCTATAATGTAGTAAATACCGCTTAGTGTTTTATTAGACTTCCATTTAATTTTTAAATTTATATCATTACCGTTTATAGTGCCGGTATATTCTTGTCCATCATCAGAATTATATATAGATAATATAGAGGAATTTTGATTATTGTCTTCTGAAGTTGAGGCTACCTTTGATTGATTTTCACTTGCGTCTATATGGTTTGTGTTATCACCGACTTCTTTAATCTTTACTAAATTTGCCGATGACATATCGAACGACTGGCAATTCCAGCCATTTTCCGTTTTCATAAAACTAAGAGTGCCTTTAATAATCTTATATTTTTCACCGGCTTTATATAAATTCAAATAGTTCGCAATAAATTTAATCTCGGCATTAAAGTATCCTTCATAATAATTTACGCCATCTTTCTGACTTTTAAGCCCGTCTTGCTGTTCTAATGTCAATACTATTGCTTTATTGGCTAACTCACTTGACAAACATTCTTTCATTCTATCAAGAGTAGGCTTATCGGAATTAGTGCATGCTGTCAGCAAACATGACATTGATATAAGGTATATAATAAAATATTTTCTCATCATAATTAATTTCAATTAAGTATTATTTAATTAAACAATAAAATTATTTAGGAATTTAAATTAAAAATATAATAAATTAATTATTTTTTATATTTTTTTTCCGATATAATAACATTCAGTTGATATTTCAAATTCATCTTCACAACAAATGATGAAATGCCGAGATGTAGTGAGGGCATTAGACAATACTAAAAATTAAAATATTCTGTTCCTTAGAGATAGAATATAAGGATTAAAGTAAATGGCTATATAAATTACACCTTTTCTTTTGGGCATTCAACAGAAAATTACTTAACTATCAAAACTTCGATCGGTCTCCAAATAATACGCTTTCTTTTAAAATTTGGGGCATCTGCGAGATTATCGAAATTGCCGTAGGCCGATTTAGCTTTTACTTTTACCTTTATTCCTTCTGCTTCAGATTTTAATAATTTTTCATTTAAGTCCTCAGAAATCTTGCAATTAATCGCATAAGGATCTGAATTCAAACCATTTCCATCTGTCGAAAAGTAAAATGTGATTTCTTCACCTGATTTTAATTCCTTAATCGTGAAATCAAATTGTCCATTATACGTAGCTGAGAAAGTAATAACACCATAAAAATCTTTAATAAGATTTATGCTTGTCGGGGGTTTTAATTGTGAAAATCCGTTTAAGAATGTAAGAGATAAAATATAAACTGAGAATAATATTTTCATGCCTATATTATTTAACGTAATATCACTTTATTATTGAAGGTAGAATTCATTTAGTTTTTTTATTAATAAACTTTTTTTAAAAAAAGTTGAAAATTCCATTGATTCGCCCCCTTTTTTGGCCCTTTGAGCATAAAAAAAGCTGAAACCCTTATCTGTATTGAGTTTCAGCGATTTAGTGGCGGAGAGAGAGGGATTCGAACCCCCGGACCTGTTACAGTCAACGGTTTTCAAGACCGCCGCATTCGACCGCTCTGCCATCTCTCCGCGGCAAAAATACAGTCAATACAAGTACAAGCAAAATGAAAATTTGGGGGAGGTGGTTAACGGTTATCTGTTATCATTTGATGGTGTAGGTTGTCGGTTTTAACCGCCAACTATAGATCCTTCGCTTCGTTCAGGACTAACCGTTTAATCATTTAATTTTGCTTTAAATGACCCAGCCTGAATCAATCAGCCTAAACAAACGTATCAGCTCAAGTGGCTACTGCTCTCGCAGGGAGGCTGATAAGCTAATCGAACAGGGTAGGGTGACGGTCGATGAAAACCTGGCACTACCCGGAGCCAGGGTGTTGCCAACCGACAAAATCTATATCGATGATGAGCTGCTGAAATTTTCAAATCCCCAAAAGGATAATACATTTATTATCGCCCTAAATAAACCATTACAAATTACTTGTACCACCGATGAGAAAGACAAAACCAATGTCATTCGTTTCCTCAATCATCCCAAAAGAATATTTCCCATCGGGCGGCTAGATAAAGATTCGGAAGGGCTGCTTTTTCTTACCAACAACGGTGATATCGTCAATAAAATTCTTCGGGCAGGGAATGCTCATGAGAAGGAATACTTCGTAACAGTCGATAAAAAAATTACATCAGAATTTATTTCAAAAATGAGCAAGGGTGTTCGTGTCCTAGGCACCACCACGCTTCCTTGTAAAGTACGTCAGGCAGGTAGCAGAAGTTTTCAAATAACACTCACACAAGGATTAAACCGCCAGATCAGAAGGATGTGCGAAGCTTTAGATTATACGGTACTTTCGCTCAAGCGTACACGAATTATGCATGTTCAGCTTGGTTCGCTCGCAACAGGTAAGTGGAGATATCTGAGTGATCCGGAGATGAATGAATTGATGTCACAAATTGAAAACTCTACAAATAGCGCCAGTGCGTCTGCTAAAAGTGTTACAGTGAGCAAAAAGCAGAAGCGTAAACAATAATACAGGATTATTGTCATCCCCATTTTCTTCCTCCCCCCCCGTTTTGATGTTTGTCATTTTTTAGTATGACGCCGCTCATCATTGGATAAATCCTATGCATATAGTTTAGCATCAAATCTTCGCTTTTTGGAAATGTTGTAATACCAACAAGCATAAACAAGCAAAATATAATAAATACTCAAATAGCTATAACAAAAATTCGATACCAACAGGAATAGTCATTTTGGCTATTCTATATGATCATTTAAAAACAATAAAAAAAACATGAAACAAGTATTGTCTACTCAGTTAAAAGAAGTAATTGAAGTGCAGCATTATCGTCCTGCAGTGTCAATTATTCTGCCGTTTTCTACGAAAATTGCCTTGCGCACCGAGCTGGAAAAAGACCTGAAATATGCCATTGATAAAGTGTCTCGTCAATTGCGTAACCAATATCCGGAAGATCTTGCGGCTGTGGTGATTGAGAAAATTCGTTCACTTACAGATGATCTCAAAATACCTGACAGAAAATTGGGCTTAGTAATTTTTGCATCGCCGGTTTTTGGAAAGGTTTATTTTTTAGATAGTACCCCTGAAAGTCGTATCATCATAGATGAATCATTTGAAATACGCGATCTGCTTTTTAGTGAAAACAAAATTCGCCCTTATCTGCTTTTATCACTTAGCGGTGAAAATTGTAAGCTTTTTTTGTCTGATGGACGTGATTTAATGCCTGTAAAACTTGATGCACCTGAAAGCATCGAAGCCTATCGCTCTGAACCAAAAGAGAGAGTAGCCAATTTTACTGATCCGACTGCCTATAAAACAAACCTGATAGAAAAATTTCTTCGTGGTATAGACAAAGAGTTAATTCGTGTTGCACGTTCTGCAAATTATCCGGTTTTTTTAATGGGAAGCAAAACTGTACTTGGCATTTTCCAGTCACTGACAAATGCAGATTCTTATATAAAAGGACTGGTAGAAGGGAATTTTGAAACAGCAACCGTTGGTGATTTAATTAAAGCAGCTCAAAATCAAATAGATATCTGGCTAAGAAAAGAGCAACAGTCGTTACTCGTTCAAATCGAAGAAGCGGAAAATCAACGACGACTAGCTACGGGTATAGAGTCTGTATGGAAAGCTGCCTATGATAAAAAAGGAAAGTTGCTCATTGTTGAAAAAAACTATTTGGCTTCCGGTGAGCATATTTCCGGCGGGCAAATCGTGTATAAACCTACCGGATCTCAAAATGATTTCCATACATCTACAGATATCGTAGATGATGTGATGGAGCTGGTGCTTAAAAATGGAGGTAATGTAGCTTTCGTCGAGGATGGTTTGTTACAGCTGCATGGTCATATCGCACTCGTGAAATATTTTCCTTAATTTCATTTTTAATTAGTATGTCAAAACCAACTGATTTAGGAGCCTATCTGAAAGAGAGTAAAGACCTTTTTCAGCATTATATTGAAACACGTGTAGAAATCTTAAGATTACAAATGATTCGCTCCTTATCAAAAGCGATCGGATCATTGGTATGGCTGATCCTTTTGTTATTCATTCTTTTCTTATTACTCATTTTTATCGGATTGATTCTAGGTTTTTTGTTTTCAGAAATTACCGGCAGCAATGTGATTGGTTTTTCCATTTCTACAGGCATTTTGTTTTTGTTTGCATTACTGTTGATATTGTTAAGGAGAACGTTATTTATTGATCCTGTCGTTCGCTTACTGATTGGTATATTTTCTGCTCCGGGTGAGGATGAAGAAGATGAACAAGGCGAGGAAGATGATTATAATTAAAATAAATTTTATGTCCGGAAAAAAACATATCCGTGATCTTGCTTCTCTCGACAGGGAAATAATAGTATTAAAAAAAAGAGCGGTTAAGATTCAGAACAAGATGGATGAACAGGTACAACATCTCAAGGATAATTCTGGTTCTATGTTATGGAATTCGATTATAGGACAATCATCCGGACGAAGTCCGGTTATGTCCGGTATCGTGGGTATTATTTTACAAAATGAAAAGGTACAGGGGTTGATTAAACAACTAACCGGCAAGATTGCTGATTTTATCACCAAGGCAACAGGCTCAGTCTTTATGCATGAATCTGATGCGGGTGGCGGTGGCGGCAAATAATATTTTCTTTTATTTACTACGCGTCGCCCCTAACGGGGCTACCGATGTATCGCCCCTAACGGGGCTACTGATATAGCGCCCCTAACGGGGCTACTGATATAGCGCCCCTAACGGGGCTACTGATATAGCGCCCCTAACGGGGCTACTGATATAGCGCCCCTAACGGGGCTACCAATGTAACGCCCCTAACGGGGCTACTGATATAGCGCCCCTAACGGGGCTACTGATATAGCGCCCCTAACGGGGCTACCAATGTAACGCCCCTAACGGGGCTACCGATGTATCGCCTCTGACGAGGCTGCCGATATGTTTTTTTTGAATAATCCCGTAGGGATATGAGATTGGTAACTAAGTGATTGAAAACAGAATTAGCCCCGTAGGGGCGATATGTTTTGATGAATCCTAAATTAGTTGCCACTAGTAATCGATCGGAGAAAAAAGATATCTATCATCATAAGAAACTTCTTGCTCTTTTAAAAATTGTATGTATTCCTCGTTAAAGGTTTTCTTCTTATGATGCTCTTCTTGATTCTTTATGTATTCATAAACCCTCTTCACTTGCGACTTGCTATATGAAAAAGCGCCATAACCAGGTTGCCATGTGAATGTATTTCTGAGATTTCTTGTTTCGTTGATCCATTTTGAAGAACTGCCCTTTATATCTTGCATTAAGTCGGATAAAGACTGAATGGGATTCATTCCAAAAAGAATATGAATATGATCCGGCATTCCATTAATGATTAAAAGTTTATGATTTTTTTGTTGGACTATGCCTGTGATATATTTATATAATTCATCTTTCCATAATGGAGAAATGATACATGCTCTGTGTTTAACAACGAAAACTGCTTGGATGTGGATTTGCGTGTAGGTATTTGCCATCGGTTGATTTTCAGGCAAATTAATTTTGATACATCTTAATAAGAAGCAGTTTTACCTGTAATCAAAGAGGAGTTTTTCTTTATCACTAATAAAAATTTATACTATCGCTCCCGCTTTCGCTGTCTGAAATAAAATGTAAACAGAAATAAGATCAATCTGTATATCTCATAGCTCATCCAATACCATCCGCGCATTATTAAATTGCTGGTTCTTTTGAAACGATCTGGGGTTATTTCAACGCAGTCCTTCTCAATAATTTCCTCTAGTACATCAACTGTTTTTTTGCCGAACTCATCATTTTGAATATCCAGATTTAATTCTACACTCGCATAGGCACTGATGTTATTAATGTTGTAAGAACCAATTGTAATCCATTTGCTGTCGAAAACGGCAAGTTTCCCGTGTAATACTCCAGGCAGATATTCATAAATTTTGATATTGTGCCGGAGCAGCCAGGGATACCAGTATTTCTCTGCAGCTTTGGTTAATGAAACATCTGAGTCGCTTGCGATGATGACTGTAATTTTTAATCCCTTGCGAACAGCTTTGCTCAATGCGTTTCTAATCATGCTGCCGGGTAAGAAATAGCTGCAAAGAATAATGATTTCTTTTTCTGCGCGTTTCATCATTTCAAGGTAACTGCGCGATATCTCAACTTTTCTATTCACCCAATCATTTCTTCTTACTCTTACCAGGCATTCTGTTTCAGGAATAAATTCTTTTCTAAGTGGTGTAAAAGCTGCTTTTTTTGCTGACTGAAAAATTGCTTTGTTCCAGAATCCGACACAAAGTCGATCGAGTTGTTCAGCACTTTCTCCATATGTTTCTACAGCCCAATCGAGCCAGGCAGGTTGTTCGGGTAAGTCGTTGTATCGGTTGCTGATGTTGATGCCTCCTACAAGGGCTCGACTTCCATCCGCAACTACAACTTTATGGTGAAGTCTTCTGCCGAAATAAAAGCTTTTAGCTTTTAAGATCGGCTGAAACCAGCGAAGCTTAACGCCGCTGTTGTTAAGTTTAATTTTAAAGTCATCCGATAGATTTTGAGAGGCATAGCCATCCAGCAATACATACACTTTTACACCGCGTTCCGCAGCCATGCACAGACGGTCGCCAATCAGATTACCCGTTTCATCCGAATCATAGATATAGGTCTGTAGATGGAGTGAAATCTTCGCCTGATCGATAAGGTTGCAGAGTGTGGTAAAATAGGGTGTTCCGCCCCTTATCAGTGAAACACGGTTTCTTCCGGTATAAACAGGAGTGGTATAGCTGAAAGAGGGCAATTTTCTTTTTGTGTTCTAAGTTAAGGGATCATACTAATATTTACCCATTGAAGCCATAAAGAAAAGGATGATTTTTCTCAGTAAGGATGATTTATTTTCTTAAACGCAAAAGGGTATAACAGCTGTTTTTAAGTAATTTGCCATCTCGTTAAAGTTTAAACTTAAAACTTAAAACTTAAAACTAAAAACTAAAAAGTTTTTGACGCCAATAAACAACTAATAACTAACAACCAATAACTAATAACATTCTTCATGAAAATTCATTTTTTTCTTCGCTTCCATACTGAATACGGTCAAACACTGCATGTAACCGGAAATTGCGACCAGCTGGGTAATGGTGAAACAGCCAAAGCTTTGCCAATGCAGTTTATCAACCACGATTTCTGGTCGGCCACAATCGAACTGGGCCATGACTTTGAAAATAATTTACAGTACAACTATCTCTTGCGTACGCCCGAAGGAGAAGTACAGGAATGGGGCAACGATCGTGTTGTAGAGTTTATGGATATTGAAGCAGAAGACCTCACGATGATCGATACTTGGAATCATGCCGGCGAGTTTGAAAATGTTTTTTATACTCAGCCTTTTCAACAGGTATTACTTGCAGGTCATAAATCGGGTCGGGCAAAATCTTTGAAACATATTACGCATATCTTTAAAGTAAAGGCTCCACTACTCAATGCAGATGAGGCTTTGTGTGTACTTGGCAGCAATGATGCACTGGGTAACTGGGATCTGAAAAATCCTGTTGTAATGTCTTGCGAAGAAGGATGGTGGACAGCACGGATTAATCTTGGCAAGGCAAATTTTCCTTTAGCATATAAATACGGAGTATATAATACCAAAACTAAATCGTTTGTTGGTTTTGAATCAGGGGTCAATAGGTCTTTATATGATGGTGTGGCAAAGAAAAAACTAACGATCCTGCATGATGGTTTTGCACAATTACCCAATAACACCTGGCGTGCTTCCGGTATTGCCATTCCTGTTTTCAGTTTACGTACAGAGAAAAGTTTTGGAGTTGGTGAATTCACGGACATCAAATTGCTGGTTGACTGGGCAAAGAAAGTGGGAATGAAACTGGTACAGATTCTTCCAATCAATGATACCACTGCTACACACACGTGGACTGACTCTTA
>Ga0315902_10013022_pt1 | contig 10787 bp, 12 predicted proteins | sample LakEriMetagenome_9_FD_203523 | JGI IMG/M metagenome (GOLD analysis project Ga0315902, IMG submission 203523) | Freshwater fungal communities from buoy surface, Lake Erie, Ohio, United States - Buoy 12 MA117 | ecosystem: Environmental > Aquatic > Freshwater > Lake > Lake biofilm | place: USA...
ATTATGCAAAAGGAGATTATTCGTATAAAAAATTCAGAGCTTATATGCGCTATATTTTCTCGTACGCAAATACTGCCTCGCTAAAGCGTGAAATGATTCCTGTCGAAGATCTATCTACCATGCAAATCGGGGATGTGTTCATACAATCGGGTAATCCGTACGGACATGCGGTGATCGTTTTGGATGTTGCCGAAAACAAGGAGGGTAAAAAGATTTTTATACTTGCACAAAGCTATATGCCAGCTCAGGAAACACAAATTCTTATCAATCCTCAAAACGGGAAACTATCACCTTGGTTTGAATTAAGTACGGGCGAATTACGCACTCCGGAATGGACCTTTAACTTCTCCGATCTACGCAGATTCAAAGACGAGTAAGGAAATCCATTGTGTCAATACCGTCTGCGTAATCAGTCAGCCCCGGACATTGCGCTGTGCCAAACGGAAGATATCCCTTCCCTACTACAGCCTGTATTTTATTTTTGTGTTGGTTCAGATAGTTTGCGATGTCTTCCGCTGAAGAATAGAAATGATAATGCACTACAGCAAGTGGTGAATAAAGCTCCTGACTCTCGCGCAGCAGCACGAAATGGTTATCGAGAAAGGGAACCTGATTCAATAAGAAAACAGCCCGATTGTAGTCGTAATTATTGGCGTATTTATGATGATGAATGATCTCACCAAACGTGAATAACGCCTCAAAGATCCTGTGTAGTTCAAATCCTTCGGGCAAGAGCAAATGAGATACGTTCCGGCAGCCAAGACCAAAATATTGAAAAATATCATTCCCCAACAGTTCAAGATCCTTGGCCGTTTCTTCGCCATTCAAAACAGCAACAGATGTCCGGTTGGATCGAAAAATATGTGGATACCTTCCGAAGTATTGTTCAAAATAAAGCGTTGAATTGTCACTTCCAGTTGCAATAACGGCTTCAAGCTCTCCAATTTTACCTGACGAAATAGTGACGCGATCCTCCAATCCCGAAACGAACGAAATTAAATGCTTGATGAGTTCAGGAAGGAGCGTATTGTCATCCGAACTCAATTTAATGACTGCACGATGACCACTAATGAGTACACACAAAAGATCATGGAAACCAACCAGCGGAATATTTCCAGCCATAATGATCCCCACGCGTCTGGGTGTACTACTGTATCGGTAATGAGAGATCCAATTTTGGATGTCCGTGGCAGTCAATTGTCTACCCAAAGCGTTCATGGCCAACCGGACATTTTCTTCAGTGAACCAACCATTTAGCTGTTTTTGCCTGATCACCAGTCGCTCTAGGTTATTGTATTCCTCCTCCGTTATGCCAAGTGAATAATCCGACCATTCACGTCCTTCGCCAACTGCGGTCATCAACTTTCCGAGCTGAATGAACCCCCTAACAATATCCTCTTGTTTCACGTTACAAAATTAATACGACCAAGCAACTAATGCGTAAAGTTTTCGGCGACACGAACATTTCTTTTTAAGTAGCGTTCGTATATTTGCAACCTAAAATTCACTTGATATGGCAATAATGATCACCGAAGAATGCATCAACTGCGGAGCCTGTGAACCAGAATGTCCGAACAATGCTATTTACGAAGGTGGTGCCGAATGGCGTTTTTCTGACGGAACTTCTCTAAAAGGAATGATCACTACACTCGATGGAGAAGCAATGTTGGCTGATGATACCCATGAGCCAGTCAATATGGATGTGTACTACATCGTACATGACAAATGCACTGAATGTGTTGGTTTTCACGATGAACCCCAATGCGCAGCTGTTTGTCCGGTTGACTGTTGCGTCGATGATCCCGATTACCGCGAATCGGAAGATGAGCTCATGGCTAAAAAAGATTTTATGCATTTGTAAGCACACAATACGTACTTTTAGGGGCAGGCACTTCCTGCCCTTTTTTATTTATGAACTCCCGTTTTCTACCGGCTTATTTACTGACCTTCGTCAACGTGCTGGGTTTCAGTATCCTCATGCCCATTTTACCATTCGTGGTACAAGAATACCATGCTCCGGAATGGGTGTATGGGTTACTTCTGACCTGTTATGCTGGATTTCAATACATTGGAGCGCCCTATTTGGGGAGCTTATCAGATCATTTGGGTAGGAAACCGGTTCTGATCATTAGCCACATCGGAACGCTCATCAGTTGGTTCGTTTTCATGATCGCACTAACCTTACCCGATTATCCGCTTCTTGGGCTCGCCTTACCATTGTGGATCATCGCATTTTCGAGAATCCTTGACGGAGTAACCGGAGGCAATTCATCCGTGGCCAATGCGTACATCGGCGACATCACAACCCGACAAGAAAAGACTTTTATTTTTGGTTACCTCGGCGGTATTTCCGGTTTGGGAATGATCATCGGACCCGGTCTCGGCGGACTGAGTTCTTCAACACCCATGGGATTTTTCGGGACGCTGATCGTTGCTGCACTCATTTCAGCTATCACTCTTGTGGTTATGATCCGCTACTTGAAAGAATCCCATCATCATGAACATCGTTCAGAAAAAAAGAAATTCTCTTTGTGGCACAGCATTTACCTTCCGGGGCGGATCAAAAAGGCGGATCCCTCTCCCCTGATCAAAGTACTATTCAGCGTAAAAATGTTCTTTTCCACCATGATATCCTTCTACATTTCTTCCATTGCACTTTATTTGATTGATTTATTCGAATTCAATGAAAAAGAGCTCGGAACCTTCTTTCTCGTGGTAGGACTATTTCTGGCGTTCAATCAAGCTGTCCTTTCCAAAAGGTTTATCCGCCGCTTTGGTGAGTTCAACACCTTGATCATCGGTCTTGCTTTGTGCGTAGTTGGCTTATTCAGCATTACAATGACCCGATCTCTGTGGCTTTTTATCCCATTCTATTACCTCATGAATTTGGGTCTCTCCCTTTGTTTTCCTACATTCAACTCACTCATCTCCGCTCACGCAGATCGAAAAAACCAAGGCGAGATCATGGGGATCAGTGAATCGATCCACTCCTTTGCGATGGCAGTTTTTCCAGTGGTCGCCGCAACCCTTTACGCCTTAATGGGAAGTACACTTTACCACTTCATGACCTTGTTCCCATTATTCGCCCTTTTGCTCGCCATAAGTGCAAGGAAACGCATTGCTCATCATCTTTGATAAATGGACCGTAAGTTCGTCAGTGATCTGCTTAAGAGTGAAATTGTTCGAGTGGTCCCACTTCATGGAGGGGATATCAATAAGGTTTATAACGTTTCAACAGAAGTTGATTCATTTGTCGTAAAAGTGAACGAAGCATCACGTTATCCGAAAATGTTCGAGCAAGAATCCCGTGGACTTGCCGCTTTGAGTGCTTCGCTTTTCAGGATCCCGGAAGTAAAATGCGTTGCTGAGAAAAACGGAAATGCCTATTTGATCATGGAGTACATTTCCAATGGTACGAGTGACAGTAAGACGATGATAAAAACAGGTGAATATCTGGCGCAAATGCATCGAAATGTCACCAATGCGTCTTTTGGATTCGCCGAGGACAACTACATTGGAACATTGCAACAATGCAATACAATGACTAAAACATGGTCAGAATTCTTTACTGCTCATAGAATAATTCCACTCCTAAAAAAAGCGCATGACGAAAAAGGGATTCGTTTCAAGGGTATAAACGAAGGTCTACTCTCTAAGCATCTGGATGAGTATTTTCCTGTTAACAAACCTGTCCTGGTGCATGGTGACCTATGGAATGGAAATAGCTTCGCTGATTCTTTCGGACAGCCCGTATTAATTGACCCAGCCGTGTATTATGGGATTCCCGAAATGGATCTTGGCATGACCCAGCTTTTCGGAGGATTTTCCAGCGATTTCTACAACAGCTATCTTGATAATAATCCGCTTGACCGGAATTGGACAGAACGCACTCAGCTGTGTAATCTTTATCCATTGCTCGTACACGTCAACCTTTTCGGATCTGGTTATACTGAGCAGATTCAGAGTATCATCAATCGATTCTTTTCTTAGCTTTATTTCATGGAAGATATTCGATCAGAGTTCATGATCCGCAAGGACATTACCTTTCTTAATTTCGGTTCGTTCGGAGCCACACCCAAATCTGTCTTTGAAGATTACCAGCGTTGGCAGCAATTGCTCGAAGAGGAACCTGTTCAGTTCATAACAGTGGATGGTTATGACTACGTAAAAACGTCAAGAAAGGCGCTTGCAGATTATATTAACTGTGATGAAAGGGAGCTGGTATTCGTTACCAACCCTACTTACGCAATCAACTTGCTGGCAAAAAGCCTTAGGTTGAATCCCGGTGACGAGATACTCACAACCAATCTGGAATACGGTGCAATGGATCGAACCTGGGAGTATTATTGTGAACAAAGCGGTGCCAAATACATTAAGCAAGCCATCTCTCTTCCCCTTTCGAGCAAGGAAACATTCATAGCCGAGTTTTTCGAAGGCCTGAGCAAACGCACCCGAGTTGTTTTCATTTCACAGATCACCAGTTCAACGGGACTCATTTTCCCTGTTCATGAGGTCTGCGCAGAGGCAAAGCGACGAGGACTGATCACCATCGTTGACGGAGCGCATGTTCCCGGACATATTTCACTCGACCTAAAAGAACTTCAAGCTGATTTTTACACCGGAGCCTGTCACAAATGGTTGATGGCGCCAAAAGGATGTTCGTTCTTTTTTGCCCGCGAAGAATTCCATGATAGGCTCGACCCATTGATCATTAGCTGGGGATACAGAAGTGATAATCCAGGTGATTCGCGCTTTTTCGACTATCATCAGTTCAATGGAACGCGCGATTTTTCAGCATTTTTAACGGTACCTGCTTGCCTAAAGTTCAGAATGGATCACAATTGGGATGAACAGATCGCATTATGTAAAGAAATCGTATTGAAATATGTTCCCATATTCGCGAATGCACTCGGAACGCATCCACTCGCACCAGCTGATCAGCAATTTTACGGTCAACTTTGCAGCACACCCATTAGAACACCAGATACGGCAAAACTTCAGCGTCTGCTTTTTGAGAAATATAAAATTGAGATCCCGGTAATGACACATGGCGATAACAAGTTCATCCGGTTTTCATATCAACCCTTCAATACCGAATCCGAACTCGATCATCTCTTGTATGTGCTGGAAGAACTCAAAACCAAAACGGATCTGATCCAAAACTTTTGATAATCTGAATTATTTAACCATTTTCAATCATTCCATTATGCGCCATTCAATGACTCTTTTGTTCCTGCTCTTGACAAGCAACCAACTGTCCGCTCAGGAAAATCTCCAGTACCAAAAGCCACCGAAAGAGATCATGGAATTGGTTGACTACGAACGACCGCCATCCGTTTTGATCGATTCAAAGAAAGAAAACATGCTCTTTCTATACAGGGACACCTATAAAACACTGAATGATCTAAATCAGGAAGAGATGAAATTGGCTGGACTAAGGATCAACCCGGTGACAAATATCAGCAGTACTGTCACCTATGTCACGAATCTAAAAACAAGAAAATTGAGGGGAACTACAGAAGTTCAGGTCAAGGGCCTTCCCCAGAATCCACGGATCAGCAATCTATCATGGTCCCCGGATGAACGTCACATCGCCTTCACACATACAACCGGCCAAAACGTTGAACTTTGGCTACTGGATCTTTCCACGAATGAAGCGAAAAGACTTTCTGGCCTTGCACTGAATGCAAATTTGGGAAATCCACTTACCTGGTTCAAGGATGGGTCCGCATTATTGGTGAAGGTTCTGCCGAAAGATCGACCGGAGCTCATTAACACAAAAAGCACGCTTCCTGAGGGACCAACGGTGAGTTTCAGCGACGGTTCGAAAGCGCAAAACCGAACCTATCAAGACCTGCTTCGAAATGCCATCGATGAAAAGAATTTCGAAACTTTATCAACTTCTGTGCTCGTAAAGATCGCCTTAAACGGTAATAGTGAAGAATGGATGGGGAACGGCATGTATCTCTCCACCAGTTTTTCACCGGATGGGAATTATGTACTCGTGTCCACAATAGAAAAACCGTTTTCTTATCTCGTGACCTATGATCGTTTTCCGAGCAGAGAAATGGTATACTCCAATTCCGGAAAGTCACCAGTCGAAGTTAATTTCACACCGCTTCTTGAAGTGCTGCCGCAGGGATTCATGGCAACCTACTCCGGAAAGCGAGATTTCAGCTGGAGAGCTGATCAACCGCATACGTTAACATATGTTGTTGCGCTGGACAAAGGAGATCCTGACGTAAAAACTGAATACCGCGATGAAGTTTTTGATTTGGATGCCCCATTCAACGGTACATCCCGATCCATAATCAAGGTAATGAATCGATTCTCCAGCATCTATTGGGGGGATGACCATCACGCAGTCGCTTTTGACAGTTGGTGGAACAACCGAAATACCAAGATGTACTACTTCGATCCTGCCGTTGGTCAGAGTTCAGTTAAACTACTCGTAGACCGCAACTCAGATGACCGTTACAGCGATCCCGGCAGAATTCAGGTGAAGCCTAATCAATATGGAGAAGATGCCATGATCTTGGAAAATGGCAGTATCTATTTGTTTGGTGAAGGGTTCTCGCAAAAGGGACAATTTCCTTTTATCAGCAAAATGAACCTCAAAACAGGAGAAACTAATCTACTCTACCAATCAGCATACACCGATAAACTGGAAACCCTTCAGTCATTTGTTGACATTAAGAAAGGAGAACTGCTTGTTCGAATAGAATCTGCTACAATGTACCCCAATTTCTATTTGTCCAACATACAAAAAAGATCCCGACCAACACAGCTAACTGATTTCAAAAATCCATTCGTAAAACTGAATGATGTTCACAAGGAGGTCATCAAATACAAGCGTTCAGACGGGCTTGAACTTTCGGGTACACTTTATCTACCCGCAGGTTTTGACCGAAAGACCAAAGAAAAGCTCCCAATGATCATGTGGGCCTATCCCAAGGAATTCAAAGACCGGTCGAGTGCCGGACAAGCAACAACTAATCCAAACCAATTCACGTTCCCAAGCTATGGTTCACCCATTTATTGGGTGACCAGAGGATACGCCGTACTGGACAATGCATCCTTCCCAATTGTGGGAGAAGGTGATGCCGAACCCAATGACAGCTTTATCACTCAACTGATCGACAACGCGAGAGCAGCCATTGATGCCGTTGACTCCATGGGATTCATTGATCGCACGCGAGTGGCTGTGGGTGGCCATTCCTACGGAGCTTTCATGACCGCCAATCTCCTCACCCATTCTGACTTGTTTGCTTGTGGCGTCGCGCGGAGTGGGGCGTACAACAGGACGCTCACACCGTTCGGTTTTCAGAGCGAGGAGCGAAATTACTGGGAAGCACAAAACGTCTACAATGAGATGTCTCCTTTCATGACCGCGCACAAAATGGATCATCCCTTGCTACTTGTACATGGTGAATCAGACAACAATCCGGGTACTTTCACCCTTCAAAGTGAGCGTTATTTCAATGCACTTAAAGGGCTCGGAAAACCCGCCAGACTTGTTATTCTTCCCAAGGAAAGTCACGGTTATGTGGCAAAAGAAAATATCTTACATCTGCTTTGGGAGCAGGATCAATGGTTTGAAAAATACTTGAAGAAAGAAAAATGATCTTACAAAAAGATTAAGACCAATATCCAATACTGGTATAGATGAATAAAAACCCATGCAGCATAGTTTTCTGAAGCCTCAGAAAACACGTTTAGGATTGCCGGTACCCGTTGTAATCTGCTGTTCGATATGCTCTCTTTCCGAACTAAAATCAGGTCGGAATGCAGCCCGCCATTGTTTACCTGAGACTTTCCTGATGGTCATAAAAGTAAGCTTCAAGAATGAAACTGCATGGGCTCCGCAAAGCGGATGGGGTCACTGCACCTAACTCAGAGGTTGTACCCGTTCAACAAAGATACATGCTTTTACGTCTAAAGTGTGTTCAGTGATCAACCTTTCGGCAGAAATCTTTTATCTTCGTCGCCATGCAGTCGATCAAAAAGTTGTTGTATCGTATCCTTTCTGAAAAACAGTACCTACGTTTACTGCACAGGGTTTTCTACCTCTTGTACGATCTTGGTTTGCTCCGGAATGATAAGCGCTTCAAATACCATTACGCAGTAAAAAAGTTGATCAAGCCTGAATACACAGTCGTTGATATCGGTGCAAATCTGGGGTATTTTTCACGGAACTTCGCTCGACTTGCACACAGGGGAAAAGTCATTTCTATCGAACCTGTACCGCAGTTCTTTGAAATTCTCGACCATTTCATGCGCAAGTATCCGAATTCAGAGCGGTACAATGTCGCACTGGGAAACGAAGAAGGCTCGATCACGATGGTGCTGCCCAAATCGAATGGGATGATCCGAACTGGTCTCCCCCATATCGCGGAAAGCGAGGAAGAAAAGAAACTACACGACACCAGAGAAGTGAAGATTGTCAAAGGAAGTGCATTACTTTCAAAATTGGATCGACTGGATTATGTGAAATGCGACATCGAAGGTTATGAGCTGAATGTTTTTCTTGAAATCTGGCCGTTAATCGAAAAATTTAGGCCGGTTGTACAGCTCGAGATTGCTGAGAAGAATCGCGAAGAAATGCTGACCATGTTTGGACGACTGAATTACCAACAGTTTGGGATCGTAAACTTTAAGCTTATTGAAGAATACGGATCACAACAGGAAGAGGGCGATTATTTACTGATTCCATCCGAACATGTGAACTCAGTGCGTGAAATACTTGACTAGATCTCACTAAACATGACCAACTAATACCATTTCCAATAGTATGAAGCTGACCAGAACTATCCTCTCCATCGCAATTGGATTGATCATCGGAAACATTCTAAACATGTGTATTATCATGACAAGTGGTTCGATCATCCCTCCACCGCAGGGAGCTGACGTCACAACCTATGAAGGATTGAAAGCCACAATGCATCTATTCGAACCCAAGCACTACATACTGCCTTTTTTGGCGCATGCGCTTGGTACTCTCACCGGATCACTTACCGCTGCGCTTATTGCTCAAAAAAACAAAATGGTCTTATCAATGATCATCGGAGCCATCTTCCTAATTGGTGGTATATGGATGGTTTCGATGGTTCCATCTCCTCTCTGGTTCACAATCACAGATCTGACGCTTGCCTACATTCCGATGGCCTTCATTGCCGGAAAGTTAGCCTCAAGAAAATGGAGATGAATGATCGGGTTTTAACTTTGAGCACCTAATTTCTTTTGTTCAGCCATTTCCTCTTTCAGACGCTTGATCTCTTGATCCTTCTTTTTAAACCTCCTGTAATCGAAGATCGATGAGATGATCAATCCTACAACCATGCTGATCACGATCAATACCGTTTGAGGAAGCGCCACTTTTGTAAAGATCAGATGCAACTCAACCGACTGCCAGTTGAAAACAGAAAACAATGTAGCCAGTATCACAAGTATGATCTTCAAAACAAACTTGACTTTGCCCACTCCGGACAAGCTTTCCCAATATTCTTTCAGCTCAAGCATATCTTCACTTTTCTTTTGAACAAATATGTAAAAAATATCTGTGCGTAAGTGCCAAATTTCAAATCGTTTGACGGAGAGTTTACAAAATCTTTGCTTTATCTTTACCGCGTTTTAAAGAATAGACATGGCAACTACAGCAGACATCAAGAACGGTTTGTGTATCAAGCACAACGAGAAGTTATTTCAGATCATCGAATTCCAGCATGTAAAACCAGGAAAAGGTCCTGCGTTTGTTCGAACCAAAATGCGTCAGATCGAAAGCGGAAAGGTTCTTGATCATACTTTTTCAGCAGGGCACAAGATTGAAACCGTCCGTATCGAGAACCGAGAATACCAGTACTTGTACCAGGAAGGCAATGACTATATCTTCATGAATAATGAGACATTTGAACAAGTCAATATTCCTGCTAAAATGATCGAAAAACCATTGTTTTTAATGGAAGGAATGACTTGTAACATTCTCTTCCATGCCGAAGAGGAAACTCCTCTCGTAGTAGAATTACCAATGTATATCGTTTCTGAGGTCACTTATACTGAACCTGGTGTTAAGGGAGATACGGCTACAAATTCCATGAAACCGGCTACCATCGCAACTGGTGCTGAGGTACGTGTTCCATTGTTCATCGACAATGGTGAAGTGATCAAGATCGATACACGCACCGGGATCTACGTAGAACGCGTTAAAAACTAATCGACTTTTTTTGACATTACATAAAGGGATCCCAAGGGTCCCTTTTTTATTGAGACATGCCTTTCGTTCAAATTCACGATACTGCGCTTCATTACGAGTCCATTCGAGTTGATAAGTCAACGGAGGATATCATCCTTATCTTTCTGCATGAAGCCCTGGGATCCATTCCTCAATGGAGAGGCTTTCCACAAGCGTTGTGTTCAGCTCTTGAAATGGACGGATTGACCTATGAACGTCAAGGTCATGGCCAATCAGGACACTTCTCCAAACAAAGGGATCATCGCTATCTGCATCACTACGCATGGCATGAGCTCCCCGCCTTTCTGGATGCAATTCTCGCAACAGATCAGAAGGTAATTCTAATCGGACATTCCGATGGTGGATCAATCGCATTGCTTTACGGTGCAAAATACCCTAAAAGAGTAAAAGCCATCATTACCATAGCAGCGCATGTTATCAATGAACCGGAAACGATCGCGGGGATCGGACCGGCAGTTAACGCATTTAAGGCAGGTAAACTCGAAAAGCTGCGTTCATTTCATGGTGAAAAAACTGACGCACTATTCTACGCTTGGGC
>Ga0315902_10013023_pt1 | contig 10787 bp, 8 predicted proteins | sample LakEriMetagenome_9_FD_203523 | JGI IMG/M metagenome (GOLD analysis project Ga0315902, IMG submission 203523) | Freshwater fungal communities from buoy surface, Lake Erie, Ohio, United States - Buoy 12 MA117 | ecosystem: Environmental > Aquatic > Freshwater > Lake > Lake biofilm | place: USA...
AGCGCAGGCAGGATGCCGAAGCGCAGGCAGGTCCGAGCGAGCGGAAGCCAGGATGGCTGAAGTGAGCGTCCGGCGAGACGGTACGGGGTAACCCCGAGCCGGCGCGCGCTGACCAGACGATACGATGAACCGGATGGAACCTCACCGACTCACCGACAGCCCGTGGTTTTGGGCGCTGCTGTTCTCGCTGATGGCGCTTGCCGGCATAGGGCTCATCGCGCCCAAGTTCGATGTGCGGCAGCGGCAGATCGAGGGGCGGTATCTCGGGCGGGAGAAGGCGGCCCAGGAGCGGGCGCGCCGGTCGGCTGGGCTGGATCCGGTCGATCTCGCCGCCGAGGCGGTGGAGCGGGAGGTGGTGGCCCCGGGCCGCATCGTGCCGCTGTGGACGCTCGCCGTGGCGGCCGGGGTGGCAGCCGCGGGGTCGGCCGTCATGCTGCGGCGCGAGTGGGCTTCTCGTCGCTAGCGGGAGCGGCCGGCAGGTCGTCCGTCAGCCCTTGTCGGCGCATCTCCGCCCAGTCTTCGGCGGTGGGCTTGGCCATGGTGCCGAACACGTAGTCGCCGACGAGCAGGAACACGTTGAAATTCTTGGCGGGATAGCGGTGGTGGAGGTAGTGATGCCGCGCGAGCTTCTTGAAGAGTCGCGACTGTCCGAAGAACCGGCCCTTGGGCTGGTGCATCTCGAGATGCACGTAGTTCCACGTGAGGTGATGGAGCACGACCACGATGGGAAACATGATCGCGCCCACGATCGTGAACGGGGAGAGCACGAGCGCGAGGGGGAGCGATTCGATCAGACCCTCGCGGGGGTTGAGCCGGATACCCCGGTCCTCGCCGGGTGGAAGCGGTTCGTCGTGAAACTCCTCACGGTATTGCACGTGGTGCTCGAGCGCGTGGCTCGTGAATATCTTGGTGCGCGCCCGGACATTTTTGAACAGGAAGAACTTCGGCTTCCGGTGCATCAGCTTCGCGTGGACCTGGTGTTCCACGAGCGACATGAGCATGGACAGGCCCACGAACCAGGCGACGATCTGCAGGGCGAGCATCATGGGGGCACCTTGGTGTGTCGGAACACGGAGAAACTGGCCGCCTTGGGCAAAGTGACGGTGCCGATCCCGGGGGACTGCGGGGGGAGATGTACCAGACGCTCAGGCCCGTGTCGCGGGCAGTTTCACGGCGGATTCACCCGATGATCGAGCGGCGGCGGGCGACGTAGTCCCAAATGACGAATCGGTCGAGATCGCGGCCGGCCGTGAAGAAAACCCGCCCCCGGGCCGTTTCGGCGAGCCGGTAGGCAAACTGGATGTCTTCCCGCGACTGCGACCAGCCCGAGAGCAGGAACACGTTCACGGTGATTCCCTCCCGACGGCAGGCCTCCGCCTCGCGGATCGTCGCCTCTTCCGTGCGAGGGTGGGGCGGATAGAGCAGGAACAGCTGGCTGCCCTCGAAGTGCGCGGTCGGCAGGCCGTCGGTGATGATGATCACCTGCTTGTTGGGCGTGTCTTGCCGGGCGAGGTGCTGCCGCGAGAGCTGCAGGGCGTGCTGGATGTTCGTGAAGTGCGGCGGCACGTCGCTCTCGGAGATCGCGGGATCGCTCATGTCGGCCCGCAGCCGGACGACCGAATCGAAGATCGTCACCGGCTTGGGCATGAACGACACGACTTCACTCGCAGGCCGTGGCTTCGCGAACGAATACATTTCGATGAACTGGAGAAAGTCGCCGGGATACTCCCGCTGCACGAGCCCCTGGAGGGCGAGCGCCATCCGCTTCACGTTGATGTAGGTGCCGCCGTAGCGCATCGAGCCGCTCATGTCGAGGACGACGGTCGTGGCGCACTTGGGCGTGTTGCGGGTGCGGTGGACCTCGATGTCGCGTTGCTGGAGCCGGAGCGGGCCCGCCGCCCGGTCGCCCGCCTGCCGGAGCATCGCGTTGACGAGCGAGCCGGGGATGTCCATGTGGGCCACCGAGTCGCCGAACTCGTAGGGCCGCGTGGGCACGAGCTCGACGGCGCCGTCGCCCGGTACGCCGTTTTGATGTCGGCCCGTGCGCGAGGGGGCGAGCGCCGAGAAGATCTTTTCGAGCAGCTTGCCCTGGAACACCCGTAGGGCCTTGGGCGTGAGCGAGTAGCCCCGCTTCGTCTTCTCGAGGCCCTGCTGGGCGGCCATCTGCTCGACGAGGTCTTGCACCTGCCGCTTGAGCCGGTCGAGCTCGTCGAGGTCGCCCGACTCGACGAATTGCCCGAGCGCCTCCATGTCGATGAGCGCGATCTTGGCGTTCTTGCGTGCCTCCTCGAGCTGCGCGAGGAGCTCGTCGATCGTCTCGAGCTCCTCCTTCACCTCGAGGGCTTCCGACACGGAGAGCTTCTCGCGGCCGGTGAACTGCCATTTCGCGGCCAGCTCGTCGACCTGGTAGACGTCGCCGAGCCGGTCGATAAGGGTCACGAGGTCCGCGGCGAATCGGCTCTGATCATTGCTCTCGGCATACCAGAGCCGTTCGAGCTGTCGGAGTTGCTCCTCGCGGACCGCCTTCTGAAACGCCTCACGGGCCTTCGCGGGCGGCTTGGCCTGCTGGGCGGCGTCGCGAAAGGCCCCACGGGCCTTCTTCCGCACGCCATCGGTCTCGTATCGCTCGAGAATCTTCCGCCGCCGCTCCTCGAGCTGCCGCTTGAGTGAATCGAGCGACGGCCCCAGTCCCTTGATCTGGTCGGGATCGAGGATCATCGCCTCGGCGAGCTGCTCCTCGGTGAGGTCGTCGATGCTGCCGTATTCGAGCAGGTGCTCCATCGCCGGCGACACGAGATCGGCGGCGGGCGGCCGCGGCGGCGGAATCCGCGCCGGGTCGTACCGCTGATACGTGTGGACGATCCCGCCGAGCGAGTCGCGCGTGGGCATCAGCGGAACCCTCGGGTGTCGTAGACGGTGTGGCCGTGCTCCTGGATCCGGGAGATGCGCTCGGTGGCGTAGAGGCCGGCGAGGACAAACTCGATGCAGCTCGCGCGGATGGCAGAATCCTTGGCGGCGTTCACTTCGAAGGCCTTCTCCCATACCGCGGGCACGTCGGCCAAGATCCCTTCGTAGGCGCTGCTCGGCACCATGTCGCCCACCTCGACCTTCACCCCCTGGCCGAACACCTTGCCGATCTCGTCGAGGCCGTGCTGCTCGACGTACTCCTCGAACACCGTCGCGATCGCCTCGGCGATCACGGCATCGAGCACCTGCCGCTCGCTCATCTGGTGGCTCCCCATCAGGTCGAGTTCCAGTTTGCCGAGGCTCGACGCATAGAGATGGCCGAGGTCGCTGATCCGCGGCACGGCCGGCTTCTCACCGAGCCGCACGCCCCGCTGCCGGGCGCTCGCCACGGCGGTCTTGAGATTGGCGATTGAAAACCGGGCACTCACGCCCGACTGCTGGTCGATGAACTTGCTCTTGCGGGCCGCGATCGTGATCTGCTCGAGTATCTCCCGCATGAAATACGGCACCACGACGGGCCACTCGCCGCCGAGATCGATAGCGGCTTCCTGCTCCGCCACCTTGATGCCGAGGTCGCGCTCGCGCGGGTAGTGGGTGTGGATCACCGCCCCGATCCGGTCCTTGAGCTGCGGGATCACCTTGCCGGAGCGGTTGTACGTGGAGGGGTTCGCGGAGAAGAGGAGCATCACGTCGATGTCGAACTTCACCGGATAGCCGCGGATCTGCACGTCGCGTTCTTCGAGAATGTTGAACATCCCCACCTGCACGAGCTCGTCGAGCTCGGGCAGTTCGTTCATCGCGAAGATGCCGCGGTGCATCCTGGGGATAAGGCCGAAGTGGAGGGCCTCCTCGCTCGCCATGCTCGTGCCGCCGGCGAGCTTGGCCGGATCGATCTCGCCGATGATGTCGGCGAACTTCGTCCCAGGCGCGAGCCGCTCCGCATAGCGTTCCTCGCGGGGCCACCAGGCGATCGGCACCTCGGCGGGATCGCGCTCGGCCACGAGCTGCTTGCCGACGCGAGTGATCGGCTTGAAGGGGTCGTCGTGGAAGGGAATCGCAGGGTCGTCGAGATACGGCACGAATTCGTCGAGGAACCGCACGAGCTGCCGCATCAGCCGGCTCTTCGCCTGCCCCTTCTCGCCCAGGAACAGCATGTCGTGCCCGGCGAGGAGCGCGACGTTGATCTCGGGAATCACGGTGTCGTCGTAGCCCACGATGCCGGGAAAGAGCTCGTCGCCCGTCGCGAGCATGCGCAGGAAGTTCTCGCGCACTTCCTCCTTCACGGTGCGGCTCTGCCAGCCGGAGGCCCGCAGGTCGGCGAGGTTTTTCGGAAGCGGGGCAGGGGCGGGCGGCATGGAAAAACTCCGGAGGAATGACTGATTGTAGCGCCTGGTTGTGCCGGGGCGCGCGCATGCCGTACAAACCGCCTCAATTCCGGGCTCTTCGGGAAACCCGCGTCGATGGATGCTCGCCTGCCGCTCGCCCGCGTGTACGCGCTGATGCCAGCCGCGGTCGTGCTGCTCGTATTTGGCGGTGTGCTTGCCAATGGCTGGGTCAACTGGGACGACCCGCTTCACGTGCTCGACAATCCGCGGCTCACGCGGCTCGACTGGCAGGGATTGGTGCACCTGTGGCGTGCGCCGTATCGGGGACTGTATGTCCCAGTCAGTTACTCAATGTTCGCCGTCGAGGCCGTGCTGGGCCGCGCCGTCTCGGGAACGACGACGCCGGCCGCGATCGTGTTTCATGCCCTGAGCCTTCTGCTGCACGGGGGCTGCGCGGTGCTCGTGGCGCGGCTGCTCGGCCGGCTCGGGGCGAGCTCCTGGGCGGCTGTCGGCGGGGCGGCCGTGTTCGCCGTCCACCCGCTGCAGGTCGAGTCGGTCGCCTGGATTTCCGAGCAGCGCGGCCTGTTGGCAGGATTATTCGGCCTGGCAGCAGTCGATCTGCTCGGGCGACGGGATGCTCCGAAAGCCGCCTGGGGCATGCGAGCCCTTGCGGCGACGGCGTGCTTCGTCACGGCGCTCCTCTGCAAGCCAACGGCGGTCGTCGTGCCGCTGCTCGCCGTCGTGATGGAGTGGGCCACGGGGCCGGCTGCGCGGTGGCCAACGCGGCGTTTCGCACCGCTGATCGCGGTCTGGTTGCTGCTGGCGGCCGGAATCGCCGGCGTCACGAGCCGGCTCCAGCCGGTCGATCCCGCCGTGGCCGGGCCGCTCCTCCTGCGACCGCTCGTCGCCGGGAGCGCCGTGGCCTTTTATGCGGTGAAGACAGTCGCCCCCATGGGCATGTGCATCGACTACGGGCTCACGCCACTACGGCTGCTCGCCGATCCGTGGGCGCTCATGAAGGCGCTGACCGTGGCCGGTGTCATTGGGGCCGTATTCGTGGTGCCACGGCTTCGCCCCGCCCGGTTGCCCGTGCTGCTGTTCGTCGTGCCGCTGCTCCCCGTGCTCGGGCTCGTGCCGTTCGCGTTCGAGGCGATCTCGACCGTGGCCGACCGCTATGCGTATCTGGCCATGCTCGGGCCGGCTGCGGCTGTCGCTGCGGTTTGCGGCACGTGGCGGAGTCGCTGGGTCGTCGGCATCGTGACGGCGATCCTCGTCATGCTCGCCGCCGCTTCGATCTGGCAGGTGCCCGTGTGGCGCGACTCGCTCGCACTCAACACCCACGCATTGGCCATCAACGGGGGCACTCGCGACACGCTCAACAACCTCGGCCTCGCCCTGCTCGATCGCGGGGCGTTCGAGGAGGCGGCCGACTGCTTCGAGCGGGCCATCAGTCATGACGACGGCTACCCGCGGGCGCACTTCAATCTCGGGCTCGCGTGGCACCGCATGGGACGTCTGGCCGACGCGGAGCGGGAGTATCGCGAAGCGATCCGGCTCGACGCGGCCTACGCCGTCGCCCACAACAATCTCGGAATTCTCCTTGGCCAGACGGGCCGGCTCATCGATGCTGCGAAGGCATTCCGGGCCGCGCTCGAACTCGACCCTGCGCTCACCGACGCGAGGAAGAACCTTCTCCGGCTGGAGTCGCTGGACGCCACCGGCCGCGGCGAATGACGGTCACTTCTCGATGTCGTTTTCGTCGAAGATGTAGGGCACAAGTTCGCTGCCCTTCTCGTAGCGTTCCCAGTCCTCGGCACGGAATGAACGCACTCGTTTGTTTGACGTCAGCATCTGGCCGTACACCCAGGGGGCAATCTTTTCGCTGAGAAACCGCGTGTGTCCGTCGCAGAACACGACACCAGTCCCGCCGGGATGCCGTGACGACGGATATCGGCTCCCCCAGTCGGTCTCGCTGAGCGGCCGCGTGTCTTCCGAGGTGTTGATGACCCGCTTCCCTTTCGGAGGTGCCTTGGTTTGATCACTCTTCGACGCCCGCAACTTTGGCGGATGGAGAATGAGATGAGTGGTGACAACGGCGTTGGCATCGGCAACCGCGGGCAGCGGATTCGCGGCCCATGAGGCGGCGGTCGGGGCTTGGAGGCCCGATCGCTCTGCCACGAGCAGCGTCGATCCCGTTCCGTCAGCGGCGCCAATTTGTGTCAACGAATTACGGGCGGCGTTGTAGCTGCCTGTGGTCGAGAGATACCACGCCCCAGTGTTGCCAGCGGCGTCGAGAAACACGCCGTCGCCGCGATACTGTTCGGTGTTGTTGCCGCCGTTGAGCAGCTCCGCACCCGTGCCTCCGTTGCCCATATAGCTCAGCGGCGATCCCGTGGACGCGTCGCTGCCTACAGACGGGCAGAGATATCCGGGAATCTTCTTCTTCGTCACGTCGTCAACGCCCGCGGCCGTCGTGAACGTTTCATACCAATTGTAGATCTCCCGCTGGTCGAAGAAGGGCAGAATCATCACGGTCCACGAGACCATCGCGTTCGGCCTGGTCGACACATCGGCCACCCTCGTCGACGTGAACGTGTCGAGCGGGTTCCGCCAGCCGGGCAGCACGGTCTTGTCGGCGTCGTACGTGATCAGGGCCTTGCCGATCTGCGAGAGGTTGTTCATGCACGAGCTGCGGCGCGCCGCCTCGCGGGCCATGCCGAGCGCCGGCAGGAGCATGCCGACGAGCACGCCGATGATCGAGATCGTGACGAGCAGCTCCACGAGGGTGAAGCCGGAGCCTCGGCGCGAACCATGAGCGTGGAACATAAGACACATCTCCCAGGAGGGCTGCTGCGGGCGGGTACCCGAAACATCGACGAAACCATACAACGTCCTCGTTAGGAAGCAGTGAGCGATGAAATGTGAGAAACCCGTGAGGGTGCCTGGGCAGCCTTTACATGCTGGAGGGGGCGGGGGATAACCCGGGAAGGCAACGATTTCACGGCCCGAGATGGGCATCCGGAGGGCGGCGCTCGGTGATCGCGGCGATCGACAACCCCTCGTTTCAGGCATTCCCATGGGTTGGGCTGGCGCTGTGGGCAGCCTTCGCGGCGACGGCGTTCGTGTGCGCGTCCGCCACGCGGTGGGTGCATAGCACCGGGCAGTTGCTGGAGATTCCCGGCACCGAACGCTGGGCCCTCATCCTCACCGCGTGCGGCGTGGCCCTGTTGGGCGGCTTCGCCGCTGCAGGGCCCGCGGCGATCCCGGTCGCCCTGCTTGCGGCCCTCGTAGCGCTGGTGGGGTTCGTCAAGAAGCGAGACGCCGTCGTTCCCGAGGCGCGGCGGTTTCTGGGGCGTGGCGGTTCCGCCAACATCGCCGCCGAGGTGCGCACGGCATTCAAGCGATCCGAGGAGCGGGCGCGGGCCACGAAGCAACCGGCGCCGTCGCTCACCGACCGGGTGAAGTCGCTTCTGGGCGCGATGAGCAAGCGGCGAGAGAAAGCCGTGGCGGTTGACGCGGGGTCGGGCGGTTCGCCGGGTGCCGTCGACGCGGGCACGTTCATGTTTCTCAAGAAGGACGGCACGCCCGCGATTGACACGGACGACCCGGAAGCGATGTCCGAGAACGTGCGCAACTCCCGCAAGATGCTCATGGCCGCGATGCGGGCCGAAGCGACCGACATCCACTTTGAGCCCCAGGAACAGCAGTATTTCACCCGCTTCCGGATCGACGGCGTGCTCCAGGACATCGGCAAGATGCCGATCGGCGAGGGGAAAGGCGTGGTTTCGACGCTCAAGGTCCTCTCCGACATGAACATCGCCGAGCGGCGCCGCCCGCAGGACGGCACCTTCGCCGCCACGCTCGACGGCGCGAAGTTCGATATCCGTGCGGCTTCCACGCCCACGAGCTACGGCGAAAAGATGGTGCTGCGGCTCCTGCAATCGTCGGGCGGCGTGATGAAGTCGGGCCTCGACAAGATCGGCCTGCGGCCGCAGGTGCTCAAGCGGCTCAATGAGATCATCCACAAGCCCTACGGCATGTTCCTCGTGGTGGGGCCGACGGGATCGGGCAAGACGACCACCGTCTACGCATCGCTCAGCGAGATCGACGCCCACAAGCACAACATCACCACGATCGAAGACCCGGTGGAATACCGGCTCGAGAACATCACCCAGATCGCGGTCAACACGCAGGCCGAGGTGTCGTTCGCGAACATCCTCCGGAGCGTGCTCCGCCAGGATCCCGACGTGCTGCTCGTCGGCGAGATTCGCGACAAAGAGACGGCCGAGATCGCCTGCCAGGCGGCTCTCACCGGGCACTTCGTGTTCTCGACGCTCCATGCCAACGACACCGTGGCCACGATCACGCGGCTCCTCGATCTCGGCCTCGATCCCACGCTCATCCAGACCGCCGTCACGGCCGTACTCGGCCAGCGTCTCGCCCGCAAGCTCTGTGAGAAGTGCAAGCAGAAGTGCGACCCGCCTGCGGGGCTGCTCAAGAAGTTCAAACTCCGGGATGGCGAGATCAACCACATCTACCGCGAGAAGGGCTGCGAGCACTGCCGGGGCACCGGCTTCAAGGGCCGCATGGGCATCCACGAGCTGCTCGTAATGAACGACGGGATTCGCGATTTGATCACGAGCCAGCCGGTGGTGGGCGATCTCAAGAAGGCGGCGATCGCCAACGGCACCCAGACGCTCCAGATCGACGGTCTCATGAAGGTGATCAAGGGGCAGACGAGCGTCAGCGAGATCCTGCGGGTGACCACCTGACAGGGTGCCCACGTCCTCATGTATGACCTGCTCGTCATCGCCGCTGTCATCGGATGTGCCTGGCTGGGGTCCACGAAGGGCCTGCACTGGGCGCTGGCCGTGACGCTGGAGCTTGGCGCCGCGTTCTGCGCGGCGGTCCTGCTCCATGAGCCGCTGGCCGGGTTGATCGCCGAACTGATCCGGCTGATCGCGGAGTCGTTTCTGCCGAGGTCCGATTCTTATGCATGGTTTGCCCTTGCATTGGCATTTGTGCTGCTCTGTTGGGCGCCGTTCATAGCCCTCGTGTACCTGTATCATCGCTCTGCCGAAGATCCCGTGGATCTGCCGCCCCTGGTGGATCGGCTTGGCGGCGGCCTAGTCGGACTCGTCGGTGGCGTGCTGTTTGCCGGTGCCGTGCTCGTGTTCCTTTCGATCCTCCCGCTTCCGCGCGTGCTCAAGCCGGCGCCGGGCCGGATGTTTCTGGACGTCGGGTCCTTGGCCCTGCGAACGGCGGCTCGCTTCGCCCCCGACAAGCACGAAGGCAGTTCGCTGCTGCTCGACGGCGAGCCTGCGTCGCGCAGATCGTCGCTCTCGGCAAAACTTTCGAATGAGCCGTGGTGTGACGTGGACGGCGACTCCACCCAGACCGAGGCCGACCGCTACCGTGACATCGACGGCAATGGGGCCTATACGGCGGACTTTTTTTTCGTCGACGTTGACGGTGACGGAATGCGGCGGATCGGGCTTATCGACAAATATGTGACTGGCTGCTGGGACTCGTCGCTCAATTCATCGCCCCGCGAACGCACCGACATCAACAAACCCGCCCCCGAGCAGGTGGCCGATGCGCCTGCCGCCGGCGGTGAGCCGGCCCCGGATGCAGGAAATGACGCCGCGCCGGAGTTCGAAGATGACTTTTGAACGATCCAGACTCTGCGGCGAGGAGCCCAGCCGTGGGTGGTTGCCCGCCTGGGCCGTCGTCGTGGCGGTGGCAGTGTCAGGTGTGGGAAATCCGGGGCGCGCCCAAGACGAAGGCGTCGACACCAAACGCCTGGTGCAATTGATCGACGCTGGCGAGTATCGCGCCGCAGTCGCCGAGGCGAAGGCGCTCGAGGAGACCGTGCGGCCGAAGGCCAAGGATGCCGCCTACGTGCCGCGGGTGCGGGCGGCGGTGGAGTTGTTGCTGACGCAGGGCACGCTCGAACGGCGCATGGGTGACCTCGACGCCGCCGAGACGACGCTCGGGACGGCGTTCAAGACCTACACGGACAGGGAGTTCCAGCGTCGGCTCGCGCTGGCGGCCCGCTCGGCTGGCGAACAGGCCGCGGCAGCGCTTGTCCCCTATGAACTCGTGTTCGTCGACCTGCTCGATGAAGGCATGGGGCTCGTGATCGACCGGCTGCGGCGCGACGGTGCCACCGCCGACCCCGAAAAACTCACCGTCTGGCTCGGGCAATTCGAACAACTCTCCGCCAAGGCAAAGGCCGCGCGGCAGGGGCTGGCCGAGCGGCTGGAGTCGGCGGGGCCGCCGCTTGCCCTGTCGCCGCAGGCTCGGGTGACGGCGAGCGAGATCGAGCCGCTCAAACTCGCCGGCTCGTTCTTGCTCGCACAGAGCCGCCTACCGGCCGCAGACAAGGCAGCTGCCGACGTGGGTGCCGGCAGGCGTCCAGCGCCCAAGAAGGCGCGGCAGGATGCCGTGGAAAGCCTCGCGCGGGCGGTCGAGGCGGGCGAGTCGCTCCTCCTG
>Ga0315902_10013024_pt1 | contig 10786 bp, 7 predicted proteins | sample LakEriMetagenome_9_FD_203523 | JGI IMG/M metagenome (GOLD analysis project Ga0315902, IMG submission 203523) | Freshwater fungal communities from buoy surface, Lake Erie, Ohio, United States - Buoy 12 MA117 | ecosystem: Environmental > Aquatic > Freshwater > Lake > Lake biofilm | place: USA...
TTGTCTGATCGGATCTCGTTTCGCGGCACGCTCCCCAACGATCGGCTTCGGTCAGCGATCGCCGCGGCCGACTGCGCCGTCCTGCCGAGCCGATTCGACGGCTGGGGCATGCTCGTCAACGAATCCCTCGCCGTCGGCACGCCCATTATCTGCACAACCGCGTGCGGCTCCGCATCCCTCCTCAATCAAATCTCCGCCCCCGAAAGCCCGGGGCGGAAGCCCCGGGATGAGCCCCGCCCGCAAATCGCTCTCCCCACCCCCGCCGCCCTCGCGTGCTCGCTTACTCACGCCCTTCGCGTCGGCCCGCCGCCCCACGAGCTTCGCCTCCGGCTCGCCGCTGCCGTCCGCGAGTGCGGCTCCGCCACGGCCGCCGCCCGCCGCTTTCTCTCCGCGATCGCCACCGCATGACAAGCCTCTCCAAGCTCTGGTCGATCCTCACGGCATCCGAAAAAGCTTCGGCCGTGGGCCTGATCTGCCTGATGCTCTTCAGCATGCTGCTTGAGATGCTGGGGATCGGGATCGTGGTGCCGGGTCTTGCGGCCATGGCTGCCGACCGTCCCGCAGCGCCCCCTCAGTTTGTCACCGAGTGGCTGAAGTGGCTGGGCAATCCGTCGCGGGAGAGCCTGCTCCTGATGGGTCTTGTGTTGCTGCTCGGACTCTATGCCTTTAAGGCCGCATTCGTACTGTTTGCAACCTGGCGGCAGCTGCAGTTCGTGGCGTCGCTGCAAAACCGTATCGCCCGCACGGTGTATTCCGCCTACCTCACCCAGCCGTGGACATTCCATCTCGAACGGAATTCCGGGGAGATGACCCGCAACATCAACGACATTGCCCCGTTCGCAACCACATGCGCGGTCGTGCTGGGGGCGATGGCGGAAGTGCTCGTTGTGGTCGGCGTGATGCTTCTCCTGCTCTGGGTAGAGCCGGTGGGCGCGATCGCGGTCGGGCTCCTCATGAGCACGGCCACCTACGCGCTCGACCGCGTCACACGGAAGCGGCTCGTCCGCTGGGGAAAACTCGCCCAGGAACACATGGGGCAAATGTTCAAGCACCTCTACCAAGGCTTGATGGGCGCCAAGGACGTGAAGGTACTCGGGTGCGAGGAATCGTTCATCGACCAATACTCCCAGCACCGCTCGCAACAGGTGCGGATGCACTCGCGGCAAACCTTTTTCAGCCAACTTCCCCGGCTTTGGTACGAGTTGCTCGCAGTCGCCGCCCTCTGCCTGCTCACGGCCGTGATGGTCTGGCAGGGCAAATCCACGCAGATGATGATCCCCACACTCGGCCTCTTTGCGGCCGCCGCATTCCGCATGCTGCCGTCCGTCAACCGGCTGGCCCTCGCCATGCAGTCTTTGCGGTACGCGCAGTCGAATATCGACATGGTTCATCGCGAGCTGACACTCTTGCCCGCGGAAATTCCAAAATCCAAAGGCCACTTCAAGTTTGCGGAGGTCATCCGCATCGAGGGCGTTTCCTACCGCTATCCCACGGGCCACACCAACTCGCTCGACGGCGTCAGCCTCGAGATTCCCCACGGCTCTTCCGTCGGCATCATCGGCGGCAGCGGCGCCGGCAAAAGCACGCTCGTTGACGTGGTCTTGGGCCTGCTTTCGCCCACAGGCGGCCGCGTGCTCGTCGACGGTCGCGACATCGCGACCAACATCCGGGGCTGGCAGGACGAAATCGGCTACGTGCCGCAATCCATCTACCTATGCGACGACACCCTCCGCCGGAACGTGGCCTTCGGCATTCCCGAGGAGCGGATTGACGACGCGGCCGTGCGACGGGCACTCAAGGCAGCCCAACTCGACAGCTTCATCGCAGAACTACCACTCGGCATGGAAACGATGGTGGGTGAACAGGGCGTGCGGCTGTCAGGCGGCCAGCGGCAGCGGATCGGCATCGCCCGCGCCCTCTATCACGATCCGCAGGTGATCGTCCTCGACGAGGCCACCAGCGCCCTCGACACGGAAACGGAAAAAGGCGTGATGGAAGCAGTCAACGCCCTTCATGGCCGTAAGACCTTGATCATCGTGGCCCACCGACTCTCCACGATCGCCGACTGCGACCGCATTTACCGGCTCGAACGTGGCAGGGTGTCGAAGACGGGCACGTTTGCGGAAGTTGTCGAGGGCTGACCGCGAATGCGTGTCGGCATTCAGATTCTCAATTACAACGGCCTTCGTTGGCTGCCCGGTGTTCTCGATTCCCTCAAACAGCATTGCGATGCCGACACACGGGTGTACGTGGTCGACAACGGCAGCACCGACGCAAGTCTCTCCTATGTCACCTCCCATCACCCCGACGTCACCGTCATTCCGCTGGGCGAGAATCTCGGCTACGGCGCCGCCTACACGCGCTCCATCCCTGCCGCATTCGCCGACGGCTGCGATTGGGTGTGTCTGCAAAACTCCGACACGCTCGTCACCCCCGGCTGGCTCGAGCCGCTGGCTCGCGCCGCAGCGGCCGATCGCCGCATCGGCATCATGGGGCCGGTCTTCTGGAAGTGGGATGCCGACGAGCCCAACTACTACATGCAGGGCCGCTGTCGCGACATGATTCCGTTCATGACCGACGCCAGCCATGCCGCGGTGGATCGTGACTGGATCGAGGGCAGTTCGTTCTTCATCCGTCGCGAGTGTTACGAGCAGCTCGGCGGCTTTGATCCGCTCTATTTCATGTATTGGGAAGACGCCGAATACTGCCGCCGGGCTCGGCTGCACGGCTGGCGGGTGGTCGTCGTGCCGGGTAGCATCTGTCGGCATTTCGCCGGGGGGTCGTCCGAGGTGAAGGGTCGAAGTTTTCCGTTGCTGCGAAATCATCTGCTCTTCGTGCTGAGCGACCCCGCCGACAGATTCATTCGAAACTGCTTCAAAACACTGCGCCTGTGGGCCACGTATCTCAAACAGACGGCGTGGACGAATCCCGATCGCGTTGAGTTTAGCCGCGTACTCCGTGCCGGCGGCTCGGCCATCGCACACATCCGTCGGTGCTATCAGTCGCGGCTTGCCGCCCTCCGCCCAAGGAAGCCCCTCGCGGAAGCGAGGGGATAAAACCGCTCTCAAACCCCCCTCACTCATGCCCCCCACCCCACGCACAATCGGCATCGTCGGTCTCGGCTACGTCGGCCTCCCTCTGATGCTCGCCTACTCCCGCGCGGGCGCCCGCGTGATCGGCTTCGACATCGATGTCTCAAAGCCCGAAAAACTCCTCCGCGGCGAGAGCTACATCAAGCACATCCCCGCGGCCGACGTCGCCGCCGCGGTCGCCACGGGCCGCTTCGACGCTACCACCGACTTCTCCCGCGTGGTCGAAACCGACGCCATCATCCTCTGCGTGCCCACTCCGCTCGATCATCACCTGGAGCCCGATCTTTCCTACGTCCGCAACACGCTCGACTCCGTCTGCCCCCACGTGCGTCCCGGTAGCGTCGTAAGCCTCGAAAGCACCACGTACCCTGGCACCACCGAGGAGGAAGTCGTCCCCCGCCTCACCGCCCGCGGGCTCGAGCCGGGAAAAACGGTGCACGTCGTCTATTCCCCAGAGCGTGAGGACCCCGGCAATCCCAAGTTCACCGCGGCCAACATCCCGAAGGTGGTGGGCGGCCTAACGCCCGCCTGCCTAGAGGCGGGCGTAAAGCTCTACAGCCTCGCCTTCGAAACGGTCGTGCCCGTCAGCTCCTGCAAGGTCGCTGAACTCACGAAGCTGCTTGAAAACATCTACCGCGCTGTGAACATCGGGCTGGTGAATGAACTGAAGGTGGTCGCCGACGCGATGAAGATCGACATTTGGGAGGTGATCCGCGCCGCGGCCACGAAGCCCTTCGGATTCACGCCCTTCTATCCGGGCCCCGGCCTCGGCGGCCACTGCATCCCGATCGACCCCTTTTATCTCACGTGGAAGGCCCGTGAATTCGGTGTAAACACCAAGTTCATCGAGCTAGCCGGCCAGGTGAACCGCGCGATGCCGGAATACGTTGTCAGCCGCACGATGCTCGCCCTCAACGAACGCGGCAAGGCTGTGAAGGGCAGCAACATCCTGCTGCTGGGCCTGGCCTACAAGGCCGACGTCGATGATATGCGGGAGTCGCCGACGTTCGAACTCATGGATCGCTTCGCGGCCCTTGGGGCAAACGTGAGCTACTACGACCCCCACATCCCGGAGATCGGTCCGACCCGCGAGCATGCCAAGTGGAAGGGCACCCGCTCCGTGGCGTGGATTCGTGAGACGATCACGGCCCACGATGCAGTTGTGATCTCCACGAACCACAAGGCCGTGAACCTCGTGGAACTAGCTGATTGGGCGAGCCTGATCATCGACACGCGCGATGCGATGCGCGCGAACCGTCCCGCCGCTCGCGTCATCAAGGCTTGACGCTATGTCGCTCAAAAGCCGTTCCCGACCGTCCACCGCCAATCGATCCTGTTGAAGCCTAGGTTCTTAATATTGTCGCAAGTCCCTTCTCGATCACAGCCTGGAGTAACCGCAATGAATTCTATCAGCTATGCGTCTCCACTGACATCTAGGTTCTTGGTCAAGTACTACCGCGCCCCAGAGCACCGGGCGAAGCAACGCTTGTGGCGATGGATTCGCCGCGCTCAAGGTTATTCCCGGCTTCAAACTCCATATCACGGTGGATGGATTACTCTCGATGAACGCGACCTACTTCAGCGTTGCATTCTTCGAGACGGCTTCTACGAACGCGAAGTCTGGGATTCGTTGCTACCACACGTGACAGCAAATTCATGTTTTTGGGACGTCGGTGCCCATATCGGAACCTTTTCTGTACTCGCTCTGAGTGACCCAAGAATCGTGAACGTCCAGGCTTTCGAGCCAAATCCTCGCACTCGCTCGATACTGTCACGACACGCAAAACTGAATCGACCGTCCATTACAGTTCATGGGTGCGCTGTTGGCGACGCGGACACGGACCTCGAGTTGAATCTTCCGCCCGATGAAAATACAGGTCTTGCATCATTATCCGAGTCCTTTGGCGGGGGCACGGTCAAGGTTCCCGTGCGAACAATCGACACTCTCATTTACGTCGATCGATTGCCGCCACCGTCGATCCTAAAGATCGACGTGGAGAATTGGGAGGAGAACGTGCTTCTAGGGGGAAAACGCTTTATGGCTGAAAATCGTCCAAAAGCGATCGTCTTAGAGGCGGCATGCGACCCAACCGGCGGGTTCGCAGCCCCCACACTTGAGCATGCAATTCGCTCTATTGGCTTTCGTGCACAACGAATATCTCGACCCGATGGTCACTTGGAAACGCGAGAGAACTATCTCCTGACGCCGCGAGATCGATGAAACTCCTCATTGTTGCAACCTGGTTTCCATCGCCCGATTCACCGCTCAATGGAATCTTTATCGAGCAACAGGCTCGTGCCCTCTCGCGGTTTCACGACGTAACCGTCTTGGCGCCCGTCTATAGCGGCGATGTTAAACAAGTGGCGATGAAACCCGAGGATCGCCAGGGGTTACAGGTTTTGCGTGCTCTGATTCCCACGGGGCGGGCTGCGCTCGTTCGCGGGTACGCCGCTGCCGTTGCGAACGTGACCCGCTCCATGGGCGCTGATGTTGTGCATGCGCACGTTACGAATCCCGGCGGTGCAGCAGCGGCAATTGCGAAATTTGTGACGCGGCGACCTCTCGTGATCACGGAACACCGCGGTCCATTTTCCGCGTGCATGACGACGGCACGCGATCGCACGCTAATGAAGACCGCACTTTGGCTGGCTGATGCCGTCGTGGCAGTCAGCACATCGCTGCGAGACACGATGAGAACATATGGCATCACGAGGAATATCGATGTCGTGCCAAACGTCGTTGACACCGACCTTTTCCGATTCATAGAACGACGCTCGCCTGAAGCGAGGCCGTTTCGCGTGCTGTTCGTTGGGCGACTGAATGACGAGCAGAAAAATCTGCCGAGCCTTATACGCTCCATAGCGTCGCTGCAGCACAAAACTACGTACACACTTACGGTCGTTGGGGATGGAAAGTACCGCCCGATATATCAAGCACTTTCCCGCGAGCTAGGCATCGGCTCCCTCTGTGAGTTCATTCCGCACCTATCGCCCGCAGCTTTGAACGAGCAATTTCAGAGCCATAACGTTTTTGTACTTCCAAGCCTTGGAGAAACTTTTGGCTGTGTTCTAGCGGAGGCGATTGCGGCGGGTTGCCCTGTCGTGGCTACAGACTGCGGCGGCCCCAGAGACATTGTGAACCAAGACACCGGCCTACTCGTTCCCATGAACGACGATGCGGCACTCCAGGCTAGCATCGAGGCCGTGTGCAACCGGCGTGAGGGATGGTTTGGGGCTGATCTCGCGAAGTACGCGGAAACAAAGTTTGGTGCTGAGGCCGTGGTGGCTCAACTTGATGCTATTTATCGCCGAATCGTTAAGGGGTAGTTGCCAGAAAAGCTTCTCAGCCATAAGCACCGCAGGTGTACGAGCTTCGCCCGATCGCGATAAAATCTGCTGTCTTCACACCAATCGTTCGTTTCGCTGCAGAGCGCCCCAGGAAAATCGTTGCTAATAAGAAAATGCCCGCTGCGTAATTTAGTTCGCACAATCGCTTTAGCTTTCATTTACCACATCGCTTTCTTCACTCTTAGCCTTGGTTGCGGCCAAACCGCGGCCTTCGATTATCAACGCGAGGTTTTGAAAGAGTCTTGCACAAAAATACTTCAGCGACTCCTTCCTCCTGATCTTCGAGAACCCCAAGCGTTTCGCGGCGGATTACCTGACCGCGCAGCCCTACCCCTACGCGATTATCGACAACGTGTTCAAGCCTGAACGGCTGCGCGAGGTGGTTGCCGAGTTTCCCGACCTAGCCCGGCGCAAGAAGACGGAGGTTTTCGGCAGCACCAGCGAGAAAAAGATCGCGTCGGTTGGCGAGGAGCAGTTCAGCGATCACTCGCTCGCGATCATGCACTTTCTGAACTCGCTTCCGTTCCTGCAGTTCCTCAAGCAGCTTACCCGCATCCCCAACCTTATTCCTGATCCTCATTTCATTGGCGGCTGTTTTCACGAGATCAAGCCCGGCGGATTCCTCAAGGTGCACGTAGATTTCAACAAGCACTACGGCAACAAGCTCGATCGGCGGCTCAACGCGCTGATCTACCTCAATGAGGACTGGCAGGATTCGAATGGAGGCCACTTCGAGCTTTGGAACGACGACATGACGCAGTGCGTGAAACGCGTACTGCCTGTATTCAATCGCTTGGTGATCTTCTCCACGATTCCCGGCTCATATCACGGCCACCCGGATCCACTTACGTGTCCTCCCGATCGGAGCCAGCGCTCGCTGGCGCTTTACTACGACACCAATGGCCGGCCTGACGAAGAGGTGAGCGACGCTCACTCCACGGTCTGGAAGGCCCGCAAGGGAATTGATGCAGCACCCTCGGTGATGACCATTGTCAAGCAAGGGGTGCGGACAGCGGTCAAGGAGCTTACTCCCCCAATTCTGCTACGACTTGTTAAAAAACTGCGATAAAGCCACCCACCCTTCTTCCTTTTTCTTTACATGAACATTCTCGGCATCCACGACGGTCATAACGCTTCTGCCTGCTTGGCCATCAACGGCAAGATCACGGCCGCGCTCCAAGAGGAGCGCCTACGGCGGGAAAAAAACTTCGCGGGGTTTCCCTCGCAGTCGGTCGACCGCATGCTGCGGGACGCGGGGCTCTCGACGAGCGACCTTGACGCTGTCGCAATCTCTGGCCACGAGATGCCTGATCAGAACACTCGCGACAGCCGTTTGGCGATGTATAGGCGGGTCGGAAAGGCTCCCCCGTCGCAGCATCCATCGGCGGCGGATGTCGGGCTGGCTGCCCTGAAGAAGACGATCAAGGCGGGCGTGAAGAGCGTGATCGGTTCGACCCCGCCCGTCGAGCCACTCGAGGCTCGGCTGCGGAAGGTGGTTGAATACGGAATCCCACGTGAGCGAATCAAGGTGGTCGAGCATCACCTTGCGCATGCCGCGGCCGCCTATCACGGCCTTGGTGACTACGACCACGAGATCCTCGTGCTCACGAACGACGGCGAGGGAGATGGCATCTGCGCCAGCGTCAACATCGGCCGTAACGGCACGCTCGAGCGGGTCGGCTCGGTGCCCAGGTCGGAATCGGTTGGCAATCTCTACGCAGTCATCACGTTCCTGCTTGGAATGGTGCCTCTCGAGCACGAATACAAACTGATGGGCATGGCGCCCTATGCCGACGAAAAGCGGGCCGCGGCGTTGGCGGCAAAGTTCCGCGGCCTCTTTACGTTCGACGGCGTCGCACCTTACGGCTGGCGCCGTGCAGGTAGCTGCCCGGACTTGTTCTACAGCTACGGTTTCATGCGGGAGATGCTCGAATTCGAGCGGTTCGACACGGTCTGCGGCGGGCTTCAGCGATTTGTGGAGCAAATGCTGCTCGAATGGGTTCGCAACTGCATTCGCGCAACGGGCATTCGTCGACTCGCGCTCAGCGGCGGTGTCTTCATGAACGTGAAACTCAACAAGGCGATCATGGAGTTACCCGAGGTTGACGACATCTTCATCTTCCCTTCGTGCGGTGACGAAACGAATGCGATTGGCGCGGCCATGCACGTGGCCGCCGAGTCCGCTGGGGCAAAGGCCGTGGCTCCGATCCGTGAGTTTTATCTAGGCCCCCGCTTTTCCAGCGACGACGCCCGTCAGGCGATCGAGGAGTTTCGGTTTTCCGGGCCCGTCGAATACAAACGGATCGACGACATCGAGGCGAGGGTCGCAGAGTTGCTCGCGGGCGGCCAAGTCGTGGCCCGGTTCAAGGGCCGCGAGGAATTCGGGGCCAGGGCGCTCGGCAACCGCTCGTTGCTGGCCGACCCCTCGAATCCGGATGTCGTCAAGACGATCAACAATATGATCAAGTGCCGCGACTTCTGGATGCCATTCGCCACCTCGATGACCGACAAGCAGGCAGAGCACTGTCTGGTGAACCCCAAGCACATAGCCTCGCCGTACATGATCCTCACCTTCGACTCGACCGCGATGATCCGCGACTATAAGGCCGGCGCGCATCCATACGATCTGACTGTCCGGCCCCAGGTCGTGTATCAGGACTGGAATCCCGATTACTACCGCCTCATCGAGTGCTTCCAAGAGAAGTCGGGCAAGCGGGGTGGCGTTCTGAACACCTCCTTCAATCTTCACGGCTTTCCGCTCGTGAGCACTCCGTCGGAGGCTCTCGACGTGTTCGAGCGGTCCGGCCTGCGTCACCTGGCCGTCGAAGACTGGCTCGTCAGCAAGACCGCCTGAGAATGTGCGGTATCTGCGGCATCTTTAGGTTTGATGCGGCGCCGGTCGATGCGGCCGCGCTCCACCGGATGGTCCACGCGCTCGCCCATCGCGGCCCCGATGATTCGGGCGTGGAGCAGTGGCCTGGCATTGGCCTCGGCCACACCCGGCTGTCGATCATCGACCTCTCGGCGGCCGGGCACCAGCCGATGAGCAACGAAGATGGCTCGTTGTGGATCGCCTACAACGGCGAACTCTACAACGTTCCCGAAATCCGCGCTGCCCTGCGCGGTAGCCACACGTTCAAGTCGCACACAGACACGGAACTCGTCTTGCATGCATTCGAGGAGTGGGGCCCCGACTGCGTCGATCGGTTCAACGGTATTTTCGCATTTGCGATCGTCGATGTGCGCAACCGCCGGCTCTTCGCCGCCCGTGACCAGTTGGGCGTCAAGCCGTTTTATTACGCCGTCCACTCCGGCTCGCTCGTGTTCGCCTCGGAGGTGAAGGCGCTGTTTGCCGGCGGGGTGCCGCCTCGGCTCGCCCGGGAACAGATGGCGGAGTTCCTGATGTATGGCTGGAACGTGGGCGAGCGCACACTCTTCGCCGACGTCCTGTCATTGGCACCCGGCCACAGGCTGTCTTTCGATCCTCAGCGTTCGCGACAGATCACGACTGAGTGCTACTACAGCCCGTTCCGCAAAGTGTCGGCATCGCTGCACGCGGAACTGGCCCGATGCTCCGACGCTGAGCTCATTGACCGTTGCGACCAGCTGCTCAAAGAGAGTGTCGGGCGGCAAATGGTGAGCGATGTTCCGGTGGGTACCATGTGCAGCGGCGGAGTTGATTCCAGTCTGATCACGGCGCTCGCCGTGCAACGCAGCCGCGACACGAGCATCTACAACGTCAGCATCGCCGACTCGCCCGAGTTAAGCGAGGAGCGGTATGCCAAGCAGGTGGCACAGCATCTTGGTGTGACGATCAACTACCACCGCCTCGACCGCGACAACTTCCTCAGAAACCTCATCGACACCATCTACCACGCTGATTTCCCAATCTACAACCTCAACGCCGTCGCGGTGTTTCAGATTTGCCGGATGGCTCGCGAACAGGGCGTGAAGGTACTGCTGGCAGGAGAAGGAGGCGACGAACTGTTCGGCGGCTATGCCTGGAGGCATGAGCGGCTGTATCGAAACGTCCGCTGCCGCCGCCGTTTTGGCCGGATTCTGAATGGATTGCTCTCCCGCACGGCCGACCTTGCGACGATCGCCGACGACGGCTTGTTTCTGCCTCATTTCCGGACGACGAGCGGGGACGTGGCGGCCGCACTGCACTTTGCCTCGGGTTTTTACTCCCGCTCGCTGCGATGGCAGGAAGCGCTCGCTACCTATTCCTTCCTCGAATTGCCGGAGGAACAGTATGCGCAGGCCGCGATGCTTTGCGACGTGCGGGAATACCTCGAACATCTGCTGAACCGCGAAGACAAGCACTCCATGCAAACGTCAGTCGAGTG
>Ga0315902_10013025_pt1 | contig 10785 bp, 8 predicted proteins | sample LakEriMetagenome_9_FD_203523 | JGI IMG/M metagenome (GOLD analysis project Ga0315902, IMG submission 203523) | Freshwater fungal communities from buoy surface, Lake Erie, Ohio, United States - Buoy 12 MA117 | ecosystem: Environmental > Aquatic > Freshwater > Lake > Lake biofilm | place: USA...
ACGAAAGGCTGGCTTACCCTGACGCCGCTGTCGTAAGCGGTGTGGGCGCGCACTTTGCCGCCTGCGCTGGCAATGCTGAACACATTCTCCGTTCCTTCCGCCATTTTCCGCTCCAGCGGTGGCCTGTTGGAAACGAAAAACAGTCGTTGTCCGCTCGGGTCGAGTCGCAAGGAATGATCGAACCAGGCATCATCCGTGAGCCCGACATATTCGCCACTGTTCAATTGAAAGCTGTACAGATCGCTTTGGCCATTGCGCACGGCGCTGAGGTAGATGCGCCCTTCTTCGGCATACACGAAATCGCTGAAACCGGTGAAGCCTGCAATTTCCCAACGCTTGCGTGTGCCGTTTCCAAGCGGCAGTTCCAGCAATTCATACCGGCCTTTTTCATCCGTAATAATCCCCAGACGCTTGCCACCCGGATGCCAGGCAATGATCGGAAACTGATAATCCGGAATCTGGTTCAATACCTTGTAGCCGCCTCGGTACAACAATTGGGTATGCTTGTTCCGCGTGTCGTATAACCAAACCCGGTAACTGCCTTTATCGTGGGTTACGACGGCCAGGTTTTTTCCATCCGGACTGATCTTGAATTGTGTATTGCGCAGCCGGGTGAGCCGTTCGGGCGTGTTTTCGCTGCCTTGTGGCAGGCTGATACCCTTGGGTTCGTTGGCATAAACGCCTTTGTAATGGTCGCGCCATGATTGAATCAGTTCACCGAGTCGTTGCTGGGTGACGAAGTATACAGCGCTTTCCACGCTGCGGGTGATGCGGGTCATGTAGATCACATTGGTCAGTGCGTCCTGACCGTATTGTTCCATGATGTATTTCCAGAGCGAATGCCCGGCCAGTTCGGTCTCTTCTTCGTTCAGTGAATTGAAATGGCGGAAGCGGTCGATCCCCGTGGCATCGCGCATGCGGTTGTCCATTTCGGCATTCCATTCTTCCCCGATATAACTCTTGAGACCGGCGATAAACCAGGGCGGTAAAACCAGCAGCGCTGAATTCTGGATGCGCTCCTGCAGGGTTCCGCCAAACATCATTTCGCGCAAGAGGATATCGGTGATACTCGAACGGATCTGCCGGTTCAGGAAGTGGTAGTCGCCGTTGAAGTAAATCGCGGCCTTATCGTCGGGGATGACGGTATAACCGCCGGCATCGAATTGCGGATTGCTGTAGCCCAGGTTGCTCTGCCGGTATTCGTTCAGGTTGTTGAATACCATCAATTGCATGGAGCCGCTGAGGCGGTAAGCCAGTATTTTCTCCACACGGGGCAGCACATCGCGTGCCATCTCGAGGGCATTCCGCGCCAGCGCTTCACCGTCCGAATAAAAGTAGACATCGATGTTCCGGTCGGAATAGAATTTCCAGTCGAAACGCGTGAACTGAACACGGTTCTGGCCGAATTCAGCATAGACGCCCTGTGCGGAGAGCCGTGTCGTGCAACACAAGAAAATCAGGAATAAGCGTAACCACTGCACTTTTCAAAGTTAATACGCATTGACCATCTGCGGACTTTCGCGCCCATCGGCATTGTGTAACTTTGCGACATGCAGGATATCCTGAACCGCCGCGCCAACACTTCAGCCGAAGCCATTGCCCTCGAAGAACATTACGGGGCGCATAATTACCATCCTTTGCCTGTGGTGCTCACACGCGGCGAAGGCGCTTATGTATGGGATGTGGAAGGCCGCCGTTACCTCGATTTCCTCGCCGCTTACAGTGCCGTAAACCAAGGCCATTGCCATCCGAGGCTGGTAGAGGTGATGCGCGAACAAGCCGGTCGGCTCACCCTTACGTCGCGTGCGTTCCATAACGACTTGCTTGGAAAGTATGAAGAGTACATCTGCCAGTTTTTTGGCTATGAGCGCGTATTGCCCATGAACACCGGCGTGGAAGCGGGGGAGACCGCCATCAAGTTGGCCCGCAAATGGGCTTACGAAGTAAAAGGTGTTCCCGATGGCCGGGCCCGCGTGGTCTTTGCCGATAACAATTTCTGGGGAAGGACGCTGGCTGCTGTCAGCAGTTCATCCGATCCGGAAACTTACACGCATTTCGGGCCTTATATGCCGGGCTTTGAACGCATCCCTTACAACGATCTCGACGCGTTGGAAGAAGCCATCAGCGACCCCGATACCGCGGCTTTCATGGTAGAACCCATACAAGGCGAGGCCGGCGTGATCATTCCCGACGCAGGCTACCTGCAAGGCGTGAGGGCTTTGTGCTCCAAATACAATGTGCTGTTTATTGCCGACGAAATTCAGACCGGACTTGGTCGTACAGGCAAGATGCTGGCTTGCGACCACGAAGGGGTGAAGCCGGATATGTTGTTGCTGGGGAAAGCCCTTTCGGGAGGTATGATGCCGGTTTCGGCCGTGCTCAGCAGCCACGAAATCATGAATACCCTGCGACCCGGTCAGCACGGCAGTACCTTCGGTGGCAATCCGCTCGCCTGTGCACTGGCGATGGAAGCATTGCAGATACTGAAAGACGAGAAACTTTCCGAGAATGCAGCAGTCATGGGCGATTTGTTCAGGAAGAAACTGGCAGAACTGGCTGTACCCGGTCTCAGCGGTTTGCGGGGGAAGGGCCTGATGAGTGCTGTGGATGTAGAGCCCGGTATTTTCAGGATGACGGCACGCGAATGGTGTGAAAAGCTCTTGACAGCAGGATTGCTCGCCAAGCAGACCCATGAGTTTACGGTTCGCATGTCGCCGCCGTTGATGATAGGTACAGGTCATGTGGAAGAGGCGATCCAAGCCATTTCCAACAGCCTTGCGTAAGCCCGGCGAGAACGCAAAAAATCCGTGTGCAGACCGGGTTAAAAGAAAAAAATATCAAGCCCTTTGTTATTTAAAAAAGCGCCTGTAATAATTTGTATATCAATGTGTTGAGAGGTAAATAAGACAATTGCGTTTGGTGTTATTGAAAACGAAATGAATTGATTCAGTAACTAATGTATTGAAATTGTGCGCTTTAAAAACCGGGATTTTTATTGCTGGAATGTTGCTCTTGGGTTCTTGTAGCTGGCTTCAGCATTTGGGCCACCGGCACCAGGACACGGAGCCTGGAAACGAGGATGGGCATGAGCACCGCGGTCCGGCAGCGCCGGGGCATCCGCACGACGAGCAGGATCACAGGATGTATGGGGGTTGGGACAGCAGCGAGTATCCCACAGCGGTAAACCTGTACAGGGCCATGAATCTGATTGCAGAAATCCGCGACCCGGCAGACAGTGGCAGGCCCAGCCGTGCCGAGATGTTTGTAGCCACATTTTCAGACGCATACGTTAAGTACAAGCCCGATTCGCTCATCATGCTGCACTTGAAAGGATTGAAGGCGAATGCAGGAGTCATTCTGTTTTCCGGCGCATCCCGGGACGTGGCAACCCAAGTGCAGATGCCCAGGCTGGCGCGGGTCTTAGACTTGCTTCGGGCCGATTCATCTCATTTTCACTACAGGGCATTGGGATTGAACGGCGTCTGGCATCAGCGCATTTTCTTTTTCAGGCGATGGAAACCCCATAGATGGTTCCGGATTTCCATGCTATCCCATGCTGCAAGCAGGGAAAAGTAGACAGATTTCTACTTCCGCGGGATTCTTGTTGTGTCAAGCAGGAAAAATTGTAACACAGCGGGTTCGACTGTGTAACAATGTTATGAACGCCAATTTTTGTTTTTTACGGCATTGACAGATGCTTAATGCGTTGTCATATAATGGGTTATGAGAAGGTGCCGGAAGGATCAACCAAGGGTTGAAACCCGATGGTATAGTGTCGTTGTCCTAAATATTGGATTGCTCAGAATATATTTTCAATAAAAATAAAGTATTACATGGAAAGAAAAAACAAACAATATTAATTTTGTTGAAAGTTTCCATTGAGGAAAGTTATGATATGAAAACTTTAAGCGCTGGGACTGATCATCCTCAGCGCGCTTCCGGTAGCGGTTTCAGCCCAAATCACCTACGAAACCATCCCCGCCGGGTACTATGTAGTCAACATGGGCGGCACACAGAGCGTTTCAACTCTAAAGGCTTACGGATTGTTGTTTAACCTGATGCGTGGCCAGTATGTGCCGGTAAAATGGTGCATCAACCCTTCAAAGGGCAAAGACGGTGTAGACTTCACCATCGGAACCACGGCATTTCGTTCGGGTGCTTTTGTCATACCGAAGCAGTGCCTTGCCGCTACGGTGAATACCATTATCAACACCTGGCAGACCAAGGGTGTGCGTGGTATAACCAGCACTGTCGATGTGGTTTTGCCTGTGTTTACGACCTTCTCTTCGATGCCGCGCAACGCGCTTTCTTCAATGCCAGCCTCATGGCCGGTGTAGGTGGAACGGCCCAGAACAACAACTCAATTCGTATTGTGAGACAGAGCGCTTCCGGCGCTTTTGTGCTGCAATCGGGTACACTGAATTTCGGCATCAAAGTAGCAGGCGGTGCTGGTACCTATACTTTCCGCAGCCTGAACAATTGCGGCGGTTCGCTTACTGCCACCAAAATTGGCGCTGATTCAGCCCGTTTGGTATACACAGCCCCATCTTCTGTTTCAGGAATCACAGATTGCTATATAACGGTTGTTGCACGCGACGGTTGCGGACGTGAAACCTTCATTTCCTGGCCGATCCGCATTTCGCCGACTCCGGCAAATAACCCGCCGGTGGCCCGCAACGACACCCTGGCTATCCCTCGCAGTTGTAACGGGGCTTCCCAGGGTTCGATCAATGTGCTGTTGAATGACTCCGATCCTGATGGACAGCCTTTAACGGCGCAATTGCTTACCGTGAATAACGGAACCGCTACCCTGAGTGCTTCGGGGAATTTTGTGTTTACGGCAACTCCCGGCTTCCAGGGCGTTACCACTGCCACTTACCGTTCCTGCGACAATGTTACACCGACGCCGGCCTGCTCAACGGCGACGATCCGTATCCAGGTGGGAACGCAGGACGTAAAGGTTGCTGGGGGTCGGAATCGCGGGGCTTTTTGTTTGGAGTCAGGTTAAAGTTCCGGTCAGCGGCCTTTGAATTCAGCTTTTCGCTTTTCAATAAACGCTTCCATGCCTTCCTTCTGGTCTTCGGTAGCAAACAGCATGTAAAAGTTCTTGCGTTCGAAATACAAGGCTTCCTGCAAGGGCATATCAAAGGCCTTGAGCACCGATTCCTTGGCGAGTTGAACGGCGATGGGTGATTTCTCGGCTACGCGCGAGGCGAGTTTGATGGCTTCATCCAGGTACAATTCCACAGGAACAACCTTGTTGATCAATCCGGCAGCGCGGGCTTCTTCGGCAGAAATGAACCGGCCGGAGAGCACCATTTCCATCGCCAGGGCCTTGCCAACGGCGCGGGTAAGACGTTGGGTTCCGCCGGCACCCGGCATCACACCGATATTGATTTCCGGTTGACCGAACTGGGCTGTTTCGCTCGCGACGATCATATCGCAGAGCATGCACAGTTCGCAACCGCCGCCCAGTGCAAATCCGCTCACAGCTGCAACGATTGGCTTGCGGGTTTTGCGGATGGCGTCCCAGGTGCTGAACTGATCGATTTGTAGCATGTCAACCGCGCTTTTTCCCGCCATTTGCTTGATATCAGCACCTGCGGCAAAAGCGCGTTCGTTGCCGGTGATCACGATGGCGCGCACTGCGGGATCTTCATCAAAGGCTTTCAGTGCGTCTCGTATTTCGCCCATCAGTTGCAGATTGAGGGCATTGAGTTCTTTCGGGCGGTTGAGGCGTATCAGGGCAACATAGGGTGCCACCTGCGCATCGGTGAGGATGTATTCAAAGGCCATGCGGCGAAATTAGGCAAGGCAGCCCAAAAACAGCCCTCCGTTTCAAGTGGACAGGCGGGCTTCCAGCCTGCGCATGACTTTGTAAACGAGGAATGCACTCACTATGCCCAGCAATGCTCCGAAAAGCACATCGCCCGGGTAGTGGACGCCGAGGTACACGCGCGAATAGGATACCAGCCCTGCGATGCCAAGGAAAACCATCCATTTTCTACGTTTAAAGCCCAGGGCCAGTGCAGCAAAAGTGTAAATGCCGAAGGTGTTGGCCGCGTGTGAGGAAACAAATCCGTACTTGCTGCCGGCCGGGCCGTCTGGTAAACGCGCATGCAGTTTTTCGTTCAGGAACGGGCGTTCGCGCGCAATTCCCGGCTTCAATACCTTTGAACTGAAACTGTCAGAAAAGCCGAATACCAGGAGTATGCCAAGCAGGGGCAGCCAGATGCGCTGTTGGTATTGCATCCACATCCACCAAACAAGCAGGGCATAGACCGGAATCCAGAAATAGTGATGGCTGGCCAGCGACATGATGCCATCCAACCAGCCTGCGCTCAGTTGTTGGTTGATGAGGACAAACAATTGTTCATCGAGTGCTTGTATGGATTGCATGAACGACATCTCAGCAAACTTCGGATATCAGGATGATACGCGGAGATGTATCGGGCTCAAAAGCGTTCAAGTGATAATCGCCCAGTATTTCCCTTACCCGGAACCCGGCTTGTGCGTGCAGCGCGGCCAGTGTTTCGGGTTTGAAAATTCGCACTTGTTCGCGGAACGCATGGGTTTCCGTACCATCGATAACCTCAATTTCCTTGTAGATGAAGGGTTCGCGGTAGTATTTATGAATCCGGAACTGCAGTGTTGCTTTTTCAACGGTCTCTTTCATTGGCAGTTGAGAAAGCAGCGGCAGGCCATTTAGATAGTCCTGAATAAAAATACCGCCTGGTTGCAATACGGCACGGATTTGCTGCAAAGCGCGTAAATCATCGGCCGGATCATCGAAGTACCCAAAGCTTGTAAAAAGATTGAAAGCAGCCTGGTATGGCCCTGCGGGAAGGGCATCGCGCATGTCTTGGGTATGGTAATGAATGGAATCGGGGCCTTTGGATATGGCGATGCCGATGCTTTCGCTGCTGAGATCGATGCCGGTAACAGCTAGTCCGAGCGCATGCAAGGCCCTGCTGTGGCGTCCGTTGCCGCAGGCGATATCAATTACAGCTGCGCCGGAATTGAGTTGCAGTTTCGCGCACAAGGCAGCCAGAAACTCATGGGCTTCGGTTTCGTCGCGATGACCATAAAGGGTGTGGTAGTATGCGGTATTGAACCAATGCGCAAACCAATCCTGCTGCTCCATTGCGCAAAAATCGCGATTGGAAACGTGGTATGACAGGTGTGAAGGCAAGAACAAGGAAAGATTATGAAAAGATTAATGCAACGTAACGCCAGCGTAACAGAATCCTTACGCAGGGGTGCTTTTCATTCATAATGGCGTAACAGGTCGGGGCGTGTTTTGCACTTGAAAAACCTGCCTGTTAAAAATGAAAAACTTTCTTGCATTCCTGCTGCTGTTTGTCGTCTCCGGCATGCTGCATGCACAGAATGGTGTCATCACCGGCGTAGTGCAGTCGAGCGATGGCCGCAATCTTCCCTCGGTGTCGGTGAAAGCCCGGGGAACGGAACTTCAGACGGAAACCAATCTGGAAGGCCGTTACCGCCTTGAACTCCCCCCCGGCAAATACGTAGTTGTTTTTTCGCTCAAGGATTTTGAAGAGGAAAGCTACAGCGTAGAGGCTGTGCAGGGTGAGGAGATCTATCAGAATGTATTGATGACCGCCTCACAAACGATGGAAGGTGTGCGCATCCGTGTAAAGTCCAAGCCACAGCCTGCCACTGCCGCCGGTGCCATTCAAACCAAGCGCATCACACCGCAGATGGTGGAAGTGCTGAGCATCGAAGACATGAAGAAGGTGAATATCCGCACTACTGCCGACGCGTTGAAGCGTATTCCCGGTGCCACCATCATGGAAGGCAAGTTTGCCAATATCCGCGGCATGTACGACCGCTACAATGCCGGTTACCTCAATGGCGCACCGCTGCCCAGCACGGAAAGCGATCGCAAGGCATTCAGCTTCGACGTTATCCCCGCCAACATGATCGACAATATCATGGTAATCAAGTCTGGGACACCCGATCTGATGGGCGACTTCGGCGGAGGCATCATCCGCATCAATACACGCAATATCCCAACAAAACTTACCCAGAATCTGAGTCTCGGTTTCCAATATAACTCCATCACCACGATGCGGGATATTGAAGCATTTTCCACCCAGACCAGCGAATTCTTTGGTTTGCCCGGCAGCCAGCGCCAGATTCCGGCACTCGACGGCGACCTTTACGGCAATGCCAATCCGGCACGCAATGCATCAGAAAGCCGTAAATTCAACCACGACTGGAAGATCAACAAGATCAATCCGATGCCCGGCCCGCGCTTCAATTACACGATTGGCGTTCCGTTCAAATTGTCGCGCGGTCGCAAACTCGGTCTGATCGCCAGCGTGAACTATTCTCTCACCAACCGCTACTCAGACGGCGTCATTAACCGGAATGACCTTGGCGACAACCGTCAGCTTTCCAGCTACAACGACCGCCTGTACAATTTCAATGTGCAGAGTGGTGGCTTATTCAATGTATCGTATGAAATCAGCAAGCGCAGCCGGATCGACTGGAAAAACCTGTATAACCTCAACTACGACGCCGCCAGCACCCTGCGTACCGGTGTAGCCGATGTGGACAATGGATTGAATGCAGAAGCCTATGCCAATCAGGTGAATGCCAACCGACTTTACAGCACCCAGGTGAATGGCACACATACGGTAGCCAATAACAAAGGCAACCTCACATGGATGCTCAATTACGGTTCCACGCGCCGCCGCATTCCGGATTACCGCATTGCCACCTATGGCCTCATCGATGGTGAACGTTATCTTATCCTGAACGACTTCTTCAATGCAGGTTCGGGTCGATTCTTCAGCGATCTGACCGAACAAACCCTGAGCGGAGGCGTCGATTACCAGCATACTTTCAATACCGGTAAATTGGTTACCAATGCCAAGACCGGTGTGTTTGTGCAACAACGCGACCGTGTATTTGCCAGCCGTGAATTCGTATATGGGCCGGTAGGCAAGACCATCACATCCCGGAATACGCCTGAGGTTGATCTCGCTGCGGATAACATCCGCGACGACGGAATCTACTTCGTTGAAAAGACGCGCCGCGACAAAGACTCTTACGATGGAACCAGCTCCCTGAGCGCAGTTTACCTGATGATGGAGCACAGCTATCCGCTCTTCAGCGTGGCAAAGAAGCCATACATGCTGAAAGTGATCTACGGCGCGCGCATTGAGCAGTTTGAACAGAAGCTATCCAACGCCTATTTCCGCGATGTGTTGAAACAGCCTTTAGCAGAACCCGGTCTGCAAACCGATGTGCTTCCCTCGTTGAATATTCAATTGCCTGTTTCACAGCGCAGCTCCTTCCGCCTTTCCTACTTCAAGAGCCTGAACCGTCCGGAAATGCGTGAATTGGCACCGTTTGCATTCTACAACTTCAACATCAACTCGGAATTTCTGGGGAATACCACCCTCAAACGGGCTGAAATCCACAATTTCGATGCGCGTTTTGAAATCTTCACGGGTGGAGAGAATATGATTTCGGCAGGTGTTTTCCGCAAGGAAATTATCAATCCGATTGAGTTCTCGCTCAATACCGGTCAGGCACTTATCCGCACCTTCGATTATAAAAACGCTTCAAGGGCCGACGTGATGGGTCTTGAGATTGAAGCGCGCCGCAAACTTGACTTTCTGTCTGAATTGCTGCTTCCCGGTGTATTCAATAACACGGTGTTGTATGGAAACCTGGCCATTATCGACTCAAGGGTGGATATCATTGGCCTCGACGGCGACAGTTACACGCGCCAGTTACAAGGGCAAAGTCCTTTCGTAGCCAACGTTTCACTTTTCTACGAAGACCCCAAGACCGGTTGGGTGTTCAATACCAGCTTCAACAAGCTCGGATCCCGGATTGCCTACATCGGCGTACCGGAATCGGTTCAGTTGTTTGGTGGCGATATCTTCGAATTCGGCCGCGGAGTCTGGGATATTCAATTGGGCAAGAATTTCAAGAAACAGGGAACGGTTCGCTGCACGTTCGGCGATATCCTCGCACAGAATGCAGTTTTCTACCAGGATCTGGACAAGAACAATCGCTACGACAAAACCAAGGATAACACATTGTTCAGCTTTACCTATGGCCGCACAGTAACCTTGTCGTACAGCTTTAACTTCTGATCGTCATTTTTATAAGCACGCACCTTCCATGCCTGAAGGTGCGGAAGGTTTAACAGGCAAAAGAAGCGCGGCCCAGGCCGCGTTTCGTTTTTTGGGGTTGGCAGTTCTTATTCATCGATGTGACGCCATTGTTAAGCCGCACATCCCAACCCTTAACCGCTATTTAACTCCGGCTTCAAACGGGCGTAATGGCCGGGCAGGTGCTTTGCAAATGAAAAGAACAATACAAACCTCACCATGAAAACCATTTCAAAACTCGCAGCACTGGCAGCTTTCAGTCTGACCGCGCTGCAAGCACAGGCTCAGTTCTTCGAGCAGGTTGATTTCATCGGAGCGCTCAGCTCGGATGCTTCCAAAGACTGGACTGCCGGTTGGACGAACTTCAATCCCAAAGCTGCCAATTATCCTGCCGCCACTGACACAACTACATTGAACGGTGTGGATGGAAGCAACGGTAAGAAGACCATCTCCGCGAACCTCACCCTCAACGCCTCAACGGTATATCTGCTGAAAGGTATGATTGTAGTTCCTGATGGTGTTACGCTGACCATCCCTGCCGGCACAGTAATCCGTGGCAAAGCCAATCTGCAGGCTTCTCCCATCAACTACGCTACCCTCGTTGTAGAACGCGGTGGTAAGCTCGTTGTAA
>Ga0315902_10013027_pt1 | contig 10785 bp, 12 predicted proteins | sample LakEriMetagenome_9_FD_203523 | JGI IMG/M metagenome (GOLD analysis project Ga0315902, IMG submission 203523) | Freshwater fungal communities from buoy surface, Lake Erie, Ohio, United States - Buoy 12 MA117 | ecosystem: Environmental > Aquatic > Freshwater > Lake > Lake biofilm | place: USA...
ACTTTTAGTTCTTCACTTTATCGGTATCTCAGGATTACTCGGCGGCTTACTTGCTCAAATTGCAGTAAAACCAAAGCAGCTACCTAAGTTTGTATTACATAGTGCTTGGCTAGCCTTTATTGCTGCAATAGTGATGGTTGGTATCAATCAGATGATGCATAGTGATGATGCAAATATTGAGGTGTTAGATCATATAAAGGTGGCGGTAAAGAGCACCATACTTATTCTTGTGTTAGCTATTGGATACCTTAATTTCAAGAAGGCAGCACTATCTAATAAGGCTTGGGGCTTAATGACCCTACTTACCATCTCAAATATAGTTATTGCTGTTTTCTGGTAGTTTACAACACCTTTATTTAGAAAAGATTGGATTAATTTGTGGCCAGGGTTATTGAAACTGCCAATCAATTACAACTTAAGCTTTCAATGCTAGAAAAAATCTTTGCACTGCATGGTGATATCTGGGTAGATAAGAGTTTGTTAACCAAGAAGGTAATGGTGGAAAAGCCGTGGCGCAGATCTGTAATAAAAGGTTTTAGAGCACCAGGGGCTGCAATTCCATTTGTAGTTTTACTTGGCACTATGCGTTATCGGGGTGGAAAGGATTTCACCGCCATTTATAACCGCACAGCAGTGGATATTTATGAATTTAAGAACTCTGCCTATAAAAGATGGATAGTCACAAAGTAATTAAGCGCGCCTGGCAGGAATCGAACCTGCGACCTACTGCTTAGAAGTGGGCAGATTGAGCAAAAGCGCTCAATCGCCTAACTCCCGACATTGCTTACGCAATATCAGTAGGCAGATGCTCTATCAGACTGGCCTTCAGGAGTAAGTATTACACAACTAATCAATTAAAAATAGGTTGCTGAACGGTCAAGACGTGCGGATGATTGTTAATCGTCTATGGCAGGAGTAGGGTTCAATTATGCAAAAGCGCCTATTAATTTCAGTTATAGTGAGTGTTTTACTTCCGATAGTTTTTGTACCTACAACAGTCCAGGCGAATGTAAATTGTAAACCATCAATATATAGCTCAGATTTTTTTGGTAAGAAATATAGATGTTCAGATGGAAGCACTCTTACTGTTAAGCCAAATCTTGGTGGAAGCTATACCGACCCTTGGTCTACTTATAGAGCAAGAGATAGTTATGGAAACAACTTTCGTTGCAAATACAGCGACTGGAGACAGCGATACGACTGTAAGTAAATAACCAACCCCACCTTATTTAATTTCTGTTGGTTACTACTAGTACTCCCACGCCAAAAATATCTCCTAAAGTGAGAGTTGGACCGATTTGTTTTCAGACCCACCCGATATGACCTGCCAGCGCAAAACTCGTCGCAACTCGCGGGTTGGTGCAGCTAAAAACGGTATCTGGTAGAGAATTCAGATTAGGCTGGTTGGGCAGGTAATTTCAGCTCTGATAATGCTAGTCATAAATTGAATTCAGGTTTGTTTTAGCTTCTATTACTTCCCGAACTGAAAAGCAGTCAGGGTAAGTGACAATAACACGCCAACTCTTCTCAGCTTCTTTTAAAGCTGCTCTTTCATATTTTTGCCAACTTTCTGCCGAGCCTACTCTCTCAAATTCATCCTCCAAGATTTCTACTTTTTTCCATAGTTTTTTAGCTTCGCTCATATAATCTTCACTGGTCAGTTTTGCATCAGCGCACTCAGAATTCTTCTCACCAATTGGTGTTTGTGTTTCGGATGGCGAACACCCAGGTAGGACTAACAACCCAACAATTACAAAGGGGGTTAGAAATACTCTTGGCATAGGGCAAGGTTACTTATTTAGGTGTTGGATTGATAGGCCATTTGACCCAGGGTTATTAAATTTGCGCTCGCTTTAGGTATATATAGTCTGCCCAAAATTTTCTGTTACAAAGGTCAGTGGTTAGCAGTAGCCTTCTTCTATGAGGAAATTAGCTATTGGACTTTTATTAATATTAATAGTTGCTTGGGGCACTTCATCTAGGGAAATTGAAAAGGAAAAAAGCGTACCTGCAGATACAGACGTAATTACTGTTTATGGTATTGAAAACGCCTCATTCTATGAAAATCAAGAAACATTTAGGTATTACTGGGGTGCTAATTTCTTCACAAATCAAGCTCCTCGGACCAAATTAAATTGCAGAATTTCAGCGTTGAATAATAATGGTGAAGAAATTCTTAGTGTCCAAGGTATATACAATGTTCTTAATGATGGCGGAACTATTCCATTTGATAGGTATCAAACCCAAAATGATTTAATGCCAACTACAACTAAAGCCAAATACAAAGCAATTAAGTCATTTGATATTAGTTGCACAAAGGCTGCTATTCAATAAAAAATGGCCATAAGACGAAGTAGTAACTGATGGACAGGTCAGTGGGTCTGGGCAAAGGTAGAGGAATTGAGTAGGGTGAAGAAATGAATCTTGCAACTGAAATCCCTAACTGGAAATCAGCAGTAACGAAGATAAAAAATATTCTAATTAGCAATCCAAATCTGGGAATCAAGGCAAATTTATTCGGAGATATCTATAAAGGCAAGCGCGGACTAATGGTTGTGGATGTTGTCTGTTCTCGCCAACGAAATTATGACAAAAGAGTTTTAGCAGATTTACTGCCTCAGTATGAGAGTAGAGCAAAAGATTTAAGTCTAAAATCATTATCAATGTCTGCGCCAACTTATTTGATAAATTCAGAGGAACCTTTAACAATGCAGCGAGTCGCACAGAAAATTATGGATTTTGGTTTTAAGAATTCGTTGGAAAACGAAGATGAAATTTGTAATCGCTGGGCTTGCAGTGATACATACTGGTTGATGCTTGAAATAAATGGTATCGGTCCAGTGCTTTTAGAATATTTAAGAATGCTTTGTGGAGTTGATACTATTAAATTGGATGTAAATGTAGGAAAGGCTCTAGAGGTACTAGGCATAGCAACTAGAGGTTATCCTCAAAATATTGTCCTAATGATATGCAATCAATTGGCAAAAGATGTTGGTTGTACCTTAATTGAGTTAGACCAGGCATTATTTCAATTGGGACAATCGGTGAAGAAATCTAAAATTAGAGTTGAAAGATTTGGCTTGGCAGATGCTACTGGACTGAAAGTAATTAAGAGATGACTACTGAACAAAAGCGCTACCGAGTATCTGCTGAATACACAAGTCTTTATCAAATAGTGGTTGAAGCAACCAGTCCAGAAGAAGCAAAGTATTTTGCGATAGATATAGATTTAGAGAAGTGGCAACATATAGAGACTGATTATGAAATAGTGGACGTTTCTAAGGACTTCTTCCTAAAGAAGGTTAAGGATGAAGAGTAGAATTACTGCTATGGCCAAGGCTAGATTATTTACTCCCAGATTTGTTTTTACAAGGATAGCTCTATTTGTAGTTGTAGTTAATGTTGCAATTTTCTACCAGCCAAATTGGATATATAAAACGTTTTACTATAACCCTCGCTGGGTAGATGATGCTTGGTGGAGTTTAAGTTACCCTGCTTATTTAGTACTTTATTCGCTACTATTAGTCGGATTGATACAACTAGGTTCAAGATTTACTAAAAAGTTTTTCCAGTAAATATCAATGGTCATTTTTAGAAAGTTAGTTAATGAATCTAAGCGCTTTTCAAATAATTCAAATTTCACGTTACAAGTTTCTCATATTGATGGAACTGAATTGAATCCAACTGTTGATAGCAAGAATCTATTGGCTGAAAACATAGATGTTAAGGCTTTAATTGCTGGTAGTTCCGCCAAAATTGATGATAAAGGATTTGCACAAACTTTTTTTCAATTTAATATTGGGCTTGGATTGCCTAAAAATGTATTACCTATAGGAATAATAATCAACGAAAAGAATATCTATTTGACTCGTAATGGTTACTTTACGGGACCCAGAAATATTTTGTGGAATTCAGTGCTTCCAATATTGGACAAGTCAAAGCACGAGTTAGGTTTTTGGGCTCCTACAGAATTTTTTAAGCTATTAAGTGAACTACAAGAAAGAAAAATATTTTTAGAGTTTCCAGCATTACTAGACAAAGCTTCTGACAATGTATTTGGAGTTATACCTAATTTTGGTAATCTAAAAGCTCACCTACTTGAAAAACGCGTTATCTAATGAATTTTATGAGGGCAAGTGGGTTATCCCTCTTAGTTACAATTTTGGTCGCCGCCCATCAGCCTCTTGCGGGTGCTAGTACTCATCAATTAGTTGTAGCTGAGGATAAGAACTCAGGCTATAAACGAAGTGCTTTTAAGCACTGGATAGATGCAGATAAGAATGGCTGTAACACGAGGGCTGAAGTTTTAATTGCGGAGGCAATAGAGAAGCCGAAGGTTGGCACTAAGTGCAAACTGACTGGTGGCAAGTGGCTTAGTGCATATGATGGAAAAACTATTACTAATGCATCTCAATTAGATGTTGACCATATGGTTCCACTTGCAGAAGCTTGGCGAAGTGGTGCTTGGAAATGGACAGCCGCACAGCGACAGGCATTTGCAAATGATTTGGAAAACTCGGAGGCTTTAATTGCTGTAAGTGCTGCGACCAATAGAAGTAAAGGGGATAAGGACCCATCTCTTTGGATGCCAGCTAAAGACCAGTGCACTTACATCCAAAATTGGATATCTATAAAGACTAAGTACTTATTAACCGTAGATTCTTTAGAAGCAGAGGCTATAAATTCACATCTTGGTACTTGTTAAGTCTCTAGTTCACTAATACTCTGGTTTTGTGAAAAGGCTTTCAAGATACTATGAAAATAAGTATAAATGATTAAATCAAAATTCTTAGCTATAGTTGCCGCAATTATATTGAAAATTTCTTTATGTACAATACCGACTTTTGCAGCGCAGGAAATATTAGCAATTGATGACGAAAAAACTGTTTGGATTATTGGAACAGATGTAAATGGTTATTCATGTTGGTCTCTAGATTCAACCAGAAAACCTATTTTACAAGTAAAAGTTGAAGGAAAATGGGTAACTAAAGCAAAAGCAAAATTGAGAAAGGATTCTTCACTCTGCTCTGACCCAAAGTACCCTTGGGTTGCGGTATACAGCTGGCGCGTAGATGAGATGGGCGAAATTTCTAATAGAGGAAATTTATCTCGAGACTTGATGGCTAGAGAAGTCTTGCCAAAATATAAAAATTATAAGGCATATATTGACGCAGCATTTGTAAAACAAGTTTACAGAAATCAACAAGACCTTTTGACTGATTACGAGACTGCACTAAGTAGAGCACTTGGAATGCAAAGTAGTGGGAATTCGGGGTATGGTTCAAGCTCCAAACTTAGCGGGTGTACATTTCGAGGCAAGAAACTTTATGGAAAAGTTCAGGTAGTTGATTTTTTCCCTGATATTAGAGTTCAAGTGGTAGATTTTTTTCCAGACCTAAAGGTGCAACGTGTTGATTATTTTCCAACTTCTTGTGGGAAATGGCAATTTGTTGATTATTTTCCAGATTTAAAGATTCAGTTTGTCGACTATTTTCCAGATTTAAAAATTCAATATGTTGATTTCTTTCCAGGTGTTCAATGAAACAAGATATTTGTAAGCTCCGGTCTGTACTAAATTTTATTTAATTGCTAGTTTAATCATGTGGGCCTTTCAACTCGAGCTAGTACCTTAAAAGAATCATTTATCGCTGCTTTAAATAAAGAACTGGAAATTGCACGAAGGATATCTGCAGGTGAGCGCTCAAACGAAGCAAAAGACGGAATCAAAGTTCGGAAAAAAGGCAATTCATTTGTATACGAATTTGAAGAGCTCACTGGCTTTCCACCGGATGAAGGAGTTCAGGTGTCCTTTACGGTGGAAGAAAAAGCAACTAAAGGACGATACCTTGGTGAAGTAAATTCAAAATTTGTGTTTGAAGTCGAAGACGACCTGGGCACTGAGATTATTAAAGCCACAATTGTAAGTGACCCTTTATTTTTATTAGAAAAACAAATTTCTATTTTGACTAGCGATACTCCTTATAACAACGAAATAGCTTTATCATCGATAGGTTTAGCAGAATATAAAGTAGTTGATGAATTAAAGCCCAATAAAGCTTTCATGGATGGATTAAACCAGCTACAGGGTCACGCACTTGAAGTAGTAGCAAATAACTCAGTAACTTTTATTTGGGGGCCTCCAGGCACGGGCAAGACTACGACTATGGGTTCAATTGTCGCTGCACTTGCTAGCTTGGGGCAAAAAGTTCTTCTGGTATCAAATACAAATTTAGCTATAGATACAGCACTAGAACGATGCTTGGATAGATATGAGAAAGTAAAAGAATTCGCTAGTGGAGAGATGTTGCGCTTAGGGACCATAGTAAAGCCAGAGCTTATAAAAAAGTATTCAAGTAAAATTGATTTAGATGCATTATTTGAAATCGCAGTAGCACCATTAAGAAAAAGAATAGATGAAACTTCTGTAGCCCTGGGAAAGAAACGCAATAAAATCAGCGATTTGAAAGAAACTCTCAAAGAATATGAATTTCATGTAGAAAAATCACAAGGTTCTACCCAAGCAAAAGAAAAGGTTGCAAGATTACGAAACGAGCTTGAAGAATTAGGGCAACTGATTCCGAAATTAATATCACAAATAGGTGAGCTAGAAAGTGAACTTTCAATTTCAGTAGGAAAGAGTGCTATCGGCCGAATGTTCTCTAAGTCCAGAAACCCTGGAGCTATTCGGATAGACATTAACAGCGCCCAATCCAAAAAAGACCAAGCTGATAAATCTGTGTTGCGAATAGCATCTGAGATTCCTCAATTGGAAAAGAAAGTAAGGGAAATTGAAGAACAAACAAAGGTCTCGAGGGAGTGGCTTCAAAAACACCCAGAAGGTATCAAAGCAAAAAATGAAGTTGAGGTCTTACAAAAGGAATCGATTGCTGATGAAAAACTGATAGAGGATATTCAGGAAGAGATTAGTAATAAACGATTATCAATATTGCAGGACTCAAAGGTTATAGCTTGTACTGCATTTCGGCCACTTTTAGATAAAGAAATTGCCTCTTTAAATTTTGATTGTGTAGTTGTAGATGAGGCGTCTATGCTGCAATTACCATTATATTTTTGCGCAGCATCTCTTGCAACGAAACGAATTGTTATTGCAGGGGACTTTCGCCAACTTCCTCCAATCGTGCGGATAGGCTCTGAATCTCCGAGAGGCAATTCTCCAAATGCAAAAATTGAAGAGAATATGCGAGATTTAATGACATCAAATCCCTTTACAAAATCTGGAGTAATTTCAAAATCTAAATTAGGCCAACCATCTCCTGAATTAGTTGCTCTACGAGACCAGTATCGGATGCGTGTGCCTATCTCTGACCTAATATCCCAAACATTTTATCCCGAACATACCTTGCGAACTGTAGGAGAAAAAACTGATAAAGCTACGCCTTGGGGAAATGAAGCATTCATTTTATTTAATACCGCCTCACTAGAACCAGAGTCTTCAACAGTAAATGGTCGGTCACGTAGGAATTTGATGCATGCCTTGACTGTGCAGGCTATCGCAGAGCAACTATTTCAGGATGGCTGGGAATTAAAATCTACTGCCAAGAAATCATTTGGCATAATAAGTCCATACGCAAAGCAATCTTCATTTATTGAAAATCTCCTGACAAGTAATCCAGAAACACATGTAAAAGGAGGAATTAGTACTGTTCATAGATTTCAAGGTAACGAACGCGACCTTATGATTATTGACCTAACTAAAGTTGCATCAGCCAATGAGCCAACCCTTGGAAATTTTATAGGTCACCCAGACCCATTATCGCCGCAAAACGCTATGTGGAATGTTGCAATAAGTAGAGCCCGCCAACATGTAATTGTTGTCGCTGATTTACCAACTTTAGAGAGTAATAAAAGTGCGCTCATTTCTCAGCTGATTACCAAAATGAAACCGAACTTAAAAATTATAGACGCAAAAGATATAATAAAAGAAGATTTGCTGATTGCGAGCAATTCTAAGCCCACCTCCAGCACTGGTTCAATTTCCTGGTTTACGGGTGAAGGGTTTTATAAAGCATTTGAGAAAGATTTAAGAAAAGTTAAGAGTAGAGTTTTTCTTGCAAGTCCCTTTACAACTGCCGCAGGAACTGAAAGGTGGATGCAAACTTTTAGAGACTTACGAGCTAAAGATGTTGAGATTGTTGGATTTACAAAACCTGTGAGTGAGAAGGATTCTTCAACCAACTCAGGAACAATTCATACTGAGCTTGAAAGAGTCTTTAAAGAATTACGTCCAGTTTCAAAAATGCACGAAAAATTAGCTGTATTTGACTCTAGAGTTGTGTGGCTAGGTTCGCTCAATATTCTGTCTCATAGAAATTCGACAGAAATTATGGTAAGAATTGAATCTGTTGATTTTGCTCAAAGTATTATTGATGAGTATCAAAATCAAAGAGCATTTAACAAACGTTCAAAGCCAGCGCCTGAACCTGGTAAAGAACCAAAGGTTGGTGATAAATGCAATCGCCCTGGATGCGGTGGAGCCATGGTTTTAAAGCCAGCAGGAGTTTCCTCAAATTCTGGAAAACCTTACAAAGCATTCATTGCTTGCAATAATTATCGAATAAATGGTTGTAAAAATGATAATTCACAGCCATTATCATAATAGTTTATCTAAGGATTTTTTGAGTCGTATTTCTAGCGTTTAGGAGAAATATCCGATATCGTCTCAGCCATCTTGTAAATAAAATTCAGCTGCTCCTCTTTACTCATTTCATTAAATGGCTTATTCGCTCTAGTCCAATTAAGACTCAATCCTTTGTGCTTGTGCAGAGAAGGATTATCGCGTTTATTAAAGAAGTTATTCAACCATACCCAAAACCATCGCACGGCCTTAATCTACTACCAGAACAACTAGTAATTTTAGACTCCTACCCTAGTACTGAACTTAACTGCCGTTTGGCATAGTACATCTCCATACTTATTGAGAATCAGTAGGTAATATATGCGCAAATAAGCTAGGGCCAATCTTTAACCCTAGGGTTTTAAATTTGAGCGAGTATATGTGCTTGTGTATGTACCCTGATAACTCTCCTAGTCCTGCCCCTAATCTTGCCGCAAGCCCTCCGCTTGAACTTCGGGCTTGCTAGGTTCAGTCTTTCAATTCAAAACTATAAGCCGTGTGCTGCGGTTGCTAGGCGGCAAGGCACAAGCCGCGCCGCCGTAGTTTCCTAGAAACACTGTAAGTAGTAATTCCTTTCAGCCATTGGATATCCCCATAGGTGCACCCTCCGCAAACTCTCTGTGTTCAACCACAGATACTTTGCTTCTGGATTTATGGAGCCTGATAATTCTTTCCCTTTGATTCCCTGGAACATGCACCTTGCCACCACAACCTCGGTGATAATCGGAATCTGTGGCTCTACCGATTTCATAGGCATAGACATTCTTAAAGCATGCTTTGCACATACCAACTATTGGAAAATAACCATTAGAAATCTGCTTCATTGTTTTAAAGCTATAGGCGTAATCCTGAATAAAATACTCATTGGTATTCGCCCTATCTTTTGATTGCCAACTTCTTTTGATTCCAATAATGCATAACGCCTCAAGCGTTTTTAAGCCACTTGAGACTGATTTACGAGACATGCCTGTGCAGTTCTCTAGTGTGTCGTAGCTAATTTGAACCCAATTTTCACCCCTACCTAAATGAAGACAAAGAGCATCAAGCACCCTAATTGCTTTGTACTCTTTATTTGCAATTAAGTGCCTTTTAGCGGGTATCGGACTTAAATAATAGGAACTTCCCTTACCGGTATAAATCTTTTTTCTTTGAAGTACTGCTGTAAAAATACCACCCTCACTAACCCCTGTCCCTGGGTAAATTATTTACCAGAAAGTTGAGTTCAGCAAATTGTATTTAGCATGTCAATTGTCAATTGTTTAAACACTTGTAAGCAAAAACCCCTTAAGTTTTGATGCGGCATCATCTATTTCGCTATCAAGTACAGATGTATAAACCCGCAAAGTCATCATCGGGTCTGAGTGACCGAGTAGTTTTTGTGCTGTAGTCACATGTATACCTTGTGTCTTAAGTAAGTATGCATAGGTTCTTCTGAAGCTATGAACAGTAACCCCGTGGCTGTTTGCACATATCTGCATAGGTTTATAGGTCTTAGGTAGTGGCTCAAAATAGCCAAGGTAGGGAATTCTTCTAACGCTGGATTTAGATTTACAGTCGCCAAACTTTGAGCGGTTAACCAAGACATTGCCCTCACGAATGTCATTGTCTGTTAGTACTACAGCCTCAGACCATCGCAGCCCGTGCAGGGCAAGGAATCTAATCTGATTGTTGTATCTGCCCCAATCTAAAGAGTTGACCTCATCCCAGGTTAGAAACTTTTTTGGGGTAACTTGGATTGGTCTGGACTTTAATCGTTGGGCAAAGTTTTCAGTTATAACTTTGTAGAGCAAACCCTCTCTAGCAATAGTCTTCAAGACCATTAGACAGTGTCTGCCAGTCTGTGGAGATAGGGCTAATAACTTTTGTTGTAAAGGGAAAATATCTATCTCATTGACCTTCATATGCCCGATTAAGGGCTGTAGATGGCGTCTATATAGATTCTTATAATCCTTTAAAGTCTTTTTCCTGATAGTTAATATCTGCCAAACCTGTTCAACCCATTCATCAACTAACATTTAAATTCCTTCCATTAGGAAGGACCGACTGACACTAACTCAGTGAGTTACTCTTGAAAATATCTGCCAAACGATTTGGCATTTACGTTCAAAAGCGCGCCTGGCAGGAATCGAACCTGCGACCTACTGCTTAGA
>Ga0315902_10013028_pt1 | contig 10784 bp, 10 predicted proteins | sample LakEriMetagenome_9_FD_203523 | JGI IMG/M metagenome (GOLD analysis project Ga0315902, IMG submission 203523) | Freshwater fungal communities from buoy surface, Lake Erie, Ohio, United States - Buoy 12 MA117 | ecosystem: Environmental > Aquatic > Freshwater > Lake > Lake biofilm | place: USA...
ACAGCACCGCATCCTGAAGGGCTGGGTGCAAGGAATACCATGATTGCGGCATTAGATGATGCCGGTATTCAACCTTCACTGGTAGACTATGTAAACGTGCATGGTACTTCAACTCCATTGGGAGATATTGCCGAGGTTAAGGCTATTCAGCAGGTTTTTGGTGAGCATGCCTACTCAATGAATATCAGTTCAACCAAATCCATGACCGGACACCTTTTGGGTGCTGCAGGTGCGATTGAAGCGATTGCATGTGTGATGGCTGTCAAACATGACATTGTACCTCCAACTATAAACCACTTCACGGATGATCCTGAATTGGACAGTAAGTTGAACTTTACGTTCAATAAGGCTCAGAAACGCATTGTTAATGTCGCGATCTCAAATACATTTGGTTTTGGTGGACATAACACTAGTGTTATTGTAAAGAAATTTAACGGGTAAGACCTCTGAAATTTCCATTTTTCAAGCAGAAGCGGTCACAAAATGAATTGGAGTTGATCCGGTTCATTTTACAACGGTTCGGATACCGTCCGAACAACTTGCCATTTTTTGAGCAGGCGATCACCCACAAATCTTTGAGTACAGGTGATACTGATACTTCAAATGAACGATTGGAGTTTTTGGGTGATGCTATTCTTGATGCAGTTATTGCAGAGTATTTGTATCAGCGTTTTCCGGCAGAGGATGAAGGTTATCTTACGAAGATCAAATCCAAGGTTGTGAGCCGTAAATCACTTGGGGAGATAGCAGAAACCATGGAGTTACGTAGTATCATCCGATATCACCAAGGTCGATCCATCAACCTTTCAACAATCGAAGGAAATGCCTTTGAGGCGATCATGGGCGCAATCTATCTTGATGGTGGATACGAGGCTGTTAAAAAGAGTATCGAACATCACGTGTTCAGAAAATATGTCGATCTGAATCGTATTCTTGAGGAAGAGATCGACTTCAAATCACGATTGTTCATTTGGAGTCAAAAAAAACGATTGAAGCTAGAATTCGTTGTCATATCAGAGGAAAATATCGGTGGGAATTGGCAATATACTGTATTGGTGACGATTAATGGCACAAATTATGGCCGGGGCATCGGTTCTTCCAAAAAAATAGCGGAACAAGCCGCTTCGAAGGAGACTCTCGCTTTGATGGGTGAAATCTAAGGCAGCTTTAAAAAATCAATGAAGTATCTCATGATCTCGCGGTTCAAGACATGATCCCAATTGCAGTAAAATCGTGAATAACCGCCGTCGATAATGAGTCTGCCGCCTTTCACCAGCCCTGATAGGATCAAGGGCTCATCATTGATCCATGCATCCACATTTAAGCGATAGTCCATCGGAAAGGCAACTGTTGTATTTCCTGCCGGGAAAGACTTCAGTTCCTTTAAAAGACCCTTGCTATCAGCTGTTGCCACAGTTGTTTCGAAATTGCCCCATACTTTCTTCTCGTAAAGAGTTTCAGTAACCTGGTTACTTTCTGCCTGAAGCGGCCAATTTTCAGAACCAAGGTAAAGTCCTTTTCCCATACTCAAAAAATTGAGTAACTGATTTTGATCGTGAGTTGTCAGAACTGATCTGGCATTGGAGAAAATGAAAATGACCTCGTAGTGGTCGATCTCTTTCGGCAGTGCAGAACTTGTATCTGCAAAAGGTAAAATTGAATCGATGCAGATATTATCGGTGTTGCCGACGAAGAGGATATTTTCCTGTGTGAGCGTCATTAGCGGTCTAAGAACAAGAAGCAAGACAACGTATTTCATTACTTTTTTTACACGTGAAAGGTTAAAACGTTCAGTTGCTTTTTTGAAGAAATCTACTTAAATTCAGTTAACATATATTCTGACCTATGAATTCAACCGAACTTGGGACCCTTGGAGAAGCTCTTGCTGAGCGGTATCTGCTGAAAAAGGGATACACAATATTAGACAAAAACATACGATTCAAGAAGTGGGAGATCGATCTTGTAGCACTTGATGGAGAAAAACTCGTGATCGTTGAGGTAAAGACCCGGCAGACGGCCGAGATAGGTGAACCGTGGAGAGCTGTAACAAGAAACAAACAACGACAGATCATCAAAGTAGCGGATTATTATATCCAATCAGGAAATATTGACAGGGAGACTCGGTTTGATATCATCTCGATCGTTCATAACTCTTACCGTACGGATATAGAACACATACTCAATGCCTTCTATCCGCTTGTTTGACCGATCGATTTTTGCAGTATCTTTGCACTATAATTCTGCTCGTGATGAACACAAGAAAATCAGGAAGAGGCAATTCCAAACCTTCGGGAGGCCCTTCACAAAAAGGATCCGGAACGGCGAGATCCTCAAAATCAACTGCTAAACCTGCATCACCTTTTTCGAAAGGAACAAAAAAAGATGCTACACCTGTCCTAAAGAAGGGAACCGTAAAGTCTGTAAAAACGGAATCACAAAAACCAGTTGGTGTTTCTGCCAGGGACAAGAGAAAATACATCGATTTTAAAGAGAGGGTAAAGAAAGGAGATCCACTTCCGTCCTTTAACGAAGATGAGATCCGTCTGAACAAATACTTGTCAAATGCCGGAGTGTGCTCGAGAAGAGAGGCTGATGTACTTATTGAGACCGGCGTTATTGCAGTGAATGGTCAGATCGTTACCGAACTCGGTTATAAGATCAAATCGGGGGATGTTGTTCAGTATGATGGTGAAACGATCAATGCTGAAACGAAGAGGTATGTTTTATTAAACAAGCCAAAAGGATTTATTACCACAATGGACGATCCCTTTGGAAGGAAGACGGTGATGAGTCTCATGAAGAAAGCTTGTCGCGAGCGCATTTATCCGGTGGGAAGACTGGACCGTGACACAACAGGTTTATTACTTTTCACGAATGATGGTGACCTTGCCAAAAAGTTGACACATCCGAGACATCGAGCAAATAAGATCTACCATGTGGAGTTGAATAAACCCGTAAAAAAGGAAGATCTTGAGAGATTACTCACCGGCCTTGATCTGGAGGATGGAAGAACTTCCTTTGATGTTGCTGAATACGTGAAGGACGGAGATTTCAGAGAAGTAGGGGTAGAGCTCCATACGGGTAAGAACCGTATTGTTCGGCGTATGTTCGAGGCAATGGGATATGAAGTTGTTAAATTGGACAGGGTGCAATTTGCAGGATTGACCAAAAAAGACCTTCCACGTGGGATGTTCCGTCACCTGTCAGAAAAAGAGGTTGGATTTTTAAAGATGTCATAATGAGGTCATTCATTCTATTTTTAACACTGACACTAATTTTAGTTTCCTGCGGTAGCAGAAACGAATCGGCGTCGAAGAATCCCTATGCTAACTATTTTTACGAGATTGATTCGGTGCCTAAGATCTATCTTTTTAGAGACGTGGCGAATGGGCTAGATGAACAGTTCCACCGGATATATTCAGTTTCAGATTCTAAAGGGGATCATGTAATCGTTGAGATCTACTCCGCAGATGGAAGGATCCTGGAAGCATTGAACTATAACGTGGATTCTTTGGATATTATGGATCACATGGTAGTGAATCGCAATGGAGAAAAAACTAAAGCAGAAGTGTTCAAGACCAAGGTTATTCCGATGAATGCCACGGATGAGGTTTGGTTTGCAAGCCGTTTCCAGGGATTCTTGGACTCAACGCTCATCTTAAAGGAGATCAAAAGGAAGATAAGCGGTAAAGAGATCGATCACGAAGTATTGGGCAAAAAAGTATCTACAATCGTGATGAAAGATAAGATCCGCTTGACGAACTTCAATCCGTTCACGAAAAAGGAGAATGTATTGGAAGGTGAGGCGGTCAATTATTTTTCCGAAGGCTACGGCTTGGTTGAATGGCATACACCAAACAAAAAGGTGCACTTTAAATTAGAGAAAGTAATGCCTCAAGAAGAATGGGTAAAGATCATCACCAGATAGAAGCAGTATGAGAATTCTTATGATTCTAATGGCTTTTATGCCCTTGTTCGCAAGCGGTCAATATGGTAAGCGCAAACCAAAGACATCTGTTGCGAGAGGCACCCTATACGGTTATTATGGCTACAACAGAAGTTGGTATTCCAAAAGTAAAATAGGTTTTGTTGGTCCTGGTTATGAATTCGATCTTAGTGGGAGTAAAGCCACAGATTCTCCGATTCCTTTTGATCCTTCGATCCACTTAAATCCAATGCGGACTACCCTTGCGCAGTACAATGTACGTTTAGGTTATTATATCCGGAATCATTTTGCCATCTCGCTAGGGTATGATAAAATGAAATACGTTTTCGACAATTCGAATCCGGTTCTTTTATCAGGGACCGTTAACCCAGGAGTAGATCAGGAAACTAACTGGAGCGGCAATTATACGAATGCATCCGTTAGCCCTGATTCTGATAAGTTCTTGTACCGCAATGCCGGAGGGATGAACTATATCAGGCTGGAAGGTACGCGCTCCGATCAATGGTTCGCAATAGGAAGTGAACAGCAATTCATATTCAGTACCCATATTGGAGCCGGGCTAGGTGCACTGATGACTGAGAACACCTTCAGATTTGCAGGCATGACGGATATTAATACGAAAGGGTTATCCGGCTATGCGCTTTCACTGCACGGAGGATTGCGTTTCGAGTTCTTTAAGCACTTTTTTATTCAGTCGAACATCAGCGGTGGATTTATGCACCAAACGCATGTTAAAACGCGTTTGAACGAGCTCAATGCTTATGCGCGCCAGAAATTCGGATTCTTTCAGTTTGACACGAACCTTGGATTTCTACTCTACATTCGCCCAACAAATGACTGCAACAGTTGTCCGGTCTGGTGATTAAGTTGCTTTCTTCTTGTCGATCCGGAAATCGATCTTATAATAGAAAATAGGCAGGAATCCAAGTTGCTGTTTCTCTGCAACAGGCTCATATCCCGGTTTACTGTACACCGCAGGATCAAGTGAAGGAGCATAGACAAGACTTAGCAGGTTTTGAGTGTTCAAAACGTTAACCAGGTCCAGACCGATCTCATGGGTAACATGTTTTGTGTTCAGCTTCCATCCGATCTTGGCATCCAGTCTGAAATAGTCCTTGAACTGACGCTCATTGAACAATGAGTCCCTGAAGATCACTTCGTTTAACAAACTAGAAGCTGCTGCATCAACATAACCATAGCGTTTCCCGCCTGCAACTGTCGTTTTAAAGCCCAAAGACAGCGTTTGTTTCTCGTTAATTTTAAATTCCTTGCCTGCCAACAAGTTGGCGACATAGGTTCCATTGTATGATGTGTTGCGCACTATTCCATCACTACCAAGGTACTTGGAATCGTAAATCGTTCCCGAGAAAAGGAAGAAGAATGACTTGTCAAAATATTTCTGAACAGTTAGTTCAAGACCGTAATTGTACCCTGTTCCGGTATTTTGCAAAGAATCCGGGAAGAAACGGGCAAAACCACTACCCATATTGATCAACGAGAATGAAGACGGGATGATTGTTACCGGTATGTTGTACAGGTATTGGTAGTAAGCTTCTGTGCGGATATTAAGTCCTTTGCCCAAGGATTTTTCGTAACCCAAACCGGTGTGGATACTTCTGGAGAAATCCATATTCTTATTGTGATAGATCTTTTGACCGGCAGCATCGTATTGATGATAGGTGTATGTATACAGAGGCTGAGTTCCGCTGTGCATGCCTGCACCTGCGAAGATCGATTGGTTACCTTCCATTTTGTATTTCCAGCCAACACGCGGTTCAATCGGGCTGACACTGTTGCTCATAGAAAAATATTGGGAGTGCAGTCCTGCTGTCAGATCCATCTTGTCAGACATACGGAATTTCCATTGAACGAATGGTTGGATGAGCAATGCAGTACCATTATAATCCCATCGTGTAACGAAGTTGTCATCGGAAACCAATGCCAATGCAGAATCCTTTTGATTGATAAAGAATGCATCTGCATTGATACCGGCTTTGATTAGGTGTTTCTTATTGATTTTATGGTTCAAACTGAAGAATGCGGAGGTTTTTGTATTCTGGAATTTATAACCCATCAGTGGATAGATCGAGTCGATCCTGATCGTAGTATTGTTATTCTCAAGTGTACGAATCAGGTAATTATGATTAGCATGCTGTTCTTCGTATGAAAGCGCGAGAGTTGAAGTAATATAGGTCTTTTCAGAAAGAGACTTTTTGAAGTTTAAGCCCGTAACCCCCATCGAGGTGCCGAAATATTGGTCTCTGTCACCTTCCCCATAAAACTCTTCAGAATATTCAGTTTGTTCCGAGATCAGAATATCAATATCACTTTTCCCTCCTATCCCGAAGAAGGAAAGTGAACCTCCTTTCTTGAGTGACCAATTAAATTTGAACGCAATGTCACCGTATACAGGAACAGCATCCGTTCCGATCTGTATCCCGAGTTTCTGGAATAAGCTCAAGGTCGAATAGCGCCCCATGATGAGGTAACTGGACCGATTGTTTTTGCCCATAGGTCCTTCCGCCATTACTTCAGTCCCCAGAAAACCGAATTGACCAGTAAATTCATGAATATTGTTGTTTCCATTTCGAAGTTTTAGGTCAAAGATTCCAGAGGTGCTATTCCCAAATTCTGCAGGGAATGCGCTCATGAAGAAGTCTGAATTTCCAAGAATTTTGTTGTTTAGGACAGACACAGGTCCACCTGTGCTTCCGGAGATTGCAAAGTGAGAAGGGTTTGGAATATCGATACCCTCCACTTTCCACACAACTCCAAGTGGCGAATTTCCGCGGATAACGATGTCGTTTCGCGAGTCATCGGCCCCCTGAACCCCTGCAAAATTGGATGCCATTCGTGCTGGGTCCATGCGGGAACCCGGATACCGGTTGGTTTCTTCAACACTGAATTGCTGAGCTGAGATAAGGGCCATTTCATTGATCACTTCCCCTTTCTTACGGGCTGTAACCTTCACTTCCTGCTGCTCTATGATACGCTCGTTCATCGGAATATTTGCCACAGTCTCTTTACCTGAATTCACCTCGATGGTAATTATCTTAATATCATGTGATGGAATTTTTACCTCCAGCTCATATTTTCCAACGGGAACCTTCTCAATGGTGAACTGACCCTCTTCATTGGTTATGGCGCGGAATTTCTTCAAGCTATCACCGGTAAAGATCTCCACTTTTGAGCCGTAAAGCGGGAAGTTGGTTTCACTGTCATACACCTTGCCGCGCACGGTTTGAGATGGCTGAGCATACGCTGTAGAGTTAAGGACCAGAATGAGGAAAAGCGAGTAGAAATTTTTCATTTTTTTTCAGACAATTTTAAAGGTTAATGATCAGATCAGATTATTGAATACCACAAACGTTTCTTCTTGTTTTGCGCTATCCGCAAATAGTCTTGAAGAAAAAGTAATTCAACGTTTTGGAACACGATCAGTTTTTAGCTTTATTATATTCTTCAGGGGTCCATGCTTTTTTATAGACCTCCCGGAAAACAAACATGTTCAATGCGTTAAAATGTAGGTTGCGCACATTGGAATAGATGATCTGAATATCACCACTATACCACAAGGGGATGACAGGAGGGTTTTGCATTAGTATCTTTTCTGCCTTTGCATAATAATCAAGTGCTTGCGCCTTGTTATTGCTGTTCTTGGCTTGTTCGAAGAGCTGGTCGAAAAGCACATTCACATATCTTGACTGGTTTATACGAGAGGGTTGAGTTCTGTCTGCAGGCACATTTTTACCGTAGAAGTTTGACAAGAAAGTTTCCGGGCTTGCATAATCCCCTGCCCAAGCACTTCTGAATATATCTCCATTGGCAGCAGAGGCGTCCTTGTCTTTTTGCTCAAAACTCGACCCATCGATGTTTACATTAATATTCAGCACCTGAAATATCTGCTGGGCGAATTCGTCAGCTACTGCTGAATGAATATCGTCAATATTGAAACGAAGATTTACTGAACCGAACCCTTTGCCATTGGGGTAACCCGCTTCAGCCAATAATTTCTTTGCTTTCTCAGGATCGTATGTGTAAGATGCCTCTTTTACTCCGGTGAAGTCATAGCCTTTAAAAATCCTGGAGATTGGAGGAACCATTCCATAATACCCTAATTCGTAATACTGATTCCGCAGAACTTCCCTACCAAGTTTTTCTTTATCGATCGCCAGGTTAAATGCCTGTCTAACCTTTAATTTTTCAAAACGAGGATCGGTCATATTAAAGAAATAGTAATTGGTAGATAATAACGGATTTTGGTACATCAACAATAATGGCGGATTTCCATTAAAATCCTTTATCCTTCCTTCAAGCATCTTCGTAATTCTGCTTGTAGGTAATCCCAGGATCAGATCCGTCTTGTGTTCCTCGAACATTTCAAGTTGATCGAGTTTACGGTTCTGAAATATAAATGTCAGGCTGTCAAGATAAGGAAGTGCATTACCATCTTTATCTTTTAAGTAATAATCATGATTCTTCAAAAGCATCATTTTTGAAGGAGAACCTTGCTTGTACTCGGAATAATAAAATGGTCCGGTTCCTATCATGTCTTTTTCTGCATCAGCAGAATGAGTCTTTTTGGATGTGATAGACGCACAGATATTGCTCAACTTGTAGAGGAAATTATCGTCCTTATTTGCGAATTTCATGATCACCTTCGATCCAAGAATGCTTAATCCGGAAATGGATTTTGACGCACCTTCAAAAAACTCCCTTGCACCAACGAGATTATCCTTGTATAGGAATGAAAATGCATGTGGGGCCTCACCCTTCTCGTTCTTCGTACAGGCTAGTTCGATGGTATGTATTACATCCTTTGGGCTGAGTTTACGGTCTTCCTTTGTGGCAAAAACCTTGTGCGGATGGAAATAAACGTCATCACGGATCACAAATTCATAAGTTAGTCCATCATCACTTATATTCCAATCGGATGCTAACTGCGGGCGAATCTTCAAATCCTTTGGATCCAGTGAAACCAGCCCTTCCATTACCTGTGTGAGGACCGTCGCGGTATAAAAATCAGCAACATCTCTGGGTATGAAGGTAGAAGGCTCATTATCAATCGCCATACTGATTGTTCCGCCCGCATGTTGGAACTGTTTTTTCGACTCCTTAGAACAGGAATAGGTCAGAAACAAAAAAGCGAGCAAAATCCCGGTCGTCTTCATAATGGATAGCAATTCTCTGATTACAAGATTAATAAAAAATCCGTGATTAGGCCAATATTTAAGTGTTCAAGTGAAAAGTATTGTACAGATTACTTTTTCGAAAAAACGACTAAATCGGTTAGTATTTTGACCGTTCTAAAAAGTAGTTCAAAATAGTTGTAAATGGCCGAAAAATGAGCGCATTTGTTTGGTTTATAAAAAAAATGCTATTAATATTGTGCAACGAATTATGAAACCCTACTGTTATACACAGTTTCATGAAGATAATTTTAAGTGTTTTATTTTTTGGCTTAACAAGTTTGTTTTCACTAGGAGCGTCTCTTTCTATAGAAGGAACCTACCAAGGCAAGAACCTATACGTTCAGAATCCGATGGATGATGACGGTTTCGGCTATTGCGCCACAAAAGTGACAGTCAATGGTGATGTGATGCCGGGGGGGACCAATATGGGAGCCTTCGAGATCGATTTTGCCAATTTCAATATTGCTATCGGTGAACCGGTTTTTATAGTGATTGACCACAATGACGGTTGTAAACCAAAGATTCTCAATCCGGAAGTACTGCTACCACGAAGTACATTTAAAGTAACTGCTATTTCTGTGACGACGGGCGGGAAGTTAACATGGACTGCAACCGGAGAGCAGGGGAAGTTGCCTTATGTTATCGAACAATATCGCTGGAACAAGTGGGTGACAGTTGGTGAGGTACAAGGAAAAGGTACTCAAGGTTCCAATTCATACGAGTTTCAAGTCACTCCTCACTCGGGCGAGAATACTGTAAGAGTCGTTCAGGTTGATCATTCAGGGGCAAAGAGAACATCGAAAGAGGTGAAATTCTCTTCAACGGTTCCGGCAGTAACGAAAAGTCCTGTTAAAGTTAAGGATGTCATCAATTTCTCGGCTAATGGACAGACTGTAGAAACGCGTTATGAGATCTATGATGCCTATGGTAATATTGTGAAAAAAGGTGTCGGTTCTTCAGTGAACTGTTCGAACCTTTTGAGCGGTGCTTACTACATCAATTTCGACAATGTGAATGAAAAGTTCATTAAGAATTAATAAAGAACCATTTTAAAACTGACCTGAAGCTTGCTTCAGGTTTTTTTATGCCATGTTAAGAAAAATAGAACATTTGGGAATTGCAGTTAAGAACATCGATGAATCTCTTAAGACTTTTGAGGTTTTGCTTGGGACAGCTTGCTATAAGATCGAAGTAGTTTCTTCAGAGCATGTTCGAACTGCATTTCTTCAAATTGGAGAGTCTAAAATAGAATTGCTGGAAGCTACTGATCCCTCTTCTCCTATCGCGAAATATCTTGAGAAGAGGGGGCCTGGAATACATCATATTGCATTTGATGTTGACGATATTGATGAAGAGATAAGACGTTTAAGTGCTGAAGGATATGCATTGATCCATACAAGCCCGAAAGATGGGGCGGATAACAAGCGGATTGCTTTTCTACACCCAAAATCAACGGAAAGTATTCTTGTAGAACTCTGTCAGGAAAAAAGCTGAACCAGAGACTGATGTTCTGTCAGATGGATGGTTTGTAAACCAAAGTCTGAAGCTCCTTGAATATGCTGTATCGAGTCGTCAATGAATAGGGTTCGATCCGGTATGAGTCCTTCTTTTTCGCAGACATACTCAAAAACAGCTCGATCAGGTTT